>Ga0256914_1003040_pt1 | contig 13519 bp, 15 predicted proteins | sample HulkmetaG_FD_191571 | JGI IMG/M metagenome (GOLD analysis project Ga0256914, IMG submission 191571) | Hydrothermal chimney microbial communities from Main Endeavour vent field at the Juan de Fuca Ridge, Pacific Ocean - Hulk | ecosystem: Environmental > Aquatic > Marine > Hydrothermal vents ... | reverse complement strand
GTCTGATTTTATTGAGATAGTAGTACAAATAGCTGAATATCACTACCGCAAAAAGTACGATACCGCTGGTGATGAGGGATTTTGGTGTATGGATAAGATTGTATCCGATGAGTACGCCAGTGGCGACTAATCCAAGCAATGCTCCCAATCCAGCGATGAAACGGTTTGCTCCGGTCTCTTCATGAAGTTTGAAGTTGGCGTAATTGACAAGTGTAAAGACGATGAGAAAACCGATACTTCCAGCGACGGAGATATTGTTCAAGTCAAATGTCGTAGCAAAGATGATACCGAGCAAAGCGATGATAATCATCCCTTCATAACCATGTTTGATTTGCTCTTTAAATGTTTCAGGAAGTTCACCGTACTTAGCGATGAGGTAGGATGTGCGACCGCTGCCATATAGGGTTGCATTGATGGCTGAAGCGGTGGAAAGAAGAGCTGCTATGCCGATAATGACAAAACCGATATGTCCGAAGAAAGGTTCTGCTGCTTTGGCAAGAACATAATCCTGTGCTGTTTTTGCCTCTGCAAAAGTGAGATTTCCCACTGTGACAACGGCGATCCAGACATAAAGCGCTATAACAAAAATGACCGACGCATAATAGGCACGGGGTAACGTCTTTTGCGGATCTTTGACGTCACGGGCGGTATTTGCGATGAGTTCGAATCCTTCGTATGCCAGAAATATGATCAAACCACCTGTAACTACTGAAGTCATCGGCATCCATTCTGAGGGTTGCATATGTGAAAAATCGATTGTTTGACTGCCCGCTGCGGCAAAGATGATTAGAATGGAGAGTTTAACAAGTACCATGATATCTTCAGTTTTTCCTGTCATAAAAGCACCCATCAGATTGATGAGCATAAAAAACAGAATCACGCCCGCCGCAAGAGATTTGTGTATCCACTCGATATCGTTTCCTGTAAGCAGTGCGGAACCGTAACTGCCAAACGCATAGGCATACAGGGCAAGCATAATCACATAGCTGACCAATAGCAGATTGTTGATAGGTATTAGAGGTCAGGGCTTTACTTTTAACTTTTTAAGTATAAAACAAGTCCAAATATAACAGGTTCTTATTCCTCACGATAGCCGTTAGCACAACATTGATATTTATTTTACTATCAAATCCTATTCTAAATTCATAATATTTTAAATATATCCCTTCTTTTCTCGCAGAGAATCTAACGACAAGAAAAAAGAAGCAACACGAAGTTTCCTTGAAAATCACTATGAAGAAATTTAATACCAAATTTAATCTTTATTTAATACAATATTTAAAAATAAAAGGATTCACAATGATGCTATCACAAGATATAAAACCTATAAGTTACCTTAAAACAAAAACGGCAGATGTTATAAAAACCGTAACTGACACTAAAAGAGCTATCATCATAACACACAATGGAGAAGCAAAAGCGGTAATTCAAGATATAAAAACTTATGAAAACCTGCAAAACTCTTTACATATGCTAAAGATGATTATTCAAAGTGAAAATGACATCGAAAAAAAAGATTATCTTCCTCAAGAGGAGATGTTTGATAACCTTGAAAAAAAACTATTTGATAACACATGAAACAATATAAAGTTCTATGGACTAAAAATACCATTTATGATTTAGAAGATATTATAAAATATTTAAAAATCGATAGCATCAAAATAGCAAAAGATATTTTTTATGAGATAAAGGATGAGTGCCAAAAACTCTACTTTTTCCCGGAAAGAAAAAAAGTAGTGCCAGAACTTCAGCAGTTAGGTATTACCAAATATAGGGAACTTATCTATAAAAGATGGAGAATCATTTTCAAAATCCAAGAAGATAAAGTTTTTATTTTATTAGTTTTAGATTCTAGTAGAAATCTGGAAGATATTTTATATCAAAGGTTGTTAAAAGGATAACAACACACAGGAGAGAAATGAACTAGTAAAGTTATAGATTCTCTTCCTGATGATACTTCATTATGATGAATCTTAAAAGAACTTGCTTTTGCTAGAATGATTGAAAGAGGTTTGGAAAATTCCAAAAATGGTAGAACTATCTCAAATGAAAAGATGAACACAAGAAGCTATCTCGATACAATTATTTTTTTATCTTGATAATGTTAAGATACATAGCAATAAGGAAGGAGTAGATTTTATGATAATATCAGCTTATATGAGAGAAGAACATAGATCCTGCGACGAGCTTTTTGCAGATGCTGAAAAAGCCGTAATAGATGGGGATTTCGATAAAGCTCAAGAACTCTTCGTCGCTTTTAGCGAGGATACGCTCAAACATTTTCAAAAAGAGGAGGAAGTCCTTTTCCCCACTTTTGAAGAAGTTACAGGTTCGACCGAAGGTCCGACACAAGTGATGAAATATGAACATGAGCAGATGCGAGAACTCATAGGAAGGATGGCAAAAGCCGCCGAGGAAAGGGACAAAGATGCATATCTCTCTATCGCCGAATCTATGATGATTTTACTTCAACAACATAACATGAAAGAAGAACAAATGTTATATGCAATGTGTGACAGAGTCATTCCCGCGGATAAAAAAGAGCGAACTCTAAAGCAAATGAAACAGAAGTGACACTCACTAAAATCATGCTTGACGCAAGAGAGTTGCAACAACCGCAACCTTTTGAAAGAGCCCTAGTGATACTAAACGAGATGAATAAAAGCGATTATCTCTATATGCTTCATAGAAGGAATCCTCTACCTTTGTTGGAATTGGCGAAAAATAGAGGGTTTTTAAGCGTTTCAAAAAAAGATAACGATGGTGTATGGCACGTAATTATCACTAAAGATAAAAAAGTCGATCTTTGGGAACTTATGGATGTTTAATCAAGGAGGTCTCTCACTAAATCAAGCTCCCCCGATCTTTGTGGTACTTCGATTTTTTATCACGGGAGCGCTTTTTGGTCTTTTTGCCGGAATATCACTCTTTTTTTTCAAAGAGAATATTTTTGATATAAACTCTTTCGAAGCTCTGATAATCACGCATATCTTGGCATTGGGTGTGATGGGATCGTTTATGCTGGGAGCACTTTTTCAAATGTTGCCGGTCATCGCTGGAGTCGTCATTAAAACTCCCGTTTTAAAATCGATATTCGTACATATTTTTTTTACGGCTGGTATAGTTTCTCTTTTAACCGCATTTTATACGGGTGAGTCTCTTTTTTACAAATTGACGGCTCTATTTTTAGGCGGCTCTTTATTATATGTATGTTTGATAATGAGTATCGATCTTTTTAAACTAAAAGATCACACCGCTTCATCCGAAGGTATGCTTTTTTCACTTATCTCTTTCTTCATAGCCGTTGTATTCGCACTCTATCTTTTAACGATATTAAGCGGTTTAGCCGACCCGCAGTATTTTGGTCTATTTAAACGGATACATTACTCTTTTGCTTTATCGGGATGGATCGCCGTTTTGATACTCTCCATCTCTTTTCAGGTTATAGAGATGTTTTATGTAACGCCGGCATATCCGAAAATCGTCACAAAATATCTGATCGTATCAATATTCGTAATTTTGATTTTAAAAAGCGTTCTGCCTTTTTTAGAAATTAGGACTATTTATACGGATATGATTATCGCTATTTTATTTATCTGCTACGCTTCGTTAACCTTGCATAGATTATACCTTAGAAAGCGGCCTACATCCGACGCCACCGTATGGTTTTGGCGTTTTGGCATGATCGCTCTCATACTCTCTATGCTATTTACGACAAGCGGTCTGTTTTGGGAAAATTACATAATCAAAAGTATGAGTTATCTTACGTTCGTATTTTTCGCATTAAGCGTGCTACTTGCGATGGTATATAAAATCGTACCGTTTTTAGTATGGTTTCATCTCTCGAATCAAGGATATATGAAAGCACCGCTAATGCATGATATCATTCATCCAAAGAGAGTAAAAATCCATTTCTATATCCACGCGACTCTATTTATGATTTTAACGATTTGCGTTTTTGCGCCGGTTTTTTTCAATCTAGCTTCGCCGTTGATAATTCTATCGTTCGGATGGTTGCTTTATCATCTGCTATATGCCGTCTATCTTTATAGAAATACGCAAAAAAACTGTGAAAAAATATCTTGGCAATAAACTTCAATCATACTCTTTAACCAACTTTTAGATAAAATATCTCAAATTCAGACGCAGGGGAAACTTTTGATAACACTAAAAGAAGCTCTCACACTTTCAAAAGAGGAGATAGCCGAAATAAGAGAAGATCTAAGAGGAAAGATCGAAGAAAAAAAAGAGCTTGGCGCTTACGTGGAGCAACTTACGAACACGCAACTCGCCGAATACGGTGACGGCATACCTATAGCGATCAAAGACAATATCCAAGTAAAAGGGTGGAACGTCACCTCTTCGTCCCGAATACTTCAAGGGTATGTAGCGCCTTATAACGCTACGGTTATAGATAAACTTTTACGAAACAATTTAAGTCCGTTCGGTCGAACGAATATGGATGAATTCGCAATGGGAAGCTCAACGGAGAGTTCATTTTACGGAAAGACCCTAAACCCGCACGATCCAAGCAGAGTACCTGGCGGAAGCAGCGGTGGAAGTGCGGCGGCCGTCGCCGCCGGATTGGCAATAGCGGCGCTTGGAAGCGATACGGGCGGAAGCATCCGACAACCTGCGGCATTTTGCGGATGTGTCGGAATGAAGCCGACTTACGGAAAAGTAAGCCGTTACGGTCTTGGTGCATATTCCAGCTCTTTGGATCAGATAGGCCCTATCACTCAAAATGTCGAAGATGCCGCAATACTATACGACATAATAGCGGGGCACGAAAGCAAAGACTCCACAAGTATGAATATCCCTCATACGAAGGTGAGCGATAAAATCGATCCAAATAGAAAACTTACCATCGCCGTCATCGACAACTATCTTCAAGAGGCGTCCGATGAAGTGAAAAAAGCGAATCTCGAGGCTATCAAAGCGCTAAAAGACGCCGGACACAAAATAATACATAAAAATATGATCAACTCGAAATACGACGTAGCCACCTACTATATCATTGCTACCGCCGAAGCCAGCGCAAACCTCAGCCGTTACGACGGTGTACGCTACGGCAACAGAATGGACGCCGACTCTTTGAAAGAGATGTACTTTAAAACCAGATCGCAAGGCTTCGGCGAAGAGGTAAAAAGAAGGATTCTTCTTGGGACGTTCGTTCTTAGTAGCGGATACTACGACGCTTACTATATTCGAGCACAAAAAGCCAGACACCTCATAAAAGAGCAATACGAAGAGATTTTCAAAGAGGCGGATTTAATATTTATGCCGGTGGCTCCGACAACGGCTTTTAAATTCGGAAGCAAAAAAGATCCTCTTGAGATGTACTTAAGCGACATATATACTATAGCCGTAAATCTCGCCGGTCTGCCGGCTCTTTCGCTTCCCATAGGAACTAGCGACGACAACCTTCCAATCGGAGCTCAATTTGTTGCAAAAGCGCTCGATGAACAGACACTATTTGACGGTTCGACGAGCCTTGAAAATATCATGAAAGAAAGAGCTTAATTATGAATATCCGTCAAAAAGCACTTACATTCGAAGATATACTTCTTATTCCTCAATACTCCGAAATTTTACCCAAAGAGGTAGATATTAAAACTAAATTAACCAAAAATATAGCTTTGAATATTCCTTTCGTCTCCGCCGCTATGGATACCGTCACGGAACATCAAGCGGCTATAAAAATGGCCAGACTAGGCGGAATAGGTATCATCCACAAAAATATGGACATAAAAGCTCAAGCAAGAGAAGTTAGCCGTGTTAAAAAGAGCGAAAGCGGCGTTATCAACGAACCGATTCATCTCAAACCCGACGACACCATACAAGATGCCAATAACTTGATGGTAGAATACAAGATATCCGGTTTTCCCGTTGTCGCGGAAAACAACGAACTAGTAGGAATCCTTACGAATAGAGATCTTCGCTTTGAAAACGATATGAATAAAAAAGTCAAAGCCGTCATGACAAAAGCACCGCTTATAACGGCGAAAAAAGGTATTTCGCTTGATGAAGCCGAACTCATTTTTCATAAACACAAAATCGAGAAACTCCCCCTCATAGATGAGAACGGAATACTTTCGGGACTCATCACCATAAAAGATCTAAAAAAGAGAAAAGAGTTTCCAAACTCCTATAAAGACAGATTCGGACGGCTCGGTGTCGGAGCCGCTATCGGCGTAGGACAGATATCAAGAGCGAAAGCGCTAATAGAAGCTGGGGTCGATGTGCTCGTTTTAGACTCGGCACACGGTCACTCAAAGGGTATCATCGATACGGTAAAAGAGTTAAAATCAACTTTCAAAAAAGTAGAGCTTATTGCCGGTAACGTAGCGACACCCGAAGCTGTCGAAGCACTTATAAAAGCCGGGGCGGACGGTGTGAAGGTCGGTATCGGTCCTGGTTCCATCTGCACTACGAGAATAGTCGCAGGTGTGGGAATTCCGCAAATAACGGCTATAGAAACTTGTGCCGCAAAAGCCAAAGAGTACGGCGTCCCGGTCATCGCCGACGGAGGCATAAAATACTCCGGAGATGTGGCAAAAGCCCTGGCCGTCGGCGCCAGTAGCGTAATGGTGGGTAGTCTGCTCGCCGGAACCGAAGAGAGCCCCGGAGAGACGCTTATGTATCAAGGACGACAATATAAAACATATAGGGGAATGGGAAGTATCGGCGCGATGCAAAAAGGAAGCAACGACAGATACTTTCAAGAGGGTACGGCCGCCGACAAACTGGTTCCCGAAGGAATCGAAGGAATGGTACCTTATCGCGGAAAAATGAGTACGGTTATACATCAACTCATCGGCGGCCTGCGTGCAGCTATGGGTTATGTCGGAGCCAAAGATATAGAGATATTCCAACAAAAAGCTGAATTCGTCGAAATTACTACCGCCGGACTAAAAGAGAGTCACGTACATGACGTAACCATCACCAAAGAGGCACCAAACTATCACTCCTAAAAAGGCTATTTGATCTTTTGCGCCTCATAAACGAATATATCCGGATGAAGCCTTAAACAGTTTGCATCCAGCCCGGCTTTTTGGCATAATGTTGCGAAAAATTGATCAAAATCGCTTAACTGGTCCCAAACTTGAGGCAGATATGTAGCTTGATAGATACCATATTTCAAGATAACGCCATGAACACCCGGCTTGATCTTCTTTCTCAAATCGTCTATATTTTCATACGCCAAATGTACAGGTTCGCTTAAAAGTGATATCTCGATACTCAAATCTCCGCTTTCAAACTCCTCTTTTGTAAGAGGAGGAAATCTAGGATCGTTAAAAGCCGCCGCTTTCGCGTTTTGGATCAAATCTTCCAATAGCGTCCGATGAGCTATGATAGATCCTATACATCCGCGAAGCGAGTCCCTTTTTTCAAGCGTTACAAAAGCGGCTCCATTTTCGCCTAGCTTTGGATGTTCGCTTAGAAGTTTCTCTTTATCGATTAAAGGCGCCTCTTCAAACTCCTCTTTTATCGCATTCTTGGCGATGTCTATCATATATTGCAAGCTCATAACAGCCTCCTTAAAATTTCGCTGATATAATTATATCACTTTTAAAGTATCTTTATCTCCTCTTCCAAAATTATGCCGAAACTCTCAAAAACTCTTCTTTTCGCCTCTTTTATAAGATAAATCGCCTCTTCATATGTAGCACTGCCCAGATTTACCAAAAAATTTGCATGAACTTCACTAAATGCGGCATCGCCTCTTCTGAAACCTTTTAAGCCTACTCGCTCTATCAATCTTCCGGCAAAATCATCTTTTGGATTTTTAAAAACGGAACCGGCACTGGGCTCTTTTGGTTGTTTGTTGCGCATTTTTGTAAAAAGTTGCGATTTTTCAACGTCAAATCCCCTTTTTATTTTAAAAACGGCTTCATAAACTATATCGTCTATATCCGTATATCGATAACCGTATTCGATCTTCTCTTTTTCGATATATCCTTTTGAGGTTTTTATACCGACGAGATTATTAAATATCTCATCCTCTTTCATACCGGCATTCATGCATACAAGCCCGCCCAAAGTACCGGGGAGTTTTCCGAGATATTCAAAACCGTTTATATCATATTTTTTTACGAATGAAAAAATTCTCCCGCTTTTTGTCGCCGCTCCGATTATCAGATGCTCTTTTTGCAAATATATATAATCGAACTTTTTGGAAAGGATATATAAAGAAGGAGGATTTTGCGATACCAAAAGGTTGTTGGCTCCTCCGACGATAAACGACCCTTTGGGAAGTGAAATAATCTCGTCGATAACTTTTACCTCTATTTTAGAGCCTATTTTAATCGAACTGTATTTCGAAAAATCGATCTGCTTTTTCATAAACTTCAAAAAAGAAAGCCGGGAATCATATTTATAACCCTTTGGGTAAATTCTATCATGATATTCATCATCCAAGGCATCGCGAATATGATGATAACCACTACAACCAGAATCTTCGGAACGAAAGAGAGCGTCATTTCGTTTATCTGCGTAGTCGCTTGAAAGATCGAGATCAAAAGACCGGCGACCAAACCGCCAAGAAGCATCGGCAAAGATAGATAAAGTGCGAGTTTAAAAGTTTCAACTCCAAGACCTATGAGTTTTGCTTCCATCTTTTTATCCTATGCGAATCTATAATCTTTGTACTCGACGGGTACAAGATAGTCGCGGACTTTGATTAAAGAGGGATAAAAACCGTGTTCATATCCCAATTCGAAAAGTCTATCGATACCGTCAAGTTGTTCCTCGCTCATACAAATAGACTCTTCGTTCGCGTAAAGTTCGAGATATTTTCGCAGCTTCTTCTCGTCCACGCGAATCAAATTACGTTCCAAAAGCATTTTTGAAAGTACCTCCTTATTTTTATGCGCGACTTCCACGGCTTTCGTTAAAATCTCTTCATACTCTATCGCTCTTGTAATAGGAATGGATCTTCTTATCCCCATCCCGCCAAGAGGTAGAGGAAGTTCGCCGCCGCTTAACTCCAGCCAGATATCCCAAAGCTCTTTTTCAACTTCCAAAGTTTCGTCATATGTCAATATACTCTCATGAATCAAAACACCCGCGTCCACTTCACCGCTTAGTACGGCATCTTCGATTTGAAGGAAGTTTTTATAGACTATCTTCGCTTCGGGATAATATATCTTAAATAAAAGGGCGTTTGTCGTATATTTTCCACTGAGAGCGACTTTAAAATTTCTCTTTAATTTAACACCTCTTTTTTTTATCAGTTTGGGACCGTATCCGTCTCCAAAACTCACGGCGGTTCTTAAAAGAGCATATTCATCTTTAATAAAAGGATAAAGTCCGAAACTGATAGCGGTTATATCGTAAATATTCTCAAGAGCTTTTTCATTGAGTGTTTCAATATCCAAAGCGACGTTTTCAAAATTGATATCATCGATCGATACCCAGCCGAATTTTATAGCGTAAAACATAAAAATGTCATCGGCGTCGGGAGAGTGCGCGACTGTTACTGTTTTCAATAAAAAGCCTTTTTCGTTTTATATAAAAGCCGTACGGCAAAAAAATTTTTGTAATTTAAAGGTATTTTAGCGAAAGTAGGTTTTGAAAGTCTAAAGCGGCGCTTACCGCGCCGCAATTTCTTAGTAGAGTCCGAATTTGTTATCTTTTCTTTTATAAAGCACGCGCGTTTTATCATCTTTATCTATAAAGATCAAAAACTGTTTATTGCTCTCTTTTAACATCTCAAGAGCCTCTTCTATTTCAAGCGGCTTGTAAAGATCCAACTCCATAGGAATAATCTCGTCAACATCCTCCTCGTTCTGCGTCTCGTTTATCTCTTCCATATTGACATTCGCAATCTCTTCGAGTTTGGTCACTCTATAATCGGTCACTTTATCATGATGGCGTCTTAAAACTTTTTGAGCTCTATCGACCGCCAAATCGATTGCGGCATAAACATCTTTATCTTTTTGTTTTATAACTATGGTATTTTTTTGCGGAAGGTTGATAGTAAATTCAACCGCATAACCTTTTTTGCCGTTTTTCTCGTCAGCCGAGACGACGACTCTAGTGGATATAATATCCAAATTATATTTTTTCAGCGATTCCACCGCACTTTGGATATGCGACTTGATTGCATCGGTTAGTTCAAACTGTCTTCCGACTAAACTCATGTTCATGATTGTCTCCTTAAATGGAATAAATACATAAGCAATTTTACAGGAAATTCAATTTGATATCGATTAAAAAGATAGGTTAAATATCGAATATTTTTTTAGGTGAATATTTAAGAAATTAAATATTCACCTATCAAGGAGGAAAAAATAGTTTACACTGTTCTGTAAAAACAAAACAAAAGCCCGCTAAAAACGGGCTTTTGTTTCATTTAATCAGTTGTTATACGCAATAGCGGCTTTATGCAACCCTCTTCCTTTCAGAAGAAGCAAAGCCTCGATATCTTCGTCGGAAATACCGAATTTTTTGCACAAAACTCCGAGTCTAAGAAGTGAAAATTCCTCTTGATGTTTTTTCTTCAAATAGCTTATTGCCGCCGGAGTTTTTCCTACCGCCAACGCTATCTCTTTTCCTGTGATTTGCATGACTTACCTCCTATTTTGAGATTTTATATATATTTTTGCGGGTACGAACTTTCTGTTTAAAATCAACAGATCGTCAAACTTTTGTGAAAAAATATCGATAGTCTTTAAGATAAATATTTGTAGTTTCAAAATCAACTCCTCTTTTGTTATGAAACAAGTATAATACAAAGTTGTGTCAAAGTTGTGTGAAAAATGAATATTTTTATTTTTTTTTATAAAAAATTAGATAGATAGTAAAGTCTAAAGCACGATAGTAAATCTCGTACCGTCTTGAAGTCTTGTTACGCTGATTTCACCTTTCATATGTTTTTCCACTATGATTTTCGTCATATAAAGTCCAAGCCCCATAGAGTCCTCTTTTGTCGTAAAATACGGTTCGAAAATTCTACTTGCGACCTCCTTATCGATCGGTTCACCGCTGTTTTCGACGCTTATTATGACATTGTCCCCTTCACGATAAAGCTTTATAATAATAACACCTTGCGTACCTATGGCGTCGATAGCGTTTTTAATGAGATTTAGCATAACCTGTAAAAATTCGTTTCTATAAATCTCCATCTCGATATCTTGCAAATGCTTGATAACCTTTATATCATGTTTTTGAATACTGTTATTCAGAAAATAGATGGAGCGCAAAATCAAAGTTTTGAGATTGATCATTTTCGTTGACGTCGTCGGCTTATAAAAAGTTCTGAAATCATCTATCGTCTCACTCATAAATTCGATACTCTCCTCTATCTCTTCATAGCTTTTGTCAATATCTTTTTTAGCTATCTCTTTATTGCTTTGAAGCTCGAACCTACCAAGCGCTACGATAGATGCGATTTTGTTTATTGGTTGTCTCCATTGATGGGCTATCATACTAAAGAGTTCACCTATTAGAGCCTGCTTTGATTGAAACATCATCTTTTCGTTACTTTGATTGATCTGTTCCTCATAACTTTTTATCTGCTTGTAGATGATAGCGGAGAGATATAAAGATAAAAGCATCGTAACAAACCACGCAAAAGCGAGTATCATGAAACTTCTCTCGATATCGTAGCCGCTTTGTCCCGGTTTTACCACTTTTCGAAGCTTCAAATCTTCTCCAAGATGAGAGATATCTTTAACCCCGACTAGATACCAGTTATATTTTTTTATAAAACGCGTATAATAGATTTTATCTCCATCTTTATAAAAACCGTCCTTTTGAAGCAACCTCTTCTTTATCTCCTTGTCAATAACGCTCTTTTGTTCATCTTTTCGTTTCGATGCGAATAATAGTTTCATCTTTTTATTCATAATGAAAAAGTCGTTATCTTTACCTTTTATATTTTTACGAATATAGCGATTGACTTCGCTTTGAGAGAGCATCTGCATCTCGTCGATAAACAAAGCCGCCCCGATATACCACTCAAAACACTCTATCTTTTTAACATACGAAAGATTGTATATCATAATCTCCCTATTCGAATCCGGCCTGTACCAGTCATATCCGACAAATCCCTCTTTCTCTTCATCTATCACTTTATTAAATTCCAGCACGAAAGCTTTGTCGAAATCATCCTTTATCTTCAATATGTTTTTGCCTTCGAGCTTTTTATCGAAGTGCTCATATACGTAACCTTTTTTACTTATAACGAATATATGGCCGAAATTTTCCGTAGCTTTTAAATTTTTCAACGAGGTGAGGATTATCTTTTTTAAAAACTGCCTCTTTAGCGCATATCTGTATCTTTTACAAAGATTGTTCGTACTCGCGACATGAGTATTTACAAAATCTACCAATCGTTCTTTTAGAAGATCGCTACTTCTATCGTCAATATAATCGATAAAGGAGGAGAGCTGCAGAGTTTTGTTTTTTAAATTTTCTCTTTCCGATTTCAAAAGACTCTCTTTGTAATTCTTAACTTCGAATTCCAACGTATTTTGTTGCATATCCTCTTGTAAATAATTTATAAAAAGATATGACATTACGCCATAGACGATCAGTACCGTCAATGGCAAAATCACGACTAAAATCGCAAGGCGTCTTTTTGAAATATTATAATTCATGTCCGATTATCTATAAAATATCCCATATTTTGTCTATTTTTCAAAAAGCCGGCAGGCAGCTTTTTTCGAAGCGCCTTTATAAAAGATCTGATAGCGTCGGGAGTTGGAGGAGTATCCTTCCAAAGAGAATCCAACTCATCATAAGTGATACTACCTTTCGTTTCCAAAAGCTCCAGGCATTCCGTCTCTTTTTGAGTCAATACGAATGTCTCTTCATCGGTAGTGACCGTTCCGCTCAATCTATCGACGACAACATTCGCAGCAAGTGAAAAAGAGTCACTGCCGGCAAGACTTTGATCGAGTTTTTCAAGTAATTTATACAATTTTTTCGTAGTGAAAGGTTTGACTATATATTTATCCAATTTCAATTCAACCGACTCTAAAAGATAATCTACCTTGGTATATGCCGAGATCACTACTATAGGCAACTCTTCATCTATCTTTCTTATCTTTTTTATAAGCTCGATACCGTTTAACTTCGGAAGCTCGATATCGACGATCATGATATCTATGCTCTCTTGATGCTCGATAAACTGCCTATATCCCATCTCACCGTCGGAAGCGGTACGAATCGTTGCGAAATAGTTGCCAAGAAGTTTGGATATATTTGACAATACAACCGGATCGTCCTCAATATAGAGCACGGATTTATCTTTTAGATTATTATACATTACTACCTATTTTTATAATATATTTAATCTATCTTATCAAATAAAAATTAAATTAAATTGTAAGTTTATCGATTTTTACAGCTTTTTTCTCAATTGGGCGTAAATTTCTCTTTAACTATTCGTTTCTAAGAGTAGTCAATACATCAATCTGAGTAGCTTTTTTTGCCGGATAATAAGAGGAAACAAGAACTATCGCAATAGCACCGACGATAATGGAGAAGAAATCGGTGGCGGATAGATCAA
>Ga0256914_1003039_pt1 | contig 13519 bp, 12 predicted proteins | sample HulkmetaG_FD_191571 | JGI IMG/M metagenome (GOLD analysis project Ga0256914, IMG submission 191571) | Hydrothermal chimney microbial communities from Main Endeavour vent field at the Juan de Fuca Ridge, Pacific Ocean - Hulk | ecosystem: Environmental > Aquatic > Marine > Hydrothermal vents ... | reverse complement strand
ATTGTTGGGTAAAATTGTAGATGATAGTAGAACGATACTAGATAAAGAAGAGGCTCTGAAAGTTTGGGAGTATCTTTATCAAAACCCATCAAAAATGACCATTGAACCATTGACTCAATATGATATTTTGCAAAAAGATTTTAAAAATAGAAAAGTGGAACAAATTTCGATTACAGCTTTGGGAACTAGAACAAAAATAACTTTAGAATTTATAGATTTTAAAATAGACCAAAAGAAAGAAGAGTTATTTGAATACTTTTTTATACAAATCAAACAAGAAGATAGTAGTACCGTTTGGAGTAAAGAGAGCTTCTCTTTTGACGATATTGTTGCTATGAATTTTTTGTAGAGATAGGGGATTTACCTACTCAAAATTAACTTCAAGAATATCAGAAACGATGGTGTTACCCCAATGCCAATGAATTAAGGAATTTTATGGAACTGTGGCTTTAGCCTTATCATACCAATATTTAGGCAGACACATCGGTCTGCCCCTACAAATGTTTTAACCCCTGAAATAGGATATTTTTGAAATTAATTTTGGATGGGTACTTAGATAAATATACTTCTATTCGGCTTCAAAACCACCGTATAAATCCCTTTATTTCTCTCCCAATACCTTAGCCAAAAAAATATCTGAAATGCTAAAGTCCTATTTTTAGGGATTTAAGAAAAATAATCAAAAATATCAAAGCCCGAAATTTTGGGCTTTGAAAAATTTCTCAAAAAAATGGCTAAGGTATTGTCTCCACAAAGCAATATTATAGACCTCTGATTTTATAATCGCTTCGAGTTCGCCTCTACAGCCCCTTTAGAGCATTCAATTCTGCCTCTATATCATAATCATCAATTGCAGGTATCTGATACTCATTGAATTGATGCTTAAAAATAGCTCATTAGGTATCTCTATGGCTAGTTGTATTTTGTTGTTTAACTATATTTAGAAGAGTGGTTATAGGTTTATTACTTAATAGTTTAATATTTCTCTCTGTTCTATCATACCTATATGAGTTCTATGAAGCCTTGATTTATGGGCTAGTTGCTCTTGTGATAGATTTTTAAATTTTTGTAGTTTAAGAACGTTTAAATCTCTTTTTTTCTCTTTTAGCACTTTTAAACTACCGAAATATAGGCTTTTCAGAGAGGTTTAGGGGACGAATATGCTACTTTTAGGGACTTTCATGCTACCTAAAGGGGACATTTTTGCTACTTCAAGGGACAAATATGCTACTTTGGGGTCATAACTGTTTGACTTTAGACCCCTAAAGAGGTATACTTCTATTTTTGAAAAAAAGGTGCTAAAATGTTAGATATGAATAGTAATACAATAATTATTGACAAACATAGCTCTAGTATTCAAATAAGTAACAAAATATCAGCTGTACAAAGAAAAAGTTATAATTATATGCTCAAAATTGCAAAAAATGAGCTAATGAATAATTCAAGTACAAGAAAATTTACAATTACAGCTGATGAACTTTTGTTGTTTTTTAATTTTGGAGATAAACATCATAATTATTTAGAAAAAGAGTTGGATAAACTAAGAAGAATAGATGTAAAATATAATATATTAGGCAAAGATAGCAAACGAAAAAAGTGGGGTTCATTTGCACTAATCGCTGGGTATCAGTATGAAAGAGGGGTTATAGAGTACTCTTTTCCTCATCAAATAGAGGAGATGATTCTTAATCCTAAAATGTTTGCTAAGATAAATTTAGTCACTATAAAAGGGTTAAAAAGCAAGTACTCTATTGCACTTTATGAGTTGGCAGAGGATTATATAAATGTGCAAATTCCCAAAGTTTCAATAGTTAACTTTAAAGAGTTAATGGGATTAGAAGAGGAGCAGTATCCTAATATAAAAGATTTGAAAAGAAGAGTCATTACAGTGGCTATAGAAGAGATAAACCAAAGTGATAATATATCATTTTCCCTATCTTATGAACTGTTAAAAACGGGCAGAAAAATAACCCACATAAAATTCACAATCCACAAAAAAGAGGAAGTTCTACAGCTAAAAGATAGACAAAAAAAGTTTTATGGATGGAAAAAACATATTTTACAAAAATATAAAGAGCAGACTATTTGTAATAATTTAACAGAGATTGGTTATTTTAAATGGACGTTTTTCTATATTAATGAAGATGGATTGTTGGGTAAAATTGTAGATGATAGTAGAACGATACTAGATAAAGAAGAGGCTCTGAAAGTTTGGGAGTATCTTTATCAAAACCCATCAAAAATGACTATTGAACCATTGACTCAATATGATATTTTGCAAAAAGATTTTAAAAATAGAAAGGTAGAACATATCTCTACCACGGCTTTGGGGACTAAATCGATAACTGTTCTTAAATTTTTAGATTTTAAGATAGATAAAAATAGAGAAGGTGACTTTGAGTATTTCTTTATTGAGATAGAGCAAGAGGACAAGAGCAGGGTTTGGAGCAAGGAGAGTTTTCTGTTTGATGAGATTATTGGGATGGATTTTTTGTGATTTTGATAAGAAAACCTGCATAATATTCTGTTTTCGCCGAAAGACTTAATAACAATTTTTTGCTATAATTAAAAAATAAGAGGACAATATGAGTTTACAGTTTGAATGGGATGAAAAGAAAGCCAAAATAAATAAGCGAAAACACGGTATAACTTTTGAAGAGGCTACCACAGCTTTTGCTGATGAACTTTCAATTACCATTGATGACGCATTACATAGTAAAGATGAGGATAGACTGATTTTGATTGGTCTCTCTAAGTAGTTTAAAACTTTGGTTGTAACTCATGTAGAGCGTAAAGAAGCCATACGGATTATTTTTGCTAGAAAAGCAACAAAACATGAACAGAAATTTTATGAGGAGTATTGATTATGAATCCAAAAGATGAGATGCTAGAAGAGTATGATTTTAGTAACGGCATTCGTGGTAAATATCTACAAGCTTATAAAGAGGGTGTGAATATTATCAAATTAGATAGCGATGTAATGAAATTTTTTCCTGATGCTAAATCAGTTAATGAGGCTTTAAGAACTTTGATTAATCTAATGAATAATGGGCAATCTACCCTATGACACAAAAAAAAATTTTAGATTATTTATCAACTCACAAAGAGAGATTTCAAAAGCTCTATCATGTTAACAAAATAGGTATATTTGGCTCTTATGCTCGTAATCAAGCAACTGCTAAAAGTGATATAGATATTGTAGTAGATTTAAATAAGAGTACAATGTTTGGATTGGTTGCTATCAAAGAGGATATAGAGGAGTATTTTGAAAAACATGTAGATATTATTCAAATTAGAGATAGAATGAATAGTCTGTTGCGAGAGAGAATTGAAAAAGAGGCGATATATGTATGATAGAGAGATAGTTTTAGATTTGCTCAAAAATATGATTGGAGCAACAGAAAAGATTTTATATCGAAATAGAGATATTAAATCTATTGATGATTATCTTGTAGATGACAGTAGTTTGATGCTACTTGATAGTCTGTGTATGCAACTTATAGCTATTGGTGAGGCTGTTAAAAAGATTGATAAAGAGACAGATAAAAAGCTTTTTAAAGCATATACTCAAATCCCTTGGCGTGAAGTTGCAGGTATGCGTGATATTCTCTCTCATCACTATTTTGATTTGAATGCAGAGGTTGTCTTTGAGGTTACAACAGAGCATATAGCTGATTTACAAGAGGTTTTGAAGCAGATTGTAGAGGATATTTCGTAGGGTGCTGTTTTCAACACACCACAAAACTCAGTCTATTTGTAGCTCAAATATGCTACAGTAATAAAATCATGAAAAAAGGCTAAACTATGGCACTCAATAGCACCGTAAGAGCAAGAGTAGATGAAGAGTTGAAATATGAAGTAGAAGAGATTTTAAAACAGATTGGATTAACTACTTCACAAGCGATTACTCTGTTTATGAATCGTATTCGTTATGAAAAAGGAATCCCCTTTGAGCTAAAAGTTCCAAATACAACAACCATTCAGGCGATGAAAGAGGCAGATAATAATGAAGGGGAAACGGTTAGTTTAGAGGAGTTTTTAAAAGAGAGTAATCCAAATGTTAAAACTCTTTAGAACCAAGACTTTTTTAATGAGATATTAAAGCTTGTAAGTATCAAACCAAAATAAATCATCAAAAGTAGTAAAATCTAAAAAACATCTCATTTAGTGTTATTTCAATGTTTTAAAGAAATAAAATATTTATTTTTTTGAAACTTTTATCCTTAAAATAGCACTTTCTAGCTTTAAATACAAATATTTTATTTTTGTCGTTTTATTTTGGTTTGGTACTTACGAATAGGAAGCCATTCGAAGCTTTTTGATTAAAAATTTGTGGGGTGCTGTTTTCAATGCACCACTTGTGCTTTACACTCTCTGTGACAAAACCAAACTTGCATAATTTTTTGTTTTTCCAAAAAGACATAATAAAATTTTTCTGCTATAATAGAAAGAAGATTTGAGAATAAAAAGACCTTTTGTCATAAAAAGTATGACAATTTGACATATTTTTATATATTTTAACTATTTATCACTATAATTAACAGTATATAAATCAAGGACACTATCATGACTGCACCACAATCACCTTATCAAAGCCATGTCAAGGAACTCAAAGATTATTACTGGGCGTATGCTGATATATTGAGAGATATAGGGATAAATGAGTCTACATATGACCAACGTATCATGGCATTTATGGCACTGAAATTATTAATTGATAACGACAAATTACTGTTTAATTTAGAGTTTAGAGAGAACTTTGGTTTGTCTGATACTTTGTATGAAAAGTATGAAGGTCAAGATACAAAAGAGACTTTTCTAAATCTAATTAAAAGCATATCAAAGTTTGGAAAAAACTTAAAATACTTTGAACAAAAGAGTAAGCATAATCCTGATAAATCTCAAAATATTTTAACTTATCTTAATCACTATAAGACTTTTGAACTTGAACGGTATGTTAATGAGTTGTCCAATGAGTATTTGGAGTATGTTTTAGATATTTATACCTATCAAGCAGATTTCAGTAATTACCCAAAAGAAGAGTATAAAGACCTTTATGAAAAAACAGTATCACGCATGAAAAAACTTAGTGGAGACTTGACAGGTCAGCACTTTACTCAAAAGTCGATTATTCATCTTATTTGTGAGATGAGTATGTCAGATATAAAAGACAATGAAAAACTAGCCATTTATGACCCAACTTCGGGTACGGGTAGTATGCTTATGGAGTCGGCTTATTATTTTAAAAAACATGGAAAAGTAAAACAGATAGCTCTTTATGGTCAAGAGATGCATGGTCAAACTTGGCTTTTGTCTAAGATTTTCTTAGAGATTACCAATCAAGAGAACATTATAGCTTATGGAAACACTTTGACCAATCCTGCTTTTGCCAATGGGATTGATGGAAAAGAGAGTTTTGATTTCATCATTGCCAATCCTCCTTTTGGGGTAGACTGGAAACATAATTATGATGATGTTTTAGAAAATATGCAAAGTAAAAAAAGTAACTTTTTTGTGGTAAAAGATGAAAAAGACAAAATTGTTACACCTAAAAAATCAGATGGGCAATTTCTGTTTATGATGCACATTATTAACCTTATGAAGCATGATAAAAAGGAAAAGAAAAGAGCCAAAGCAGGGATTATTAGCTCTTCTACACTCATTAGTACAGGTAGCTCTACAAGCCGTGAAGCTAAGATAAGAAGAGCTATTTTTAAAGAGTGTTTGGTCTCAGCCGTACTTGAACAACCTAATGCAATGTTTACTAACACCGACATTACTTCACATATTTGGTTTTTAGATACAGAGAGTCCAAAACATATTAAAATAGTGAAAGCAGATACAAAAGAGGAGACTCTTTTTTCACCTCACCATTATGCTAAAGATAAAATGAAAAATGCTTACAGTAAAGAGAATATTAAAAAACTCAAAAGGTACTTGACCAATAAAACAGATAAGACTTACATTTCAAAGTCGCTTAGTTGTGATAGATGTGAAGTAAACATAAGTAACGAGATAGGTTTTAAAGACGATACAGAAGATTTGAGTTTAGATGCTCTGTTTGGAGAGCTTGATGAACTGATGCAAGGTATGTGTAGTGACTATCAGACCAATGGGATTTTGGGGTTGAAGTAGTGTTAAAGAGCCAAGTTGTAGAAAACCAAAACAACGAATTCAAAGAGTCATGGCGAGATGAGTACATCAAGTGGATTTGTGGTTTTGCCAATGCCAAGGGTGGAGAGCTTTTTATTGGGGTTGATGATAGTGGTAAGGTAGTGGGCATAGATAATGCCAAGAAACTTTTAGAAGATATTCCCAATAAAGTTCGAGATATTTTAGGTGTTATTGTCGATGTCAATCTTTTGAATGAAGATGCTTTGGAGTATTTGCAAATAAGCACAGAAGCATACCCCTCTCCTGTAAGCTATAAAGGACAATATCATTATCGAACAGGAAGTACCAAACAAGAGTTAAAAGGTCAGGCGTTAGATAGGTTTTTACTTAGAAAATATGGTAAAACATGGGACTCTTCTCCTCTTCCTTATGTTACAGTAGATGATTTAGACAAAGATACTTTTGAATTTTTTATAAAAAAAGCCATAGATTCTAAACGCTTGGAAGAGAAAGATATACCTAAAAACTATAATGAACTTTTAGAAAAACTACGATTAACCGAGGGCAGTTATTTAAAATGTTCTGCTGTATTACTTTTTCATAAAGAGCCTCAACAGTTTTTTACAGGGTGTTATGTCAAAATAGGTTATTTTGAAAGTGAATCGGTGATACTTTATCAAGATGTTATTGAGGGAAATCTCTTTAATCAAGTAGAGAAAACTATGGATTTGTTACTTACTAAGTACATGAAAGCTCTTATATCTTATGAGGGAATTAGTCGAATTGAACGCTATGACTACGACACAAATGCTCTAAGAGAGATTATTCATAATGCCATAGTTCATAGTGATTATAGTAGAAATGTTCCCATACAAATTCGTGTTTATCATGATAAAATCCGAATTTCTAATGTAGGTTCTTTACCTGAAACATGGACAGTTGAAACACTTCTAAGGGAACACTCTTCTGAACCATTTAATCCAAATATTGCAAATTCTTTTTTTAGAGCAGGATATATTGAGTCTTGGGGTCGAGGAATTAACACCGTTATAGAACTTTCAAAAGCGTATAATGGAACAGTACCTACTTTTAAGTTTTTGAGTGGGTTAACGGTGGAGTTTAAATCTGATTATCCAAATAAAAAGGTCGGTAATGGGTTATACGATAGGTTATACGATAGGTTATACGATAACTTGGGTAAAACAAGAGTAAAAATTATAGAGATGATAGATAAAAATGCAAAAATATCTATGACTCAATTATCAGATGAATTAGATATTAGCAGAACGGCTATTCAGAAAAATATAAAGTTTTTAACAGAAAATGGATATATTAAAAGAGTTGGTTCAGCTAAGGGTGGACATTGGGAGGTTTTAGAAAAAAAACGGTAGGGTGGTGTTTTCAACCCACCGTTAAATAATATTGGTATATAGTAAATTTTTTGCCGAAAGGCTTATTGTTGCGTTCCTCCCTATATTTAAAATGTAGAGATGCAAAATATTCTAAAAAAATATAATAAAATCTAAGGAATTATAAAGTATGGACTCTTTATTTAATGATGAAAAATTATTATTAATGTTAATTAGTATATTCTTATCTCTTACGACTCTTTTATTAATTATTCGTAATCGAATAGTTGACTACAGAAAAAGTTTAGAGATAACATTGGAATTTCCTCTTAGTTTTAAAAATGAAGATATTTCTTTAGATTATGGAGTAAGAATGTTATCAATTAATATTTTGAATAGAGGGAGTATTCCAATATTTATCGAAAACCCTCTAATAAAATATCCTCGATTAATTGAAGGAGAAGGAGACCATATATATCTTTTACAGAGAGATGGTACCGATAAATTCCCTTACAAGTTACAAGTAGGTGAAGTATATAGGAAGCAAGAAAATTTAAAATATTTTCTTTCAAAGTTAAAAAATAACTTTATTTCTTCTGAAAAAATACAAATTATTGTTAAAGATAGTTTAGGTAAAAGGTATAAATCTAAAAAGATTGTTATTGCATTATTGGAAAATGAATTATTAAAATCAAATAGTGTTAAAGTTAAATAAATATATAGGGGAGGAAGAAAATATGATAACAGATGAAGAGATACAAAAAATATTTGATTGGGCAGATAAAAATAAGATTGTAGGAAAACGATGGAAAAATCAAAAGTGGGGTATTAATCTTTTAGATGATGAGATAAATTCAGTAAAAAGAGGTATTCCAAGAGATAAAGATACTTTACTAAAAATAACTCATTTAAATTTATCAAAATTTAAACTTTCGGATATTCCTAGTGAGCTATACAAATTAATAAAATTAAAAGATTTAGATATTTCAAATAATGAAATTTTAGTTTTATCAAAGGATATAGGGAATCTTGAAAATTTAGAATATTTAGATGTAAGTAGTAATCTTATTTGGCATGAAGATTCAAATTATTCTTCTTTTTCTATACCTGAAGAGATTAAAAAGTTTAAAAAATTAAGATATTTAAATTTATTTGATATCAAGTTAAAGACTCTTCCTAAAGAAATATGGGAGTTACAAAGCTTAGAAGTTTTAAATTTAGGTTTTCATGATAGCTCGATTATCATTCCTAAAGAAATAGGGAATTTAATAAACTTGATACATTTAGAATTAAAGAATTTAAGTAATATAGAGTTATTTGCTGAAATAGGAAATTTAGTTAAATTAGAATATTTAAAAATAAAGGATTGTGAAAAATTAAAATATTTAATGGTTGAAATAGGAAATCTTGAAAATTTAAAACATTTGGAGTTAGAACATTTAATTATTAAAGAACTACCTAGTGAAATAGGAAATTTATCAAAATTAGAAAATTTAAAACTTATGGATTGTGAGTTAGAAATAATACCAAATGAAATAGGAAATTTATTAAAGTTGGAATCTTTAAAGGTTAATAGTTGTGATAAATTAGAAATCATACCAAGTGAAATAGGAAAACTTAAAAATTTAATAGAGTTAGAATTAGAATATTTAAGTATTAAAGCATTACCAAAAGAGATAGGAAACTTATCAAAATTAGAAAATTTAAAACTTAGTGACTGTGAAAAGTTAGAACTCATACCGAGTGAAATAGGAAAGCTTCAAGAGTTAAAGCATTTAGATATAAGTTGGAATACAAGTTTAAAAGAATTGCCAAAAGAAGTAGGAAGATTAGTTAACTTAACTCATTTAAATTTTCGTCATTCAGGATTAAAAAAGTTACCTGATGAACTATCAACTTTAAAAAACTTAAAATTCTTAAATGATGAACCTTATATTATGTTAAATAAAAAAGAGGAAACTCCAATGAAAGAAGAAAAAAATAAAATAGATAATAAAAAGTTGGGTAATATAAAATTTACTCACAAAAACATCCTACTAAAAGGTGTTCCAGGAACAGGTAAAAGTAAGACCATTGACAACATCATCGAAAACAATTTAGAGATGAGTAAAATTCAAGATAATGTACTGCGTATAAACATTCACTCTGCTTCTTCTAACTCTGACTTGATGCAGGGGATTTCTATCTCAACCAATGATAATAATGACATTTTATATGAAGAGAAAAAAGGGGCTGTTCTTAATCATATATTTAAAGCGATGTACAAACCAAATCAGCCTTTTGTTTTGGTGCTTGAAGAGATACAAGAGAATAGTCTGAATGAGCTTATAGGTGATTTGATTTATTTGATAGAGAAAGATAAACGAACTCTTATTGCGTTAGATAATGAGCAAGAGTTGAGTTATGAGGAGTTGTTTAGTCAAGTTAATCCTAAATACTTTGTAGAGTTGCCAAACTTGGTGGAGAATAGCGAGAGCAATACTAAGATGATAATGCCTGATAATCTTTATGTTTTTTGTACTTCAAACTACAGAGATGACAGAAAAGTGATAGAAGATAACCTTTTAAGAAGATTTGATGTGGTTGAAATTTATCCTAAATATTTTGATGAATCTTGGGTAGATGGTAATGGAGAGTTAATTTTTAAATCGGAAGATATTTCTAAATTCTTAGAAAAATTAAATGGGGCTATTTTAAAACAGTTTGGAAATGAGACACACCCCGACAGATATTTGGTGGGTCATGCCAATTGGTTGAATATAGAGGAAGATGATGAAGCATTGTTTTATACAGCTTTGTTAAAAGTGATTATAGAGTTTAAAGAGATTCGTGAGGTTGATTTTAACTCTTATGTGAAACCGATATTGCAAAAGTTATTTAAAAAAGATGATGAATTGTCTGATAGAATCAAGACTTATTTAGAAGATTTTTATGATTATAAGGAAGATAAATTAAAACTTAACTCATATAAATCACTTGTTGAAAAACTACAAGCTAAAATTTATAGCGACTTTTTGTAAGCGTATAGGTTAATTTGATGTCTGAAACCATATTTTTAAAAGAGAATGAAAAAGATATATTTCAAGCACTTCAAGAACAAGGCATAGATACAAAAGTTTTTGAACATAGGTTGGCTCATCTTTTTAACAGAGTTTATAACAATTATGTAGGGTATTATGTTTTTAAACAAGATGCTAAAATCTATAAGCTTATTGTATTACCCAAAACCATAGAGAAAAGTGACCAAGCAGAGAAAGCGTTTGTTAATTATTTGCTTCATTATTATCGTTTAAATGCAGTTTACAGTTTTGATGAAGAGAAACAAGTTTCCAATTCTCTTTTAAGCCTTGCTTTTGAAAAAAACAATGAAGAGAATAATGCACACAGTCCTTTAGATGAGTTTGAGTTTTATAAATATGGAGCGATACTTGAAGCAATAGAGAAGTTTTTTAAAAGACATAAAAACTATAAAAGAATTCAAAAAGATTATGTTTCTCAATCGGTCAAATATAAGTTAAATCTAAAACGAAATATAAAAGAGCTAGACAAAACGAAGATTCACCAAATACAGAGAGAAGATGTTGTCTACTCCATAATGGCTACCGTTACTTTTAATGCTCTTAAACTGTTTTTAGCTCATCGACTTGAATATTTGGAGGAGTCATATAAAACAGAGTTGGTTCAAGAGACAAACCGACTTAAAAACTTTTTACTTAAAAAATACAACATCGACAAAGGCTACAAATTAACTTTGGCTAACTTACAAGGTTTTAAAATAGAAAAAATCTTTAGTAAAACAGATGAAACAAAACATCTGCTTGTAGGAATTAAATCTTTATTTGGTTTTGAACAGATGTATAAAGACAATGTTGTATCGGTTGAAAATAGATACGATTTGGAGACAACATCACTTTTTATTAACCCCATTAAATTTTATGAGTGGTATGTTTATGATATTTTAAAAAAGTATGCAGATGCTAATGGTAAAACCATTGAGTTTGATAAGCAAGAGAAGACAACTACCCTCTATCATATTAACCAACATAAAAAGAGTTCTAACCCTGACTATATTTTAACCGATAAAGAGCAGAATATAAAGATAGTCATAGATGCCAAATGGAAAAATGTAAATAAATTTGGAGATATAGAATCCAGTGATTATTTAAAATTGAAGTTTGATACTTTTTTACTAGAAAAAAAGGGGTATGGTATTATTCCTTATCTTATCTATCCAAATATTGGTATTGAAGAGAGAAAGTTTAATATGCTTCTTGATGAAAGCTCTATATTCAATTTTAATACCTTAGAAGTAGATATGGAGTTTGAAAAATATGGTAATAGTTTAGAGTTTGATTTTGATATTCAGAGCTTACAAGAGAGCATAGAGCAAGAGCGTAAAATAGAAGAGCATAAATCTATGGCTGAAACATTGAGTAGTAAGATGGCAACACAAAGAACCTCTATACTCTCACAACTCATAGATGAAGAAGACAACGAAGAGAGAGAGAAGTTAAAAGCTCAATTAGATAATGAGTTACAGATATTAGGGTTAAAACTTAGTGAGAGACTAGAGGAGCAAGAGCTTTTACCCGAAATAGCAGAGATACTTGAACTCTATGATGATGTTTTAGAAGATGAGAGTAAAAAGTTTTTGAAATCATCATCGTTTATTTACAGTTATTATAAAGATAAGAGGTATGAACATTTTGATTACTCCATGCCAGGGAGTGGATTTTGGAAATTGATTGAGTTGGAGTTAAATACTTCGTTTGTTTGGCAAGTTCGTATTGGTAGTCGTGTTTGTGATAATAGTTCTCCATGGAAAAATATATCTGTACCAAATCAAAAAGTTTCTCAGCGTATAGAACGAGGAAATAATGTAATACTAAATAAGAGTGAAATAGATAATGAACTTATATTACAAGGAATAATGCTTGGTGGAATAAGAACACTTTGTTTAGATAACAGTACTTTAAATCAATTTTTTTATGACTTTTTTTCTTCTAATGAAATTTTTAAAATATTTGTAGAAGATGAATTGGTTTTACTTATTGAAAAAATATCAAAACTGAGAAATGAACATGCACATATAAAAGCGATGTCATTGGAGAAGTTTGAAGAGTTATGGGATACTCTTTTTAGAGAAAATGAGGGTGAAAAGAGTGTTCTTAAAAAGCTTTTGGAGTTTAAAAAGAGTTTGAATGAGGATAGAGGATGAATGAGCCAACCAACAGTAAAAACTATCAAGGTTTTAAAGAAAATCTTATTTTAATAGGTAAAAAATACAAACTAAAAGTTTCCAAGCAAGACTTTTACATAGACCTACTCTTCTACCACCTAAAACTTCGCTCTTATGTAGTGATAGAACTCAAAAAAGGAGAGTTCAAGCCCAGCTATTCGGGACAAATAAACTTTTATTGTAGTGTGGTGGATGATGTATTGGCTCATGAAAATGACAACCCAACTATAGGGCTGATTTTGTGCCAAGAGAAAGATGAGATAGTAGCAGAGTATTCTCTACGAAATATGAGCCAACCTATAGGGATTTCAGAGTATGAGTTGACAGAGGTATTACCAAAAGAGTTTGCCTCTTCGTTGCCTACTATTGAGATGATAGAGAGTGAATTTTTACAGATAGAGGAAAAAAAATGATAATAAGAAAACTATTCAAATTTGAGAATGCACATATTGTGCGAAACTGTTCTACACGGAGATGTAGTGAAAATATACATGGACACTCCTACAAAGTGGAGGTGCTTTTGGAGTCTAACTACCTTGATAATGGGCAGATGGTGTATGATTTTGGGTTGATGAAGTTGACAATAAAAGAGTTGATTGAGGCGTTTGACCACTCCATTGCGTTGTGGTCGGGGGATGATGAGGTCTATATTCGAGATATGAAAAAACACTCTTCTCGTTGGGTGGAATTGCCTGTGTCCCCTTCGGCTGAACAGTTTAGTCGGGTGATATTTTTGATGGTGGAACGGGTTTTGGTGTGTACAGGGATGGTTAATGGAGAGCGTGAGGTGAAGCTTCATAGTGTGATTGTACATGAG
>Ga0256914_1003038_pt1 | contig 13521 bp, 13 predicted proteins | sample HulkmetaG_FD_191571 | JGI IMG/M metagenome (GOLD analysis project Ga0256914, IMG submission 191571) | Hydrothermal chimney microbial communities from Main Endeavour vent field at the Juan de Fuca Ridge, Pacific Ocean - Hulk | ecosystem: Environmental > Aquatic > Marine > Hydrothermal vents ... | reverse complement strand
TCACCGGCCTGATCGGTGATCCCACCGGCAAGTCGGACACCCGGCCACCGCTGACCCGCGCGGACGTGGAGCGTAACGCCGAAACCTACAAGGAGCAGGTTTTCAAGATCCTTGATCCGGACAGGACCAAGGTCGTCTTCAACTCGGCCTGGCTGGGCGAACTGAGCTCCTATGACATGATTCGGTTGGCCTCCCAGCTCACCGTGGCCCGGATGCTTGAACGCGATGATTTTAAAAAACGGTTCGAGTCGGGCCGTCCCATCTCCATCCATGAATTTCTCTATCCGCTCATCCAGGGGTATGATTCCGTGGCCATGCAGGCTGATGTCGAGATCGGCGGTACGGATCAACTCTTCAATTTACTGATGGGGCGTGACCTGCAGAAGGGCAGGGGGCAGGAGCCGCAGGTTGTTCTGACCATGCCGCTTCTCGAGGGGCTCGATGGCGTCAACAAGATGAGCAAGTCCCTGGGCAACTATATCGGTATCTCCGAACCGCCCGACGAGATCTTTGGCAAGGTGCTCTCGGTGAGCGATGAGCTGATGTTTCGTTACTATGAGCTGCTCAGTGATCTCTCCATGGACGAGATTGCGTCCCTCAAGGCGGACATGGAGGCGGGGAAGATCCATCCCAAGGCGGTCAAGGTGCGGCTGGCCAGGGAACTTGTCACCCGTTTCCACGATGCCGAAGCCGCTGAAGCCGCGGAGCGGAATTTTGAGCAGGTCTTTGCCCGTCACCAACTGCCCGACGAGATCCCGGAGAAGACAATCGCGGTCGGGGAAGAGACTATCTGGCTGCCCCGGCTGCTGGTGGAGGCCGGGCTGGTCAAGTCAACCTCGGATGGTCGTCGGATGATCAAGCAGAATGCCGTTTCCGTTGATGGCGAAAAGGTGAAGGAGATCAATACCGATATCCCGGCCCGGGGCTCTGTTCTTCTCCAGGTGGGCAAGCGGCGGTTTTGCCGGGCCATTTTTTAAAAAGGACGTAATTACCACCAAGGCTCAACAGCCACCATCCAGTCCATCCTGTTTTCTGAAGATTGATGGTAATCACAAAAAAAGGCTGGAAAATACAAAGGCGGCCATCACGGGGATGGCCGCCTTTGTATTTGATTGAACAGAACGATTCTACTGAATATTCATATTTCCCTTTTTCTGGCACTCCCCGCAGATACCGCTGAACTCGACATGGTGGCCGAGGATCTGGTAGGAGGAATGATCAGCGGCAGCCTCCATGAGCGAGTCCATGACCTCCATTTCCATGTCGTCAACCCTGCCGCAGCTTGAACAGCGGATATGGTAATGGGCATCGGTGGTGGCATCGAACCGTTTCTGGGTTCCACCCACTTCAAGCTTCTGTATGATTCCATTCTCCGCCATCAGTTCAAGATTGCGGTACACCGTACCCAGGCCGATCCGGGGAAGCCGTTTGCGAACCATGTCATAGACTTCGCTGGCGGTGGGATGGGTTTTTACCTTGGCGAGCTCTTCAAGAATGATCTGGCGCTGAGTTGTCAGGCGAATCATGGGGGTCGGTGCGTTCATGGTGATCCTGTATGGTTTGGTTGTAAATAATTGCAAAACATCAGTAAAGAATAATTCTCAGTGCGCATAAACCATTGTTCTGGACACTTGTCAAGAAAAAATGAACCACCATTCACCTGTTTTTCCTTAGCACAACTAAAATGCAATTAAAAGACAGACACCTGCCTGTACCACTTTTCCTGGCGCCCATGGCCGGCCTGACCCATTCGGCCCTGCGAACCCTGCTGCTGCATTACGGCGGCGTGGGCCTTCTCTCAACCGAGATGCTCTCCGCCAAACGACTGCCCATGGAAAACCCGGCCCTTTCCCCTTATCTGGTTCGCACCGATATCGAAAAACCCCTCTCCCATCAGCTTCTGGTCACCGGCGCCGCTGATGTGGAGCCGGCCGTGGCAGCCCTGCACCGCCTTGGCGCCGATGCGGTTGACCTGAACCTTGGCTGTCCCGCGCCCAAGGTGAGAAAGAAGGGCGGCGGCCTTGCGCTTATGTCAAGGCCTGAGACAGTGAGGGAAATTATCCGCACGGCCCGCCGGGCCACGGAATTGCCCCTGAGTGCCAAGATCAGGCTGGGCGAGACAACGGATATCGGGCCGGTGCGTGATTTCTGCCTGCTGCTGCAGGATGAGGGAGTGGACATGATAACCGTGCATGCGCGGCTGAAGGGGGAGTCCTTTGCCAGAAAGCCGCGCTGGTCATTGCTGGCGGGCATCAGGGAGGCGCTGACTATTCCCATGGTTGCCAACGGCGGTATCTTCTCTGTTGCCGATGCCGGAAAATGTCTTGAACAGAGCGGCGCCGACGGGTTGATGCTCGGCCGGGCCGCGGCCCGGACACCCTGGCTTTTTGCCGAAATCGCCAGGGAGGTCTATGGCATCGACGTTTTAGAAAAGAAGATCAACAGGGTCTGGGCCTATGGTGAGTTTGTCCGCGGCCTGCTCCGTTTCCCGCCCGAGCGTCGTCTGGGTCGGCTCAAGGAGTTCAGCCATTACTTTGCCCTCAACTACAGTTTTGGTCATCATCTGGCCATGGCCGTGCAGCGCAGCCAGTCCATGCTCGAGGCCTGGGATGCGGCGGTGGCATTTTTTCAGCGTGCCGATGACGAAGCCCTGTCCGACACAGATCACGCCGCAATCAGGGAACTGCTTGCGGCGGGGGTCAGCGCAGGGCAGGATTGAAATAGCCGAACTTGAGCAGGGGAAATCGTTTTCGCAGGCGGGCGAGCCAGGCGCGCATGCCCAGGGGGCGGCCCGTGGGCGTAAAGTTGATGGAGCTGAGATAATACTCCGGGTCCATGTTCAGGTTGCGCAGCTGTATCAGGTCGGGCCGCAGCTGTTCAACAAGGTTTGAGAGCGCTCCGAACTCGGCCGGATCATCGGTAAAGCCGGGCAGGATAAAGTAATTGAGTGAAACGTGCCGATCCGCTTTTTTCATGATGCCAATGGAGCGTTGTACATCGGACAGGTCAAAGCCCCTGGGGCGGTAATAGCGGCGGTGGTATTTGTGCTGAGCGCTGTTTAGGGAAATGCGGATCGAATCAAGGCCGCTTTGTACAAGGTTTTCCACCGCGTCCGGCAGGCTGCCGTTCGTGTTGAGATTGATGGTGCCCTGGTCTGTCAGCGCCCGGATGCGGGTGATGGCCTCGGCCATGGTTTCAGCCTGGAGAAGCGGTTCCCCCTCGCATCCCTGGCCAAAGCTGACCACCGGACCGGGAGCTGATTGTAGATGGGCAACCGCTATTTCGGCAATTTCTCCGGGGGTGGGGACAAAACCGATCCGTTCCTGGGTGGATGGACAGCAACCCGAGGGTTGCAGGGAAATACAGCCCACACAGTTGGCATTGCAGATGGGCGAGCAGGGCAGCGGCGCCTCGAATCGGCCCAGGAAGTAGTTGCGCGCCGCGGGGCAGCCATAGGTGAGACAACATTTGCCGAGATGCTGGACAAGGCGGTTGTCGGGATGGGCGGCAAGCTGTCTGGCTGTTTGCCGGTTGATTTTTTCCTGGTCAAACCGGTCTGGATCCTGACGCGGGTCCGCATCGCTGCGAAAGGCGCAGACGTAAAACCTGCCATCCAGCCAGCCGACCGCGGTGTAGGCGAACAGGGGCAGCAGCGGTGCATCGGGTTGTTTCTGATAGGCAGCCGTGTAAATGGCGGTATGGGCCGGGGCCATGAAAGCCGCCACCGCCTGAATTTTTTCCCCTGGCTCATAGGGATTTTCCGCCAGCAGAAGCGGTTCGGAACTGCCAGGCTCAAACCCGACCGGAAGGCGGTCGGGCAGGACAAAGAGTTCACTGCCGGGTGGCAGTTCAATGAGGTCATCCGGATAGGGACGGTAAAATTCTCCAGCCGCCGAGCCCGCCATCTCAAGGCCCTTGTAGTCAAGAATCTCGCCGGCGCTGTTGGCAAAGACCAGGCTGGGCAGCGAACGGGCCATGAACGTATTGTCGTTTACCTGGGGCGGATACGGGAGAGCACCGAATCCACGGCCCGGTAGACATCAAGATCATCGCCAAAGACATCCTGGATGGCCGGGTGATCTATCAGGTCTTCGATGATGTACTGGGTGATATAGAGGCTGACAAAATTCGGATCCTGGGTCAGGGTGCGAAGGGGGGCGATCTTGAACTGGAGATCGAATTCCTCCATGTCGCTCAGGCCCGCCAGCTGACGCTCCACGGACTCGGCAATGGCCTGGGTTGAACTTGCCTCGATGATATGTTCGTCAAGCAGCCTCTGGACCAGGGCAATGGCGAGATCCTGGGCATTCTCCCGCGCCTTGCGCAGCATGAAGCGACGCTCCCGCTCCCGCTTGCGGTCAATGGCATCAATGGTCTTGTTGGTGGAACGGCTCGGGTTCATATGGCGGGCCATGGTCGTACTCCTTAACAGTAATTGGTCAATCTATGGTATCCGTCCGCAACAGGCCGGTCATCCGTTATCAGGTGGCGGCCTTGTCAGGGGCGGGGACATCGCTTTGATAGAGTGCCCTGAATCGCTCCACCCTGGCGGCCGTGTCCCTGTCCAGGCGAAGGTCATATTTCTGAACATACTCAGAGGCCATGCGGTGGGTATTGAAAATGGGTACATTGAGGCGCAGGTTGTTCAGAGCGATGCGCAGGTATTCATTTGTCCTGTCGTAATAGGTATCGAGGATTGCTGGAAAGAGTTCATAAAAGGAGTCCGCATCTTCAGCATAGAGCAGTTGGTCGGGATCCTCGCTTAAATTTGCCTCTTCCACGGGGCCTTCATAGCCGAATTTCCAGCCGGCTAGTCCCTGGTGATACCCCTCTACCCACCAGCCATCCATGACACTGATATTAGGTGTTCCATTCATGGCCGCTTTCATGCCGCTGGTGCCGGATGCCTCGAGTGGCCGTTTCGGACTGTTCAACCAGGCATGCGCGCCCGCGACCATCATCTTGGCAATGGCCATATCGTAACCCGGGATAAAGACCAGCTTGGCCAGGCCGTTACTCTTACGGTACAGTTCTTCCTGGTTGTCAAGTATCAGCTTGAGGACGAATTTGCCCGGTTCATCGGCTGGATGCGCCTTGCCGGCATAGACAAAGTTGACCTTCTGCTGTTTTTTGACCAGGATTCGGGCAAGGCGATCAATGTCATCAAAGATGAGATCGGCCCGTTTATAGGTTGAAAAACGGCGCGCAAAACCAATGGTGAACACACCTGGCTCAAGATCGGGCGAATCCTCGACCCGGGAGAGATAGTTGGGCGGATCGATCCAGGTTTCCAGCATCTGGCTGCGGTGCAACCTGAGCATTTTGTTGATATAGTTGATCAGGAAACGATTGTCCTGCTGCCAGGCCAGGAGCAGGCCATCGGTAAGATCGGATTCATCTTCGCCAAGCCGGGCAAAGACACCCGGATCATCCCGCCAGCCCCGCAGAGAGGAGAGACTGTCGAACAGGCGGGCCCTGTTGTCGCTTATCCAGGTCAGATGATGGACCCCGTTGGTCACTGCCGTGATCTTGTCGGCAAAGCCGGGAAACTGGCGGCGGGTCACGTCCCGGTGCAGGCGACTGACACTGTTGACCGCCCTGTTGACCCGCATGGCCAGGGCCGTAAAGTTGTATTCGTCCGGAGAATCCTCATCCTCTGCCAGCAGGTCGAGAATCTGCTGGCAGACTTTGTGGCTGATGCCAGAATACATGGAGCGGGGAAAACGGTCGTGGCCGGCCTTGACCGGAGTGTGAATGGTATAGACAATGTGCCTGGCAACCTTGTTCACTGCCCGCATGATATCTTTATCGGTCATCCTGCTGGCATACTCCTCGCCCAGATCGTTCTTGAGTTCACGCAGGATCAGATGCAGGGAGACAGCCACTCCGTGCTGTTCATTAAGATGGATGGTCCGGGCGGTAAGCCCGAGGGCCTTCATCAGGGGCAGTACACAGGAACCGAGCATGCGGCGCTGGTTGGCCTTCATGACCGTTGTTTTGGAGTTATACAGCTGTTCGGCGGCATCCCTGACCCAGGCCGGCGCATTTTCCGTGGCATAGTCGATCAGGAATTCCGGCACGAAATAATCAAGCTCCTCGCTGATTTCCATTTTCATCCAGACCTGGGCCCGGATCATGTCGGCCTCGTCCCGTTCGTTGTAGAAGGGGATGGAGATTTCCAGGGGCTGGTCCGGGGTGTCCGGATCCTGAAGACGGAACAGGGTCGGCGTCTTGTCCGGCTCCCATCTGGTGGCCTGGTCAATCTGGCCAACCTTGGAATCGACGAACTGGGAAAAATATCCTTCCCGGTAGAGCAGGCTGATCGCGGCCACGGGAATATGCATGTCCGCGAAGCTTTTCAGGGTATCACCGGCCAGTACGCCCAGTCCGCCGCTGTAGTTGGGTATTTTGCGCGGGCCATGCAGATACTTGTTGATAAATGCATCAACAACGGGGTCATCACTGGTGCTGATTTCCTGCTTGCGGAGAAAGTCGAGCAGAGGGTGAAAAACATCGGGATCGGCCCCTATCTCCATGGATATATAGGTAACCGAATTACCGTCCGGTTCAGTGAGGTTGTGCCAGACGCGGTCAAACGTGGCCTGGGTGACACCGAAGAATGTCCCGAACCGGTTTTGGCACAGCAGGTCTTTTTCCGTCTGAATTGTTATCGCTTTTTCTGCAGTCAATGATCTATCTTGGGTGTTGTGGCAGAATGTTGAGTTACTGCGTAGTTTTCGCCGTACGCCACAGACGGGGAATATCCCCGTGCGCCCTCAAACTTAGATGGGGTTCGGGTCTTTTGCAAGCTAATTTCATCCCCTGGAAAAAAATGTTGTTTTCCTTCCCGGTTAGGGTAGAATTGCCGGTGGTTGGACAGCTGTGGATCTTGAGAGATGAGGTCGTGTTTTCTATTCCACCTGGAGGATAACATGCTGAAAAAAGATATGTTTATCAAGATATTCATGCTGGCTGTTGTTTGTGTTCCACTGCTTGTCGGATGTGGTAAAAAAAATCCGCCGCCTGAATCCCGGGCCGTTTCAGAGGGGCTGGGTCCGGCTGAATCACTGGAAACCGCGCCGGGCGAGGAATCGTTTACCAGCGAAGGGCGGACTTCCGCGCCCATGCTGCCGGTTTATTTTGCCTTTGATTCGGCGCGAATCGAGGGTGACCAGGTAAGCCGCCTGGAAAAAAACGGCGCTTTTCTCAAGAAGCATCCGGACGTCAAGGTGCGCATCGAGGGTAACTGTGATCCACGCGGCACCAAGGAGTATAACCTCGCCCTTGGTGAACGGCGGGCCCAGAGCGCGCGGCGGTACCTGGTTAACCTGGGCATAGAGGGAGAACGCCTTTCCACCATCAGCTGGGGGGAGGAAAAACTGCTCCTTTTTGGCCACGATGAGTTGTCCTGGGCCCAGGATCGCCGTGATGATTTTGTCATAATGAAGTAAATTGTCGTATTTGTGGGATGCGGACCGGACAGGGAATTGTTCCCTGTCCGGTTTCTTTTTCTGTTGGAAGCCGGAATGATTGCCTGGCAACGGTCCGGTTGACTTTTTCTATTTTTAGAGGAGTGTGTAATGAAACGTTTGTCTGCGTATGCCGGTTTCTGTGTCCTTGCCTGTGTGGCGCTTTGCCTGATGACCGCGCCCGCGGTTTTTGCCGCGGATGCCAAAATTGGCGTAATCAATATGAAAAAAGTGCTGGCGGACTCGGAGGCCGGGAAGAAGGCGCAGAAGGTGCTGGAAAAAAAGATGAATGAACTCCGCGCCAAGTTCAAGAAGGACGAACAGGCCCTGATTGCCCTGCAAAAGGAAATCGAAAAGAAGAGCTCGGCCTGGAGTGATTCGGTCAAGCAGGAAAAGGCCATTGAATTTCAGAAAAAAAGGCGTGATCTTGCCGCCAAACAGGACGATGCCAATCTGGAGCTGAAGCAGCTGCGTGAAAAACACCTGACACCAATCCTGAAGAAACTGGAGGAGGTGGTCAGCTCGGTCGCCAAGAAGGGCGGCTATACCATTGTTCTGCCCAACACCGCCGTGCTTTTTCGTGACAAGAGCGCGGACATCACGGCCAAGGTCACCGATGCCCTCAACAAGGCGATGAAGTAGTTTTTTTGCTGTCGCGGTTCGGTTTGCCTTGAATCCCTTAGAACTTGTCGCCCTGACACCAAAAAACAACTGTGGCGACTGCGGCCATCCAACCTGCCTTGCCTTTGCGGTTGCCGTGACCAAGGGCGGGATTTCCGCCCTGGGCTGTCCCCATATTGATCCGGCCACGCTGCCCGGGGATCTTGCCCGGGAGTCCGCCGGGGCAGGACTTGACCAGGTGGCCCGCGGGCAGCAGGAGCGGGACATGGCCCTGGTGGCCCATCTCAAGTCAAAGATCAGGGGGCTTGATTTTGCCTCTCTGGCCGAGCGGGTGGGCGCGAAGTGGCAGCCGGAACGCCCCGGAGAACTCGCGTTTCGATATCTGGGCCGGCAGGTCAGGACAGGTCCGGACCAGGTGAGCATGGACGACCGGGAGCTGGTAGACCCGAGGGATCAGATCCTTCTCTATAATTACCTTGCCTTTGGTGGTGGTGAGCCGCCCGGGGGTGAATGGGTGGGCATGGAAAGCCTGCCCAATTCCATTTCCAAGGTCCGCACCCTGGATACGTATTGCCAGAAACGGATCAGCGAACGCTTTAGCGGCCGTGCTGATCGCCTGGCTGCTCTGTGTCTTGCCCTGGATGGCAGGGAAGAGACAGGCCAGAGCGCTGATGTGGCAGTGGTTGTCCCCGTGTTGCCGCGCGTTCCGCTTCTTGTTCTCTTCTGGGACGAAGAACCCGAAGATGGCTTTGCCGCTACAACGAAAATTCTCTTTGACCAGCGGGTGATGGATTTCCTTGATCTTGAATCCCTGGTTTTCGCCGCTGAGCGACTTGCTGACCGTCTGGCGGAAATAGATAGCAATGAGTAAGCAGTTAAACCGTAAGTCGTCACGGGTACCCTGTCTTTGCACGGTCGTGGTTGCCCATATAGCGGGCTATCGAAGTCTCGCAGGCTCGCTTATCTATGAACAACCACGCCTGCACAAATCCAGGGCACCCATGCCAACTTACGCGTTACGAGGTAATGAAATTATATAGTTACTAACTCTGTGAGTAGATACGTTGAACCGGACCCTACGCCGCTTTCCCGAGGCCAGTATCCTGGTTATCGGAGATATTATTGTTGATCATTTTGTCTGGGGCACTGTTTCCAGAATTTCACCGGAGGCACCGGTGCCGGTGGTTAATGTGGCCAGGGAAGAGCTGCTGCTCGGCGGCAGCGCCAACGTGCTGCGCAACATTGTCTCCCTGGGCGGCAGCGGCGCTCTGTGCGGTATGATCGGCAGCGATGCCATGGGCGGCGAGCTGATTCGTCTGGTGAACGCGTTGCCGGCACCCGCCGACGGGCTGATCAGATCGAAGAGGCCGACAACGGTCAAGACCAGGGTCGTTGCCCAGGGGCAGCAGGTGGTCCGTTTTGACCGCGAGGAGACTGGCCCTCCTGACCGGGCCACCCTGGACGGGCTGCTTGCCTTTCTCGAAAACCGGCTGCCTGACTTTGATGCGGTCATTGTCTCCGATTACGCCAAGGGTATGATCAATGAAGAGCTCATGACCAGCCTCAATCGTATGCTTGCCGATATCCGCGGCCGGGAACATCGACCCCTGCCCCTGATCGTTGACCCCAAGCCGTCCAATCTGCACCGCTTTATCGGCGCCACGGTAATCACCCCCAATAACAGTGAAGCGGAAATCATGAGCGGCATGCCCATTGACGATGAACAGCTTCTGCCGGCGGCTGCCCGGCGAATCCAGGAAGAGATCGACTGCGCTTCGGTGCTCATTACCAGGGGCGAGTCCGGTATGGCTCTCTGGCAGGGGGACGGAAGCCTGACCACCATTCCCACCTCGGCCAAGGAGGTCTACGATGTCACCGGCGCCGGTGACACCGTTGCCGCCACCCTGGCCCTTGGCCTTGCGGTTGGCGCACCTGTCCTGGACGCGGCCATGCTGGCCAATTATGCAGCCGGCATCGTGGTGGGCAAGGTGGGGACCGCCTGTGTCAGCGCCGCTGAACTGGACAGGGCCCTTGAGGATGAATAATCGTGTCAGCGCACGGGATTAAGTAACTATATGGTTTCATTAGCTCGTAACGTATAAGTTGGCACGGGTGCGGGCCAGGGCGTCTTTGCCATCGTCACTTCTTTTTCCAGAGATTTAAATACCATGATGCGGCCACAGAGTATGACCGGGTTTGGCCGGGGTGAATCCGAACAGAACGGACACTCCTGGACCGTTGAAATAAAAACAGTCAATCATCGTTTTCTTGATCAGCGCATCCAGCTGCCCCGTAATGCCGGCACCCTGGAAGAACGGGTCAGGAAACTGATTGGTTCCCGTTTTGATCGGGGCCGGATCGAGGTGAGTATCGGCCTGCGGACAGAGCTTGCCGGCGGCCGTCAGTTCCAGGTCAACACCGGGCTTGTCCGCGAGTACCATGCCTGTCTCAAGCAGATTAACTGGCAGATAGCCGGGCATGGCGAGGTGACCCTGTCTGACATGCTCACCTGCCGGGATCTGATCAGCCAGGAAGAGGAAAGCATGGATGTGGAGAGCGCGTGGCAGGGTCTGAAAGAGGCGGTTTCGCAGGCCATGGACGAATGCGACCGGATGCGGGAGCAGGAAGGCCTGGCCCTGAAAGAGGAACTGCTTTCCCGGCTGGCCGGTTTTGAGGCCCTGGTCTGCGAGGTGGAAGAGAATATTGACGAGGTACTTCGCCTGCGCCAGGAAGAGCTGAAGAACAGGATTGCAAGGCTGCTTGACGAGGTTGATCTCGATCCTGCCCGGCTTGCCATGGAGGCAGCGCTGATGGCGGACAAGGCTGATGTCACCGAGGAGATTGTCCGCCTGAAGAGCCATATTGATCAATTCCGGAGTTTTCTCTCCCTGGATGAGCCGGTGGGCCGCCGTCTTGATTTTCTTCTCCAGGAATTTCTGCGTGAGGTCAATACCCTGGCCTCCAAGATCAGTAATGCCCGAATTGCCCATTTGGGCGTGGAGATGAAAAACGAGATCGAAAAACTCCGTGAACAGGTCCAGAATATAGAATAAATTCTGAATCCGTGAGCGTTCGTGCGTGCGCCGGATACGCGAAGGGGACCGTTTGATTGTAGTGAACTCTATCGGAGGATTCCCGGTCATGTAGATGGCATACGCCCTGACGCGCCGAAGGTCGATTTCATAATCAGGGATGAATATAGATACCTGATGGTTTTGTATCCAACACGCTGAATTGGAATCATGACATCAAATATCAATAAAATTCCGTCACGGATTCAGCTAAGAAATACTCCGGCAACACCGTCACCGATTTTCTCTCTCTTTCTTGTGGAGGACACAATGAAACAGTCTATTCTGGTACTTCTTCTGAGCGTACTGATGAGTACTCCGGCAATGGCAGCAGTTGAAGGCCTTGTACAGCTTCAGTCACCTGATTCGGTCGATGTCACTGCCCGGCGCCTGGAAAAGGCCCTGAGTGCAAAGGGGTTGCGTATCATGGCAAAGGTTGACCATCAAAAGGGGGCGGCCAAGGTCGATAAAGAGCTGCGGCCAACTATGCTCTTTATTTTCGGCAATCCCCTGGCCGGCACACCCCTGATGCAGTGCGGTCAGACCATCGGTATTGATCTTCCCCAGAAAATGCTTGTCTTTGAGGATCAGGAAGGGAAGGTATGGATTGCCTACAATGCGCCCGCTTATCTTGCCAAACGACATAATCTTGGCAGCTGCGGGGCCAAAGTGGTGGCCAAGGTGACGGATATGCTGGCCGTGGTTGCCAAGGCCGCAGCCGGGCAGTCGGAGCCCGATGCCGAACCGGGCGTAAAGGCCGGGAAAAAATAGATCAGCAGCAGTATGGATGCCCGTCTCATCAATGTTGGTTTTGGTAATGCGGTCAAGGTCAGCCGGATCCTGGCCGTGGTCAATCCCGGTTCTTCGCCGATCAGAAAACTTAAAGACGAGGCACGCCGTGAACGCCGGCTCATCGACGTGACCGAGGGACGACGAACCAGAGCAATTATTCTGCTTGATTCAGGGCATCTTGTCCTCTCCTCGGTGCAGCCGGAAACAATTTCCCAGCGCCTGGCCCAGCTTGAGGAAGAACATCATAATCCGGGATTGCTTCTGGCCCGGGCAGGTACGTTAGATGAATGACACCATACTCTTTGTCCTGTCCGCACCATCGGGATGCGGCAAGACAACCATGCTTAAAAGGGTCATGGCCATGTTGCCAGGGCTTGTGTTTTCCGTTTCGCATACCACCCGGGCGCCCCGACCGGGAGAGGTGAATGGCCAGGATTATTTTTTTGTCAGCCGGGAGGAGTTTATGGCCCTGCGCGACCGGGAGCCGTCCGGGTTTCTGGAGTGGGCCGAGGTGCATGGCAACCTGTACGGCACCAGCCGTGAAGGGGTGGAGCGGTTGCGGCGGCAGGGTCTTGACGTGATTCTTGACATTGATGTCCAGGGAGCTGAGCAGGTCCGGCACAATGGTGATCCGGTAACAATTTTCATCGCGCCACCCTCTCTTGATGTACTGGCCCGCCGTCTGCGCGGGCGGGGCACCGAGGATGAGGAAACCCTGGCACTTCGCCTGGCCAATGCGGAAAAGGAAATGGCGGTGGCGGACAGGTATGAATATCTGATCATAAACGATGATCTTGATCAGGCCGTGGACAGCCTGCGGGCCGTGCTGGTGGCCGAGCGGTTGCGGCGGCGGCGCCTCTGGGATGGCAGCCGCGTCCGGATTGGCACGGATCGGGATTCCCGTGGCTGAGCAACGGCGGAAGCAACAGAAGGACGGGGGCCGGGATGGGCTGGTCTGGGGTATCAATCCGGTCGGCGAGGCCCTGCGGGGCAAGGTGCTTGGCGAACTGCTGATCCAGAAGGGAAAGGGCGGCCCACGCATCCAGGAACTGATTGATCAGGCCCGCAAACAGGGGGTGCGCCTGCGTTTTGTTGAGCCACACCGGCTTGGCGTGCCAAAAAACTGCCGTCACCAGGGCGTGGTCGGCCACCGACGCCAGGCAGTGTTAAAGCCTTTTTTTTCCCTGCTTGAGGAACTGGCTGGAGAAGACAGGCAAGACCAGCGGTTACTGGTCCTTGATTCTGTTCAGGACCCCCGTAATCTGGGCTCGATCCTGCGTTCAGCCCTGGCGGCCGGTTTCAAAAGGGTTATCCTTCCCAAGGAGCGCACCGCCCCTGTCTCCGGTACCGTGGCCCGAACCTCGGCCGGGGCCCTGGATCATCTTGAACTCTTCCAGACAACCAACCTGGCCGACAGCCTTGCCAGGCTTAAAGATCAAGGATTCTGGATCTTTGGCGCAGTGGCCGATCCCGGGGCTGTTTCCATTTATGAGGCGGATTTTTCCGGGCCCATGGTTCTGGTTGTCGGCAGCGAGGCCAAGGGCATCCGGCCCCGGGTTGCCGGCGAG
>Ga0256914_1003037_pt1 | contig 13523 bp, 10 predicted proteins | sample HulkmetaG_FD_191571 | JGI IMG/M metagenome (GOLD analysis project Ga0256914, IMG submission 191571) | Hydrothermal chimney microbial communities from Main Endeavour vent field at the Juan de Fuca Ridge, Pacific Ocean - Hulk | ecosystem: Environmental > Aquatic > Marine > Hydrothermal vents ... | reverse complement strand
TCTGGATCCGTCGGCGCCGGGTGCCAGACCACCCGGTCGTAGGGATACCCTTCTGTGACCCAGACCGGTCCCACCGGGACATCCACCCGGGCCGGATTGTGGTGCGGGTGGTTTGCGCAATAGGTGTAAAAGGGTGCACGAATCCTGAGGTTCCGAATTGCACACCCCACCATCTTTGCCGGCAAGCCTGACGTATCCAGGCCTTCCTCTCGTAGTTGCTCCCGGACATCCCTTTTGAACCAGCAGTTCCAACAACAATCCGATCCACCATTCGGCATGTTCCATCCCATCCCTTCGCCAGGTCCGGAGTTGTGCAGCGCAACCGGTCGGATCGAGCAGCCAAGCCGCACCCTCCAAAGTTTCGGGCGATGAACCCAAACCCACGCCCGTCCAATCCCGACCTGTTGGATCAGTATCACAAAACCGGGTGGAAGCCAAGATGGAAGCATGCGGTTGCAGAGACCGGTCAGTCAGATTGTGCTTTTCCTCGGACGCCCCAGCGGGTAACATGAACCCCACGTGACCGCTGACGCCAGGTGCGCTGAGCAAACCAGGCCCTTGACAGGTGCGAACGCCCGACGGGGGTCGAACTGGACCGGACGAATCCTGGCAACGAGCCGCGGGCCGCGAAGTTCGGGGCGTCGAAGCATCGAGGGGACCATGGATACATCGGTGATAACTCGCGCTCAGGGCTGCCTGCTGGGTCAACTTGCGGGCGACGCGCTCGGGGGTTTGGTGGAGTTTCAATCGCCCGAGCAAATCCGACGAGCCTACCCGAACGGGGTCCGCGAGCTGGCGGACGGTGGAACCTGGGGGACACTCGCCGGCCAACCAACCGACGATTCCGAAATGGCCCTCGCCCTGGCCCGCATGCTGGTCGCAGAAGGGCAATACGCCCCTGACAAGGCCCGCGATGCCTACGTGGCCTGGCTCGAGTCCGGACCGTTCGATTGCGGCTTCACCGTGTCCGCGGGCCTGAGGGGAACGCCCAATCGCTCGAGTCAGGCGAACGGTGCCCTGATGCGGGCCAGCCCATTGGGGATCTTCGGCGCACTGCGTCCCCTGCACCAGGTGGCCGAATGGGCCCGCCGGGACGCAGCACTGACCCACCCCAATCCCGTGTGCATACAGGCCAATGCTCTCTTCGTCATGGCGGTCGCCGAGGCCATCCGCACCGGCGTCGATGGGGACGTGCTCTACCAACGTCTGGTCGCATGGATGGAGGAATCGACGGCCGACCCCGTGCTAGAGGCAGCCGTACTGCGCGCGGCCGACGCCCCCCCCGAGGACTTCGTCCACCAGCAAGGGTGGGTCGTTATCGCTTTCCAAAACGCGCTCTGGCAACTATTGCACGCAAGAGACCTCGAGGCCGGCGTTGTGGACACGGTCATGCGAGGAGGCGACACCGACACCAACGCCGCCATCTGTGGGGCACTGCTGGGCGCCGTCCACGGGCGGAACGCGGTGCCGGCCCAGTGGGTGCAAGCCTTGCAAGACTGCCGCCCCCGGACCGGGGATCCCCGAGTCCGTCACCCTCGGCCGGAACAATTCTGGCCGGTAGACGTGCTGGAACTGGCCGAACGTCTGGTCCGCACGGGAGGGGCACCTGGCGACCCCGCTGCCACGGCCGGCCGGCTCGAGTGAGGAAGCAGGCCGACATGATCGACGGAGTCAATCACAAGGACGAGCAGGGGATCCGCGTGCTCCTCGTGGAGGAAAACCCTGACGATGAGGAACGCGTCCGCAGCGCACTCGGCTCAGACCGAAACCGCCCCATCCGCCTGGATATGGTCCCCTCTGTGCCCGAGGCCATCCACATGCTCCAGGAAAACTCCTTCGACCTGGTGCTCCTCGACCTCGGCATTCCACAGGACCGCTGCGAGCCATCCCTGCTGCAGCTCCACGCCACCGTGCCACACATCCCGGTGATCGTGCTCACAAACACCGACGACCCCAGCCTCTCGGAACGCTGCATCAAGGCCGGCGCATCCGACTACCTGGTCAAAGGACGCTCCGAATCCTTCATCGCCCGCGCCATCTACAGTGCAGCCACCCGGGCCGCCATGCGCAAGGCCGTGGACGCATCCTACGAAAACATCCGAAGAATCCTCGCCGACAGCCACGATGCCATCCTGGTGCTCGCACAGGACCGCACCGTCCAGTTCGCCAACGACGCAGCCCACGCGCTGTTCGGCGACGAAGTCGCCGAGGGCCAACGGTTCACCCGCCCTATCCCCGGTCAGGGATACCCACTCGAAAGCGAAGTCGTCCGGCCAGACCAGGAAAAAGTCGTGGTCGAAGTCCGCGTCAGCGAAACCGTCTGGTACCAGGCCCCCGCACGCCTCGTCTCCTTCCGCGACGTCACCGAACGAAAACGCATGGAAGAAGAACGCCAGAAACTCGAGCAGCGCCTCCAACAATCGCGAAAAATGGAGGCCATCGGCACCCTCGCTGGCGGCGTCGCCCACGACTTCAACAACCTGCTCACCACCATCCTCGGCCATGCTGACCTGGCCCTCTCCGAACTCCGCCCGCATGATCCACTCTACGAAGACCTCATGGAAATCAAGCGTGCCGGAGAAAAGGCTGCTGGACTCACCCGCCAACTCCTCTCGTTCAGTCGCAAGGAAACCCGCTCCCCGCAACTCCTGGACCTCAACACCGTGCTTCGGGACATGCACAAGATGCTGCGACGTCTTGTCCCAGAAGACATCGAATTGGTAGTGGATCTGCAGGAAAACCTGTGGCCGCTCTACATGGACCCCAGCCAGATGGACCAGGTGATCATCAATCTGGTGGTGAATGCTCGAGACGCCATGCCGGACGGAGGAACCCTCACGATCGAGACGACCAACGTGGAGTTGGACCGCGCCTATTTCAAGGATCGCGGGCTGGAGGAAGAGCCGGGCAAGTTCGTGCTTCTGGCGGTCACCGACACGGGTGTGGGAATGACCGAGGCGGTACGGTCGCGGATGTTCGAGCCGTTTTTCACGACGAAGTCCCGGGGTACCGGGACCGGGCTGGGTCTGGCCACGGTGTTCGGGATTGTGAAGCAGAACCGCGGCTATGTATGGGCCTACAGCGAACCCGGGCATGGGACCACGATGAAAGTCTATCTTCCCCGAACCTCCCGGGACACGGGCGAAGGTGGTGGGAGCGATCTGGTGCTGGTCCGGCCGACCGGGAGCGAGACCGTGCTCGTGGTGGAGGACAACGATGCGGTACGGAAACTGACCACTGCAGCGCTCCGACGTTTTGGCTATCGTGTGCTGGATGCTCCGAACGGAGAGGAAGCGCTCGATGTGGCTCGAGCCTTTCGGGGGCACATCCATCTGCTTCTCACCGACGTGATCATGCCGGGCATGAGCGGCAAGGCCCTTTCGGCGAGGCTGGGGGCGTGGCACCCCGGGCTGAGGACCCTGTACATGTCGGGGTACACCGAGAACGTGATCATGCGCAAGGGTGTGGTCCCCCGGGACATTCATTACATTCAGAAACCATTTTCTCCTGCAGCGCTGGCACGAAAGGTGGGGGAGGTTCTGGAGTTGGGTATCCAGTCGGCCCGGCGGGAGCAGGCGCCGACCGGCTGATCCTGGCATGAAGACCGGGTGTGCTGGAGACGACTACAGCGCCGGTTCACCCTCCCAGGTCTCGAGGCGGTCCCAGGGTCAGGTATGCGACGGCAGCGGCGACGGACCTGGGGAGAAGGCGCACCGCCCAGGCGTTCAGGGCATTGATCCGTCCCGGCACCACCACGGGTTTGCCCTTGAGCATTGCCGCGATGGCGGCGCGGGCCACCTCGTGGCTGTTCATGGCCAGGAGTCGTTCGAATGTGGTCAACGCCTCGTGCCCTGCCACCTCCTGGAACTCGGTGATCGTGATACCTGGGCAGAGGACCGTGCAGCGGACCGAGGAGTGTCGCAATTCGTGGTTGAGCGCCACTCCGAAATCAAGCACATAGGCCTTGGCTGCGGCATAGGCTGCGAACCCAGGCACGGGCTGGAACGCGCCTATGGAACTCACCTGCAGTACAAACCCGTAGTCTCGAGTCACCATGGGGCGCGTGTAGAGGTGGGTGAGATGGGTGAGGTTGTTGATCAAGAGTTGAAGCATGTCCGCGGTCCGCTCCCAGGGGACATCGAGGAAAAACCCGTGGATGCCGTAACCCGCGTTGTTTACCAGGATATCCACATCGATCCCGCGGGCCGTCGTCTCCTCGAAGAGCTTTTCCGGTGCTCCGGGCACGGCCAGATCCAGAGGGATCACCACCGACTCGGTTCCGTACTTTTCCGACACCGCGCTGCTGAGTGCTTCCAGCCGTTCCACACGACGCGCGGTGAGCACGAGACGGCAGCCAAGTTCCGCCAGGATCTCGGCCACGTCCTTTCCGATCCCGCTCGAGGCGCCCGTGACGAGTGCCCACTGTCCTTGAAGTCTCCTCATCGTCAGCCTCCCAGATGATGGTTGCATGGACGCCACCGAGCACTGTGCCCGCCGGTTCATCCTCGAGGGCCGCGGCATGGCCCGATTCGGGACATTGTATCGCCTGGCATTGTTCCAGGCGACAGGAAACCGTCGGACCCGGCCCGTGCCCGGCGTCGATTCACCTGGAGCAGGGGCGGACCGAGCAGCAGGAGCCATCCGGCCCGGCCACTGTGGGGTCCGAGATCACCGAGGCCCGTGCTGCAACCTCCGCAGCCGCCCGCATCGCACCCTTCGTCCGCCTGGCCTGAACAATCCTGGTCCACACCGTCTCCGCACACATCCACCGCACCTGGATACACGTCGGCGTACCGGTCGTCGCAGTCGCCCTGGCTCGAGGTGTACCCGTCCCCGTCCAGATCCTCCTGGTTGACGTCGAGTGGTGTGGGCGTCACCGGGACCGGTGTTCCGCTGTCCAGATCCTCGTCCACCTGCCCGTCGCAGTCGTCATCACGCCCGTTCGCCACCTCGCTCGCACCCGGATAGACAGCCGGGTCGGTGTCGTCACAATCCAGGCCGCCGGTGTCTCTCGAGCCCCACCCGTCCCGGTCCTGGTCCTCCGGGCAGGGCGGGTTCACCTCGCCCGGGCTCCCCCGGTCCGTATCGACCCCCCAGCGAGCGGGTGCCACACACCAGCACGACGAATCCGCAGCACCTGCGCCGAGCTGCGTGACGCCACCCGCGCCGATCGTTCGCGCGCCATGCTTGGGAAGCGTTCCCGCCCCCGTGGAGCGGGAAGCCTCCTCGGGCATGCAGGCGGGATCACGTTGCAACGCCCCGCCAGATTGGACCTCGAGGCCCACCTCCGGTCCGTAGCTCATTTCGTCGATCGCCGTGGACTGCACGAGCAGGGTCAAGGTGTCTCCCGTGTTGTCGAGCGCGAATGCCTCGATCACGTAGTCCACGGACAAGCCTCCATTGGTCGCCGGGTCCGGGTTCGGACCCAAGACCAGAACCTCCCCGGGATCGACTCGAGTCATGCCTCGAGTCGGGTCGAACACGTGTCGCTGCCCGGTCGCACTCGCCAGGACCCAGCCGTCCAGGTAGACCGTGCCGGCGGAACGATTGAGCAACTCCAGAAACTCCCCCTGCCTGTCCGGAACCGCGGCCGGGTCCGGGAGCAACTCGTTCAGCACCACGTCCCCGGGAAACACGAATGGTTCGTCGATCAACGTGTCGCAGTCGTCGTCGATTCCATTGGCGAACTCCTCGAGGGTGGAAGCCCGGGTGGGGTCCTGGTCGTCGCAGTCCCCGCCGCCACTCTGAATGGCGCTGTCTCCGTCCCCGTCCAGGTCGGTGAGATCGGTGCCATCACAATCCTGGTCCACACCGTCGTAGGGGACTTCCGAGGCACCAGGATTCACGCCCGGATCCCCATCGTTGCAATCCCCTTGCTCCCGACTGAATCCGTCTCCGTCCTCATCGAAGTCGTCTGTGCCTTCGTCCACCAGGCCGTCGCAGTCGTTGTCCAGCCCATCCCCTTCCGGACGTCCATCCCCGTCCGTATCCTGCCCCTCGGGCGCGCCGGGCCGAATGGTCCAGAGCGTATCATCGCAGTCCCCCTCCTGCTCGGTAAAACCATCGAGGTCATCGTCATGACACTCCGTGTCCTCGTCCACGGTACCGTCGCAGTCCTGATCGATTCCGTCACAAACCTCTTCGGCACCGGGATAGATCCCGGGGTCGGCGTCGTCTCAGTCCCCGTCCAGGCCGGCCCAACCGTCCAGGTCCCAATCCCGGACCTCGTTCCAGGCCTCGACCAGTCCTTCGGGTGAGGGAGAAAGGAGATAGACAAAGGTGAAGGTGAGTGTGTAGCCGGGTGCAATGGCGGGAAGTTGCACGACGGTTGCCAGATCCCAGTCCTCCATCCGGCCCTCGGAGTCCACCGGGTCGGTGGTCGGGCCCTCACACCGGTAGCAGAATCCCACGTCAGCCACCGTGTCGAGGGTGCCTGCGCCCAGGGTGACTCCGGTATGAGGCCCGGTGGCCATGGCCACATCTCCCTGGAGCGTGGTGTACACCGCGTCGACGGTCTCGGTCAAACCGTAGTTGTCCAGGTCCGGATCCGGGTTTGCGGCCCGGAAATACACCACGTCCTCGAGCGGTGAGGCGCCGTGGTTCACCAGGGAGATTTCCAGTCGCAACACGGCGCCGTCCATGCGCAACCGTGCACGTTGAATGAACTCGAGAGGTCCTTCCTCGAGCGTGCAGATTGCAGCCGCCTCGTCTCCATCCCACGCCTCGGTCAGGACACCGGTGTGGGTCGCCGGCCCAGGTGGAGCGCTGTTGTCGATGATCCGCTCAACACCATCCACGGCAAAGGAGAGGGAGAAGCGATCGTTGCCGCGGTCCGGAAGAAGGACCCGGGTGAATGGCAGGTAGCCTTCCCCATCCGGATCGAAGTCCAACGCCAGGGAGTCCTCCGACAGGGTGCAACGGTCGTTGATACCCGCCACGATCCACGTCCCCTCGAGCACCACACCGGACCCCGAAGGCGCACCCCGGTACACGCCCTCGTCGGCCAAGGCCCCCGGCCACACAGAGACCTGTCCGGCCAACACCAACGCCGCTGCAGGCCAGCACCATCGAAAGGATGGTCCCGCTCTCATGCCACCTCGTACCGCCAACGACCCTCACCCCGCCGCTTCGCACGCAGCAGGCTCCCCTCGTCGATCTCTGTTGACTATACGTTGCCCCACCGGTCCGATGCAACAGGCGTCTGCACGCGCACCGGGCCTTCCACTTGAATGGCACGGAGCGTGCCCGACCTGGTCCGCCCCACCTCCCGCCCCGGCCCACACCTGCTGGTTGACACCAGGGCTGGAGGCGGGTAGACAACCCCCGAGTACGTTCCCTCTCACGACCTGCCACGAGGCTATACCCATGACTCGAGCAGCGGTTCGAGAACTCCTGGAACAGGCCAGGCGACTCGAGGCCGTCGTCTCTCCGGCGCTTCGAGAGCTGCTCCCCCATACCGAGCACCCGGATCCCCCGGTCCGGGCCGCCTTCACGCGGCTTCTGTGGAAGACGCCGTGTGACGCCACCTTTGCCCGGCTTCGTGCGATGGTCGCCTCGGAGACCCACCCCGAGGTTCTGACCGCCATCGCGCACGCCCTGGGCCGTTACATATGGTCCGGCATGCAGATGGACGAATACCTCGATGAAGAGTTCGGGTTTGCCGAAAACGTTTCATCCGAACAGGTCACCCAGGCCCGCCGCATGCTCCTCACCATGTACGACAACACGGACCTCCCCCTCGAAACTCGACGCACCGCCTTGTGTTCGCTCGCATTCGACCCGGATGAAGCCACCATATCCCGGATCGACGCCCTGGCACGCTCGGGAGATCGAGCTTCCTTGATCTCGGCGCTCGAGTGCATGGGGCGATCCGGCCTGCGACGGTGGCACGAGACGATCCGCACGTGTCTCGAATCCGAGGACAGCGAGGTGGTGAAGGCCGCCGTCGATGCGGCAGGCGAAGCGTGCCTCGAGGCGGTCGAAACCCGCGTCATCGCCCTCACCGAGCATCCGGACCGGCGGGTGATGCTTGCCGCAGTGTGGGCACTTCGCAACGTGGCCTGCTCGCCGCCCGGCCGACGCCGGCTGTTTGCACTGACAGGTTCGAGCGATCCCGAAGTGGCGGCTGCAGCGCGCCGGGCACTGGTGGAGTTGGAGGGGCTGGAGTCGGAGGAGGACCTCGAGCGGTTTCCCTTGCGGGACGGCCCGGAAGGGGTATAATCAGTGTTCCTTGCCGACCGGGAACACGATCTGCGGGTGGAGCCAATGAAGAGGCGTCTGTTCGACACGTTCGCCGACTTTGCGCAAGCGCTTCAGGAGGCCGGTGTCGAGCACATCGTGGAACGTGTGATCCAGGAAATCCGACCTCATCCCGGGGAAGGGACCTCTGTCATCGTCGAGCAGGTTCACTACCTCGAGTTCCTGGCCTACCGGGATGGTGTTGTGCTGGCCTGCACGGTGGAGGGAGGTGCGCGGGCGGAATGCGAACGCTGGCTGGCGGAGCAGGGAATTCAGGTGAAGAAGGTGTCGGGGAACATCACCTGAGGTTTTCCGGGGGGCCCTTTTCGGAGGGTCTGGACGCCGGCGACACAGGGGAACGCGGTGAGTCGGGGAGTGATATTCGAGACAGCGGAAGTGACCTGTCCCTGGGGACATGGTTGCCAGGTGGAAGTCCCAGTGCGTCTTTCCGTTTTCGACGACCCGGACCCTCGCGCCCTGGTACTCGGCGACGCGTTCAACCGCCATGTATGCCCGACCTGTCACAAAGAGTTCGAGCTGGACCAGGCGCTCACCTACGTGGACTACGTGCGCGCGCACGGTATCCGCATGCAGCGTGCCACCGATGCTGGGGCCTGGGACCGCTGGGAAAAGGTGGCCCCGTCCATTTTCCAGGAGATGCGCGATACGGCCAAGGCAGCGGGGTTGCGTCCACCTTCCCTGTTTCGACTCGTGTTCGGCCGGTGGCAACTGCGGGAAAAGCTCCTGGAGTGGGAAGCCGGGCTGGACGACCGGCTGATCGAGGTGATGAAGCTCGAGCACCTGAAAGGAACGGATCCGAGCCTGGAAGCTCGAGGCCTTTCCCACCTGGCGTTGCTGGACCTGGATCTGAAGGGATGGCAACTGCGATTTTGGGCGGATGCGATTCCCCCAACCGGGCAGGGTGAGGTTGTGGTGCTGAGTCTCGATCAGTACGACGCCATTTCGCGACTCACCGAGTCATATGCCCACGACTATCCGGAACTGTTTCGCGGGCCCTATGTCAGTGCCCTGCGGTACGCCGAGAGCTGATTTCGACGATGCTGCTCGCCCGCGACCCGGCCTTTGAAATTGTCAACCTTCCCGGGCCATGCTAGCCTGAACCCAGAAGACCGGTGCATATTTGCCCGACAGCAGTCGCTCATTGCTCGATGTTATCTTGATACGAGACGAAGTCCTGGTTTGAAAACCTGATTTCGCAAACACGCACACGACCCTCCACCTGTTCCCGGGTCACACCGGGGCATGGCGGGGTGGTCACACCACGTCCGGGTATTGCCGGACCGGGCGGGTGCGTGGGAGGTTGGTTCATGATGGGCATGAAGCACGGGATCGTGCTCTGTCTTCTGGTCTCCGGCCTCATGGCCGGGTGCAACACCGGAGAACTCGCCGACGACGACGATGCGTCGAGTGCGCCTGCGGATCTGGACGGGGACGGCTTCACGTCGGACGAAGATTGCGACGACACCAACCCGCTGGTCTATCCCGGGGCCGACCCCATCTGTGAGGCCGAGGACGCCGATTGTGACGGTCAACCCGAGGCTCCGCCGGACGAGGACGGGGACGGGTACGCCCCCTGCCCGGGCGAAAACACGCCAGCAGACTGCGACGACACCGACCCGGCCATCAACCCGGGGGCCGTGGAGGTGTGTGATGGGGTCGACAACGACTGCGATGGCCGTACCGACAACGGATTCGACCAGGACGGGGACTCGGTCACCACCTGCGCCACCCCCATCCCGGACTGCGACGACACCAACCCCGCGGTTTATCCAGGGGCACGGGAAGTGTGCGACGGACTGGACAACGACTGCGACAGTCAGACCGACGAAACCTCTGACAACGACGGGGACGGCTTCACCGAGTGCTCCTCCCCGGTCCCGGACTGCGACGACGCCAACCCCTTGGTGGCTCCAGGGCTCGAGGAAGTATGCGACGGTACGGACAACGATTGCGACGGCGACATCGACGAGGGGTTCGACGCGGACGAGGATGGCTACTCGAGCTGCGCGCCCATGCTGGACTGTGACGACACCAACCCGGATGTCCATCCCGACGCACTTGAAATCTGCGACAACGACATTGACGAGGATTGTGACGGTGTCGTGGCCACGACCGGGGACGGGGACGGGGACGGGTACGACGACTGCTCGGGGGATCCTCTGGACTGCGACGACGAGAACGCCGAGATCTACCCGGGCGCCGTGGAGGCGTGTGACTTCGTGGACAACGATTGCGACGGGGAAACCGACGAGGACCAGGCCACCGACCCGAACGAACCGAACGACACCCCAGGATCGGCCACGGACTTGGGGACCATCAACGGCCAGGAAGCCACGGTCACAGGGGCACTTACACAGACCACGGACCAGGACTGGTACAAGTTCTACTCCATGGACGACCCGGACGACCTCTGGTTGATCCGCATCACCTTGTCAGGGATTCCCGAAGGGGGGAACTACGACCTGTTTCTCTACCGCGAGGAGGACCTGGAGGAACCCGTGGCCTCCGGAGAACGCACCGGAGACCAGCCGGAAGAATTGACCTGTTCGGACTCCGGCCAGGAAGAAAAGGAGGAAAACTCGAACTCGGGCTGGTACTACATCCAGGTGATATGGGTCGAAGGGACCTACGGCTGCCCCGAATACGAACTCACCGTCTACGCAGGTTGACCCCAGATCCCCTCTGTCCGATCCTATCCACACCGACTCAGTCGATGTCGAATTTCACACCCTGAGCGAGCGGAAGCGCCGTGCTCCAGTTGATGGTGTTCGTCTGCCGACGCATGTAGGCCTTCCAGGCATCGGAGCCCGCTTCGCGTCCGCCTCCGGTGTCCTTCTCCCCACCGAACGCACCGCCGATCTCGGCGCCGGAGGTCCCGATGTTGACGTTTGCAATCCCGCAGTCCGATCCCGCATGGCTGAGGAACTTCTCCGAGGAGATCAGGCTGGTGGTGAAGATCGCCGAGCTGAGCCCCTGATCCACCGAATTGTTGAGTTCGATGGCCTCCTCCACACTGTCCACCTCGAACAGGTACAGGATCGGAGCAAACGTCTCTTCCCGGGTGATCGCCATGTCCTTGTGGGCCTTCACCAGAGTCGGCTCCACGAAGTAGCCCGGCCTGTCCAGCCGCTTGCCCCCGTAGATGACCTTCCCACCCTGCTCCTCGATGATCTTCAAGGCTTCCACGTAGTCCTTGACCGCGCCTTCCTCCACCAACGGCCCCATCAAGATACTCGGATCCAACGGGTCCCCGATGCTCACCGAGCCGTAGGCCTTGACCAGACGCTCGGTCAATTGATCCGCAATGGCCCGGTGCATGATCAACCGGCGCGTGGTCGTGCACCGCTGGCCTGCCGTGCCCACCGCTCCGAACAGGACCGCGCGCAAGGCCAGGTCCAGGTCCGCATCGTCCATCACGAGCACCGCATTGTTACCGCCCAATTCCAGAATGACACGGCCGAAACGCTGCGACACCGGACCGGCGATCTGCTTGCCCATCCGGCAGGAACCGGTGGCCGAGATCAGTGGGATACGCCGGTCGTAGCTCATCTTGGCACCCACTCCACCGGAAGGCGCCACCAACAGACCACTCACACCCTTGAAATCATGCGCCTCCAGCACCTTCTCCACGATGTTCTGCACTGCAATCGCGGTCAGAGGCGTATTCCGAGACGGCTTCCACACCAGCGTGTCGCCGCACACCAGGGCAATCATTGCGTTCCACGCCCACACGGCCACCGGGAAGTTGAACGCGGTCACGATTCCCACCGGCCCCAATGGGTGCCACTGCTCGTACATCCGGTGTCCCGGTCGCTCCGAATGCATGGTCAGTCCGTACAACTGCCGACTCAGGCCCACTGCAAAATCGGCAATGTCGATCATCTCCTGGACTTCCCCCAAACCCTCGGTGAGGATCTTCCCCATCTCCAGAGAAACCAGGTGGCCCAACGGCTCCTTGTACTTCCGTAGTTCCAGCCCAATCTGCCGCACGATCTCGCCACGCTTCGGCGCAGGCACCATCCGCCACCGCTTGAAGGTCTCCACCGCCGTGGTCACAATGCGTTCATAGTCCTCCTCGTTGCACTGGGCCACCGAGGCAATGGGCTCTTCCGTGGTTGGATTGATCGACGGCTTCAGATCCCGCCCTTCCGTCCCCAACCACCCCGCAGCGTAGCCGCCCGGGTTGACGGGCTTGATTCCCAACTCGTCCAGGATGTGCTGATAGGATGCCATGCGTCTGCCTCTCTCCTCTGTGGGTTGCTCGTATCCGCCCTCTCCGCCGGGACCCCATACCTCCGGCAACGCTCCTTCCGCCCGCCACGTCGCCGAACGGCGGCTCGTCCCGGAAACGGCGCCCCGTAAAACGTCTGTGTTCTGTAGTCGATCGCCGCCACGTTGTCAAGAACCGATGAAAACCGCAGCACCGGTCCCAACCCCCGTATCTCATTCCCTGCCGCCGTCCACGCCATCCCACGCCGCCCCCCCTCCCCGCACACAGGCCCCGGCCACTTTTCGTTCCGGTTCAACTCATTGTCAGCTACAATGGGTGCCACGAACCGTACCACCGGCTCGCTCTCGATGCAACCATCCATACGGTGCTCCCCATTGCAGGGGAGGAAGCCCGAACCCACGGAGTCCACCATGACAAGCACCTGCTCGATTCGTAAGCTCTTCCCGATCCCCCTCATCCTCGCCAGCACCCTCACCTTGGTGCTCGTCGGCTGCCCCGAAACCGGTGACGACGACACAGCTTCGCCAACCGTGCCTGCGGAAACCGCCACTCCAACGCTCGAGACCGGCACGCCCGAGCCCGACATGAATACGCCGACACCTGCTCCGAGCGTCTCTCCTGTGCCGACTCCGACGCCCACGGCGCCCAGCCCCACGCCGCTCGAGGCGACTTCAACGCCTCCTCCTTCAACGCCGACACCAGAACCCACGCCCTTCCCTCCCATCGACGCAGACGGCGATGGTTTTCCCGAAACAACCGACTGCGACGACACAAACCCTGACATCCACCCCCACGCAACCGAATCCTGCGACGACATCGACCAGGACTGCGACGGTGAATCACGAGACCCCGACTCACAAGACGCCACCGCCTGGTTCCTCGACTCCGACTCCGACGGCTTCGGCTCTGCCGCAGATTCCATGACCTCCTGCGACCCGATCGACGGGTACGTCGACAACGCAGACGACTGCGACGACACAAACCCTGACATCCACCCCCACGCAACCGAATCCTGCGACGACATCGACCAGGA
>Ga0256914_1003036_pt1 | contig 13523 bp, 12 predicted proteins | sample HulkmetaG_FD_191571 | JGI IMG/M metagenome (GOLD analysis project Ga0256914, IMG submission 191571) | Hydrothermal chimney microbial communities from Main Endeavour vent field at the Juan de Fuca Ridge, Pacific Ocean - Hulk | ecosystem: Environmental > Aquatic > Marine > Hydrothermal vents ... | reverse complement strand
ATATTGCTGACAATCCTGTTGCTGTTGTTTGTCCGAATGATGCCATTAAGTAGTCTGTGTATAATTCTAGGTATTCTTTTTTCATAGTTCCGTATTATAGCTCTTTTTTGGTTTGCGTAACATCAGTTATTAAGATATTTTTTATAATTATAGCGTAAATTAAAATCATAATTAGGGGTGAAAATTAGTTGTATGGGTCATCTTCTACTCTCTCCTCTTTCAGCCTAAACCCACTCTCTTTTGAGTAGATACCTTCTATATCAGAAATATAATAGAGTCCAAAAATATCACTATGTGGTATCTCCCCTATCTGCAAATCTTGCAAATCTTTCTCTTTAATATTCAAAATTTTAGACTGAAATTCTCTCATAAGTTTCTCTTTCTCTCTCTTTATCTCATAAGGTTTTAACCCTTTGACTTTTTCAGAATACTCATATTGATACACTTTCAGGTCTACACCCAAGGCTACTGATTTGATATAATCTTGCTCCAAACCAAAAGCATCTCTATTTTTCTTGCTAATCGCATCAAAATCAAAGCGTTCTATGTCACTTAAAATCCCACTATCTCCCTTGTTCTCATCGAGTGCTTGAAAATAGCTCTCAACAAAAGGCAAAATATCTTTTTCATAAATATCATCTCTTTTCAAAATATCAAAAAAACTTTTTTTGCTCTCACTAATCATGATAGAGTCATAGATATTGGTAATGGTATCAAAAATATAAATATCACTAACTCCTTTTCTCCCCTCACGATTAACCCGTCCTGCTGTTTGGATAATGGAGCTAATGGGTGCAAACTCTCTAAAGCCTACATCAAAATCAAGGTCAACCCCTGCCTCTATTACTTGGGTGGAGATTAAAATCTTTTGCGTAACATTACTGCTATTTTCATCATCTGTTATAGTTCCAATAACCTCTTTTCTATCATCAAAAAACATATAAGAGTTGAGACAATAGGTGCTTTCAATCGACTCTTGAACTAACTTATAGAGTAGTTTTGAAGTTTTAATGGAGTTGACCACACACAGTACTGATTTGCCCTCCTCATAACACTCTATAATAACCGAAGCCAAATTTTCCAAACCATTGCCATCAAGATATTTCAAAACATATCGGTTTTTCTCTTCAAAAATCTTCTCTTTGTTCGCAAGTTCTAATGCCATATCTTTATGGGTCAAAATAGGCATCGTAGCCGACATCAGAATGAAAGTAGAGTTTAGTTTCTTGGATAGTATGGGCAAAATATCTTTAAAAATTTTCCAAAGCTCAAAAGGAATCGCTTGAACCTCATCTAAAATAATAACACTATTTTGAAGAGCTTGAAATTTGATATTGTCACTATTTTTATTGGAAAATAGAGCAAAAAAGAGTTGATAGAGTGTAGAGACGATAAAAGGGTCATTCCAAGAGTTCAGGATAAATTTCCATCTATCATAATCTCTATTATTCTCATCTTCATTATCTTTAACCTCATTAAAAGTTACAGCATAGTGATGTTTGCTTATCTCATTAGGAAAAATCTTATCAAAAATTTCATAAGTCTGGTCAATAATCGAGGTAAACGGCAAGATATAGATAATCTTACTGAGCTTTTTATCCTCTTTTATCTTTAGAGCCAACTCTAGCGAAGTGAGTGTCTTTCCTATCCCTGTAGGAGCAGTTAAAGTAAAGATGCTGTAGCTATTATCATAACTCTCTAAAATATCATTTTTGACTCTGTCTCGTCTAGGGTCTTTAACTTTAATAATCTTATCTAAATGTTGGTGTAGAGTCTCAACACTATTTTTATTGAAAACTTTTTGATGCTCTTTTTTGTAGATGGCTTCATATTTATCGGCAAATATCAGTTTGGAGAAGAGCAGTTTTTGAGTGATATAGTCCTCTATGGTAAATTTTAAATCTCTATTAATAATATTGAGCATTGGAAAAACAGTTATATCTATCTCTTTTAATCCAAAGTACTCTTTTACATCTTTTTTTGAATATATCTCTTTTATCTGTCCAAAAGGAGTCTCTTTTAAAAAAATCTCTAAAATATCATCATATTCAGAGTTGAAACTTTTTAATTTACCGTGATGTGAAATGATTGAATTAAAGACAAATAGCCTATCTTTGGTAATGATAAAATCACTCTCTATATGGTTTAAAAGATAGATAATCCCTGAAACAGGTGCATGAGGTTCGGAGCTTTTTGTAATTATTTGAATATAAGATTGAAAACTATCAAGCACTTTACCCAAATCGTGAAACAGAACACATTGAGTAAAAAGTTCATCAATGTGGTCATATTTTTGAATGTTTTCTATATGCTTTGTAAGTTGTTGTGTTGGATGTGAAAGATAGTTCATATCATTATGAGCTTATAATCATTCACTAACAGATACTCTTTTGGATTTGCTAAAATAGTTTTACCACTTAACTCTACCAATAGGTCACTAAACTCTCCAAATATTCTCTCTTTTTCAATACTCTTTGCCATACGAATATCGCTATAGTTTTTATCAAACTCTATCTCAAAGCTTGTATCAAGTGTAACAAATGAATCTATAGAAACATTTTCATTATTTGTAATAGCTTTAATTTTATGTTCTGCTATAAATTCAAAGTTTGCCAAACAGAGATTAATCCCCATATAGGGCTGATATAGAGAGATATGGTTTTTTAGATTTTCTATAATTTGCAAAGATTCATCTAAACACTCTGAAAAATCAATAAAAAGTTTATAATTAGGATTAACCAAAAGCTCACGGTAAAACTGTTTTCTCTGTTTAATATTTTGTTGACCATTTTTGATAGAGGGAAGAGCATCTTTTACCCCATTAAAACAGAAATTCTTTTTTCCATCTAGCCTATTGATGATGCAAGAGTATCTGATTTTATTCAAAAAACTGTACTCTTCTACACTGTTTAATCCACCAACCGAAGCCAAAAAACCCATTAGAGTTGTTTTGGGGGGAATAGGATAGGTTAAAGAGCTATAGATGGTAGCAGGATGACTAAAATGTCCATAGTCTGCCCAAAAATCAATTTCTATAATCATCTTTAATCCAATATCTTTATCCAACTTTTTGGAATGGTTATTTTATCCTCAAATGAATCATCAACAAAATACTTTATACTTTCCACTCTATCACTGTACTTTTTAAGTAGCTTCTCTATTTTTGACATATCAATGGTATAGTCATCAACACTTCGTATATCACTCTCTGCATCTACTCTATTATCAATCTTTGCTATTTTTATCCTGTTATCCAACTCTCCAATAAAAAAACCATTCTCTTTATAATTAATCTTTAGTAAAAATCTTGGATATTGTCCCATTTTACTTCTAGTAATGAGATTTTTTGTACCCATTACCAAACTCTCTACAACCTCATCAACATCATTAGCAGTTAATTTAGTATTGCTAGAGTTTAATCCATTAACCACACCATAAGTCCCAAAAAGGGCATAAGGCAAGATATACTCTTCTCTAAAAGTTTTCTGATTTGCTCCCTCTGTACTTGCAAAAGCTCCTGTACCTTTTATATAAGTTGGATTTTTGACCTCATGTAGTGATTTTGTCATCTTGAACTGAATTGAACCTGTAAGATTATAAGCTTTTCCTCCAACAGGAAAAACACCACCAAAGGCTCTAACATCAATACATTTATCTATTAAAGTTGCTACAACATCTTCTTCTTTTCCTATCACATCTTGAACTCGTGCTTTACCATCGTTGATTCCACCTTTTTTAGAGGCTGTCTCTCTCACAAAAATCTCTTGGTTTTTTCTATCAAATAAATCATCTCTTATGGTTCTTTTAACTCTAACATCACTGATTAATGCTCTATGTGAAACCTCATCATATCTTGGTGCATTATCATTCAAAATATCTCCATTTGGGTTTGCATTCTCTACATCCCATAAAAATAGTATCTCACTCTGTTTTGCATAACTTTTCATTTAATTATTCTCCTTTTTTGGTAAATTTTTATAATCTATAGACCCCATAATAAATAGGATATTGGCTTTGTCATTTGATAACTTTTCATTCTCTTGCTGTCTTGACTTTGTCTCAATATAAAGGGTCAAAAGATAATCATAATTTTTACTATAAATATCATACTTATTGACCCCATCAATCAATTTTCTAAAAACACTTTCTACATTTAAGGTGTTAACGGTACCAATGGTGTCTAAATAACTTTGAAATGATGATTTTTTCTGTTGTTTTTTCTTTTTCTTGTCAGCACCATCTTCTCTATTTGCCTTAAAATGCCAATCAACAACCAGTTTACTTAACATTCCCAATATAAAAAACTCTCTTTGTCTCCATCGCTCTCCCTTTAAAAGGTCTACATTTTCATATTTCCATTCAACCAACTCTTTTACCGTTTTAAAATCCATTTTACATCCTCCTAGTTCAATATAATCTAAAGCATTTAATCGCTCACTGCTTAAAAACTCTATAAGTTTCTGATGTTTATAGAAATTGGTATCATCCCTATAGTATCCATTTATAATTTTGGACAGCTCTCTTTTCTCTTTATCTAACCCATTTCCAAAAATAATTTTATGATAAAGAGCATCAATAAAAGCATCACTACTCAATCTCTCTTTTCCAAAAAGAAGTTTGGCTAAAAAAAGCTTATCATTGATATAATCTCGTATATAGATTAAATCAAGATGACTCTCTTTAAAGACTTTTTTATGGTATTTAGAGAGATTAGAAGCATCAATATTGAACTCTTCCATAAGCTTTTTAGATTGTGCTATACGAGATGGGACAATATCTTCAATCGTATGTGAAACCACTATCTCTTTATTGTTTTTCTCATAAAATAGCATCGTAAAAAGTAACTCATTGGTCAATTTTAATTTGTGTATTCTCTCTACAATGAGTTCCAAGACTATTTCAAACAGAACTCTTTTCTCCAAAGCTTTATCTTCAAAATCGGTTTTTTTAGCCCTATTTATCTCTGTAAAAATTTGATTTTGAAGAGAACTCTTAAATACAGTTGGCAACAAAATATAATTAAGCCCAAAAAGCTTAAACTTAAAATCATTAAATATCTTCTCAAACCCAAGCTTTACAAATCGTCCTACCTCATTTGAAATTGGCAAGAGTCGAGGTTTAATCTTTTTTGCCATACCATTACTAAGCTCATTGGTACTACAAAAATTTAACCCCACATCAAAACCTATCTTAGAAGCATTGTCATCTATAAAACAGTAACCATCAAGGGATATATCACTTCCTTTTGTCTCTATCATCTTGGTAAAAACATTTGAAAATTTCTTATTAAAAAACTCTCCATCAAAAGAGAGAGCGATATACCAATTCTCTTTCACATCTGTTTTATTTTCAACTTCTGATTCAACCAACTCTTTAAGTTTTTCAAAATCAATATTGCTATAAATAGGCTCTAACTTTTGAAGCTCCTCTTTGGTTAAATACTTTTTCATATTTTCAAAAGATTTAACAATAGCACCTTTTTTGATTTTCCCTTTGGCTTCAATATCAAAAAGTTTTTCACTCAAAAAAATAAAAGGGAAAAGGTTTCCCCCTGCTGAAGATGTGATATAGAGAATCAATTTATCTTTTATAGTTGAGGGGTCTTTTAGAGTATAGGTATAATCGCTCAACTCAATGTGTAAAATTTTATCTATCTTTTTGCTAGAGAACTGATTGAAGCTCTCTAGTAGGTCATCTTCAAAATATTTTCCGTAGGCGTGGAAGGTTTTTATTAGGTCTGCCATTTATTCCTCTTTTGATGTATTAATATTAATCGTTGTATCCCCTGAAAATAAAAAACCTAAAAGTATAACTGCTACAAAAACAAAAGCAATTAATCCGCCTAAAATCATTATTGTATTATCTGTCAAAATCTATCCTTTTAAAGTTATATTTTCAAATTATAACAAAAATATCTTAAGAATAATTATTACATACATCAGATAATTAACATTTTTAATTTTCAGCTACTCATAAATCCTTTTTTAATATAATTGAATAATCTCATTATTTTCTATAGATATGCTCTCTTATAGAGTTTGAAACCATACATCAGAAAATTATAATGAGATTAATTATAATTAAATTTATCTTTTTTACTAACCTTTATCTCTTTTGATGACATATTTTCAGTCTTACCATCAAAAATCCCTGCAAATTGCATAATCTCATCAAGCTCTATTTGTTTATCTTTTTTAGGTCTCACCAACTCCAAAAAACCAACCCCTTTCATACAGTTAGCCCCCATCCCAGTATCTAAAATCATTTGTAAAATATCCTCATCTCCCTCTATCTCATAAACCCCAAACCAAGCCTTGATAACCCCTTTGCTATAGTGAAATATTCGCTCTCTTGGTTTCTGCTCTATTAGCTTGATTTTTAGCTCTCCTCTGTATGGTTTACCAAATAGAGCCTCATATTTTTCTAGGGTATTTCTATGGACTATCTCTTGAAACTTATCGCTTTTTGGTTCTAGGTAGATTTTCTTTTTGCTTAGTTTGCCATCTTTGATAGCACTACTTACAAATCCACCTACTCTCATGGGGGATTTAATTTTGCTATTTCGTTCGGTAATCCCTACAACAGTATTACTTAGATGTATCTCTCCTAATTTTAGGTTGTTATAGAGTATATATTCAGCAATTTTTTTCTCGTTTTCTGGATTTAAAGCAACGTATTTTGCGTGAATTTCATTATCTATATAGGCGATTTTAAAATTCATCGCTTTAAAGACCTTGCCGTTTGGGTGTTTGTAGCCGTGATGCTCTTTATCGTCTAATGCTGTGTAGATATATGATTGAAAAAGTTTTGATATTACTCTGCGTATTGGTAGATTTTTAGTTGGTAGTTTTGTTTTTATTGTCAACATCTTTTCTCCTATTATGTGAAAGTATAGCACTTTCTTAGGACAGAAGATGTCTTTTAAAAAGAAGTTTTAATAATTTTTACTTAAAACTCTAGTGCCAAAATTGCCTCCATCTCCTCTCTGTTTAGGAGTCGGATAAGATTGGTTGAGCCTTTTTTTCCTGAGGTTGACCCCATGGTTAAGATGAATCGTTTGTTCATGGTTACTCGCTTCTCTTCAACTATTTTTTTGATAAAGTTGAAGATAAGTTGGCTAGGATTTTGTACTTTTTCCATGACAAAAAGAGGATGAACTCCCCATACAAGATTTAACTGTCGCTGTATCCCTACAGTATGGGCGATGGCATAGATGCTCTGTTTGGGGCGATATTTTGAGAGCATCTGAGCCGACATACCTGACATGGTAAAGGAGACCAGTGCCTCTTTGTCCATGCTTTTTGCCAACTCTACGGCTGATTTTGAGACGGCTTCTGCATTGCTCATGGAGTTGAATGATTTAAAATAGGGGTAGTCATGTTCCACATCTTTAATGGTGTCATGTAGTACCTCAACAGCTTTGATGGGGAATTTACCAATGGTGGTCTCATCACTAAGCATCACGGCATCTGTACCATCATAGACGGCATTGGCGATGTCGCTTACTTCGGCACGGGTCGGGAAAGGGTTCTCTTTCATACTTGTTAACATTTGGGTTGCTGTGATAGAGGGTTTATTCATCTCATTGGCAATACTGATGATATGTTTTTGGATTCTTGGCAGTTTGGTTACACCAAACTCTGCACCTAAATCTCCACGCGCCACCATCACCCCATCAGATACCTCTAAAATCTCTTTTAGATTCTCAATCGCCTCACCTGTCTCTATCTTGGAGACGATAAATGGGTCAAAGTTATGGCTTTTCATAATCTCTTTTGCTTTTAGTATGTCCTCTTTATTCTGCACAAATGAGAGGGCAACAATATCAATATCACTCTTAGCCCCAAATGCCAAATCCTTTCTGTCTTTTTGGGTAATGGCTGAGATTTTAAGCTTTGTTTTGGGGAAGTTTACCCCTTTTTTAGAGGTTAGTTCACCATCATTTAGTAGTTTTAGTTCCAAATGATTTTCATCTTTATTTATCACGACTGTTTGAATTGTTCCATCAGCAAAAAAGACCTCTTCTCCGATATTGACCATATCTATAATAAGAGGATAGGAGAGTACCAAGCTTCGTTCATCTTCCACATTATCCTCTTTTGTAAGTTTTAATTTTTCCCCTTTTTTTAGAAAAAGTGTCCCCTCAATCTTACCAATACGAACTTTTGGTCCTGATATGTCTTGGAGGATTGCCACCTCTTTATTGAGTACTTTTGAAGCTTCTCGAATATTTTTAATGCTTTGGGTATGTGTCTCATAGTCTCCATGTGAAAAGTTTAGTCGAAAAACATTGACCCCTTTTAATATTAACTCTTTTAGCATATCAAATGATGAAGTAGAGGGACCTACAGTGATAACAATTTTGGTTTTACGCATAATATATTCCTTAATAATATAGTAGTTTAATTTAAAAGTGAAATTATGCTCCATTTTTGATTAAAAGGACGTGTTATAATTATAATCAACCATTGATTTATCTCAATTAATCCCCTCTCTTATTCCGTTATTCTCTAATAAAAAACAGAGGAGCAGTTAGTATGAGTGAGTTTTTAAACAATGAACCATCCCCATTTGAGGGAAAATATCCAGATGGACACCCTGTTCGTACCTATTTAGAGGAGAATCTACTTATTCGTGACCTTATGCGTCAGCTAGAGAGCATCAATATCAATGAGCAGTTTGAGTTTTTTAGTGCTATTTTTGAAAAATTAGCCAAAGTAGACCTTCATTTTACACGAAAAGAGAATCAGCTTTTTCCCTATTTGGAGAAGTATGGTTGGACAAGCCCCTCTCAAGGAATGTGGACATTTCATGACCAGATACGAGACCAAGTCAAAGAGACACGCAACGCCATAGCCTCTAAAGATATAGAAAGTGTAGGGGTAAACATGCAACGACTTTTTCAGTTTTTAGAGCAGATTATGAGCGTAGAGGAGGGGCGACTTCTTCCACGGGCGATGGGCATGCTTTCAGAAGAGGAGTGGAAAGAGTTTAAAGAGGGTGACAAAGAGATAGGGTGGATGTTTGATAAAAAACCAACTCCGTATCCTGCTGATGAGTATATTCACCCCAGTCAAGATACCAAAAAACGTAAACTTCCATTTGGCATAGAGGACAAAACGCACTATGACGAAGGTTACTTAACCCCTGCACAGGTCAACTCTATTTTTAGAATTCTACCTGTAGATATCACCTATGTCAACGAAGATGACCAAGTGGTATTTTACAACCGTGGAGAGGACAGAGTCTTTCCACGAAGTGCAGGGATTATTGGTAGAGAGGTGAAGTTCTGTCACCCACCTAAAAGTGTTGACCAAGTACTAAGAATCTTAGAAGAGTTTAAAGCAGGTACACAAGACCTAGCCGAATTTTGGATAAAGTTTAAAGGAAAATTTATTCACATTCAATATTTTGCCGTGCGAGACCCCGATGGCACTTATCGAGGCGTAATTGAAATGAGTCAAGATGTTACCCATGTCCGTGGACTAGAGGGTGAACAGAGATTGTTGGATTGGGACACGTAAACTACCCCACCATAAGGCTACTTGGCGTATCCAAAGATTTTAACGCGTACACAAGCTATTTTTTGATAGTCTAACAAAGTGTAGCTTCTATCCACCCCATCAATGAGGTGGTTTTACGCTACAGTTTGATAATTACAGAAAAAAGAGCAACCCATGAATAACAATAGTAATAACAATAGTAATAAGAACAACAATAATAATAATAATAATAACCCTCTTCACGGCATAAAATTAGCAGAGATAATAGATAAACTTGTGGAGCATTATGGATGGGAGGAGTTGGGTAAAAAAGTTAGAATCAACTGTTTTAACAACAACCCACATAAAAAAGCCTCTCTGAAATTTTTGAGAAACGTAGACCATGAGTGGGCGAGAATTAAGGTAGAGAATCTTTATATAGATACATTTTGTAGCCAGTAGCCTTATCTAAATACACTTTTTGAAAATTCCTATCTTTTACTTTATTTAGTTATAATTATTATTAGACAATAACAAGGAGTGTTTAATGTACTACTATTTATATATCTTTATTTTAACCCTGTTGATACACCCTTTATCGGCAGATGACTTCTCTCAACTCAATCCACCCCTGACACAAGAGATGAAAAGAAACCAAGCAGATGCCAGAGAGTGTACCCACCCTGCCAAAGTGAAAGATAAGTTTACTAAAAACTTTCAATATGGCTGTTTCTGTGGAAAAAATTACCCTAAAATTAGACATAAATCCAACAAAAATTATAAGAAATTAAATAAAAGAGAGAGAAGAGAGCTAATCACCCAATATTATAAACTTAAACCCTATGATAGTATTGATGAGAGTTGCATGAAGCATGATATCTGTTTTATCTATAGAGGACGAGAGGAACAGGCGTGTAATGATGCCATCTACCATGATTTAAAAGAGCTTAAAAAAATATTTCAAGCCAAAGAGGAGACATCCACATATCTTGCCAAACAGTGTAGGGTTTTAAGTTCTGATATGGCATCTTTTTTTAGAAGCATATTTGGGACAGGAGAGGATATATCTCTGTTACGATATGGGATGTTTGCCATGACCACCCCTTTGACCATGGGAAGTAAAATTGTCCAAAAGTCATCATCACTACTGGATGATGAAGATAACTATCCTTCAATAGGAGAGAGATGTCTTCAGTAGTTCACCCATATTATATTAATATGGAGTACTTTCTTACCTCTTGGTCTATCTCTATAATCTCTTTTATATTAGAAGCTTTGATATCATCAAATTTTCTATAGGCATCCAACACCATCTTGCCCATACCAAAGAAATCACACCTATCTTGTTCAAATTTTTTAATCGCCTCTTCATTGACGGCATTGACCACCACACCAAGGTGAGGGTTGTCAAGCAGATGCTGTTTTATCTCCCAAATAGGATAACGCTCACTTGTAATGGGTAAAAACTCCAATGCCCCAATCTCTAGTAGATTTACAGGAGGCAAAATCTCCTCATCTACCTCTCCTCTAAGAGCAAAAGCGATGGGTAGTTTCATGTCTACCCCTGCAAAATGGGCTGTGGTTGAGCCATCTTTAAACTCTGCTAGGGCATGAATAATAGATTTTTTCTCTATGACAGCATCTATATTTGAGGTATCAAAAAGCCATTTGGCTTCAAGGAGTTCAAAGAGTTTATTGGTCATGGTTGCACTGTCAATGGTAATCTTATTTCCCATCGACCAGTTGGGATGTTTTAGGGCTTGCCTAAAGGTAGCCGTCTGCATATCTTTAATGTTCCAATCTCTAAAAGCCCCACCACTTGCCGTGACATAGAGTTTACTAAATGGTCGCACACCCATAAGATACCAGAGTCCAAAGTGTTCACTGTCAATAGGCACAATTTTACCCATATCAATAAACTCACCTGCCACCACCAGCGACTCTTTGTTGGCAAGGGCAACTTTACGCCCCAACTCTATCGCTTTTAGTGTTGGGGCTAATCCTGCGTAACCCACCAACGCATTAACCACCGTTGGGCTAGAGCTTAGTGTAAGAAGCTCCAAAATCCCTACATCTCCACAGAAAACATGAGGATGGTTGACCTTGTGAACATCTTCTTCATTGGCAATTGCCACATATTTGGGATGATGGATCGCTATCTGTTGGTTTAAGAGGTCGATATTGCGACCTGCCACCAACGCTTCAACCTCTATGTTATAACGCGAAGCAATAAGAAGTGTGTTCACCCCAATCGAGCCAGTTGAGCCAAGCAGTACAATAGAACTCATCGGCTACAACGCTCTTAGAACAACAAGCATCACAACAGCACCAAAGAGATACCCATCCACTCTATCAAGCACCCCACCGTGACCTGGAAGAATATCTCCACTGTCTTTGACTCCTGCTTCACGTTTAAGATAACTCTCAAACAAATCTCCAAATATAGAAGCAACAGCTGTAAGCAAAGAGATGACCAAAGAGGCGATAAAAGTATCAATACTCATTGAGTAGGCAAAGAGTGTTCCCATCACCGTAGCTACCACAACACCACCAACAACTCCCTCTAATGTTTTATTGGGAGAGGTGGGAGAGAACGGTGTTTTTCCAATACTTTTTCCCACAAAAAAAGCCCCCACATCGGTAAAGGCAACCACCACCAAAAGCCAAATAAGCCAGTTGACCCCATAGCTTGTATAGAGCATAAACATAAACAAAAACCCAATAGCAGGATAGAGAAATGGCAAAATAAGCTTCTTCTTCTCATGCTCTTGGGTATAGGCAAGTTTTGCACCAAAAAAGAGTGCCATCAAGAAGAAAAGATCATCAGGGTTGGGGGTAAAATAGGCAAGACACCATATAATCCCTGCGTAAACATAGGGGGATTTTTGCTTCACATCAAAAAGCTTAACGGCTTCATTGAACCCCACCATATAAAACGCTCCAAGATAGAGCCACATTAGAAATCTATTATCAATAAATCCCACGGTTAGGGTTACGGCTAGGAGTGCTAGACCTGTTATCCATCTCTCTTTATTATCGGTAATAAATTTCATTGGAAATCCTTTTTTTAGTGGAAATTATACCAATATATAAATCATAAACAGTTGTGAAATACGATAGGAGTTAAAGAGTTTTTTTTGAAATAAATAAGAAAAAATACAAAATAATTAGATAGAGTCAAAACCAAATGAAAATATTGTTATTGGAATATTTAAAATATCTATTTTGATTTTGACGGTATGTTAAAAAATCCACCCCACCACCTATGTTTTTACTCCCGTATCTCTATCCCATCTTTTCTAACACGAATCGTCTTATACTTATCATACTCCACACTTGACCCTTCTTGAATTTTTACAAATCGGCGTTTGCAGTAGTCCACTTCATAATCTCCTGCTTGGGTGAGTGAAAAATCCACACAGAGCTTGGCTGCTTTTTCGATGACACTGTCAGGGAGGTTCTGTTTGTCGGTTTTGATAATAAGATGTGAGGAGGGAATATCTCGAATGTGCATCCACAAATCATTGGACTTTGCCAGTTTTAAAAGAGATTGGTTCTCTTTACTGTTTCTACCGATAAGCACCTTGTGGTCATCTATCCAAAAGAGTTCACACTCCTTTATCTTCTCTTTTTTACGTTGTGACTTGGCTCGTTTTGGCACTAAAAGCTCCAGCTCTTGGCTATCTTTTGCCTGTTCTATGGCGTGGTGCATATTGGCATAAAAGGTCGCCTTGCTACTTAGGGTCTCCTGTTCAATATGGATATTTTTTGCCTTGCTTCGTGTTCGTTTGGCTTGGTTAAAAAAATACTCACTGATACGGTTTGGAACAACTCCTTTTGGGAGCTTTATGGTTATCTCATTGCCCTCAAAATCATAGGTTTTTAGCTTGGTATCATAGGGTTTTATCTGATAGAGATTTGCCAAGATAATATTGGCGATATTTTGATATTTTTTCTCATCTTTGGCTAGGGTCTGTGGATTTGGCAGAGCATCTAGGAGTTTTTGAAGCTTTTCACGTTTTTTGGTGGCTGTCAAAAGTT
>Ga0256914_1003035_pt1 | contig 13527 bp, 7 predicted proteins | sample HulkmetaG_FD_191571 | JGI IMG/M metagenome (GOLD analysis project Ga0256914, IMG submission 191571) | Hydrothermal chimney microbial communities from Main Endeavour vent field at the Juan de Fuca Ridge, Pacific Ocean - Hulk | ecosystem: Environmental > Aquatic > Marine > Hydrothermal vents ... | reverse complement strand
CAGCGATGACGCTGTGGACAGCGATGCGGATACGTCATCAGGTCAAACAGCGACCACGACCCTCACCTCGGGCGAGAACGACACCTCCTGGGATGCGGGTGCGTATCAGAAGGCCAGCATCGGCGATTACGTCTGGTGGGATCTGGATGAGGATGGCGTGCAGGATGCGGGCGAGCCCGGACTCAAGGGCGTGACCGTCACCCTGAAGGATGCCAGTGGCAACACCGTTGGCACGACCACGACTGACGACAATGGCGCTTACAGCTTCACTGGTTTGGAACCCGGCGACTACACCGTGTCCTTCACCAAGCCCGGCAGCGATTGGACCATCAGTCCGGCAGATCAGGGCGGGGACGACGCCAGCGACAGTGACGCCAATCCCAGCACTGGCGAGACCGGCTCCATTACCATGACCTCGGGCGAGACCGACAATACCGTGGACGCGGGCATGAGCATTCCCTCCAGCTACACCATCACCAAGGAAAACACCACTGCCGATAGTGAGCTCACTCCCGGCGACGCCATCAGCTTCACCATCACCATCAAGAATACAGGCAAGACCTGGTTGGCCGTGCTGCCCCTGAAGGACGAGTACGACACCAATTACCTGACCTACGTGAACGCCAATCCCGCCTCCGATGACAACAACGATGACGGCGTCATCAATTGGAGCGATCTGACCGTGAGCTTCAACCAGGATCTGGCTCCTGGCGCCAGCTTCAGCATCGTGGTCAACTTCACCGCCAAGGCCGCTACCGATCAACTGACCAACCATCAGACCATCAACACGGCCACAGCCCACGGCGTGAAGGCCGATCCCGATGGTCCCAACGGCCCCAACGGCCCCATCGCCCCCCTGGACGATCAGTCGGACGACGCCCCTGTCGGCATCCTCAACCCGGTGGGTGAGCCCATGGGCGACTTCTCCGCCATGGCCCGGGGCGGCTCGGTCCAGCTCCGCTGGCAGTCCGAGAGCGAAAGCAACATCCTCGGCTTCAACATCCTGCGTAAATCGGGCGACGGCAGCTTCGAGCGGGTCAATGACTCCCTCATCTTCGCCCAGAATGCGGGTGCAGACGCCGGCGCCAGCTATCGCTTCGTCGATCGCAGCGTCTCCGACGGCGAGTACGCCTACCAGTTGGAGATCGTGCGTCTGGATGGCGGCGTCGAGTATTACGGCCAGGCCAGCGTGACCATCAACCAGCGTTACTAACTCCTTCCGCCGGGCATCCGGCGCCCTCTCTCGTCCCAGACCTCTCCGGGCGCACGCCGCTCGGAGGGGTCTGGATATGCCCCACCCCCTACCCTACACGCGACAGACCAGGAATAGTCCATGTTCACACAACGCACAACCATCTCCCGCGTCACCCTCATCCTGACAACGACGACGCTGCTTTTGATGGCTGCCTATCTGGCCGTCTCAGCCAGGGTTTGGGCTGCCCCTTCGGCCACGCAATGGACGCCTCAACAGCCCGGCTATCGCGTCATCATTGGCGAGGATCAACCCGAAGGACTATACCGGATGGATTACGGTTATCTGTCCAACGCCGGATTGCCCGTCGATTCCATCGATCCCCACACCTTCCGCATGTACTGGATGGGCGAAGAAATCGCGATTCAGGTGACGGGGGAGAGTGATGGCAGCTTCGACGCCGGCGACAGTATCCTCTTCTACGGGCGCAATCTAGATTCTCTTTTCTACGACGGCCAGCTGCCCGCCAACAAATACACGGGCGAGAACGTATTTTGGCTGAGTTATGGCGGGAATCAGGGCAAACGCATGGCAAGCGTGGATGGCGCGCCTGGCGCCTCCTCCGCTGCGCCCTTCCCCCACAAAGTTCATCTGGAAGAAAACCATTGGTATCTTTCCACCCGTCCCTTCATCGAGGGGGAAGATCACTGGTTCTGGTTGAAGATGGAAGCCTATGGCGCGGGCAGCCGCTCCCGGGATTTCACCTTCACCGCCAATAATATCGCATCCGGGAATTATACCGGCACGCTCAAAGTGAAATTGCTCAGCGCCATCAACGGCTATGGCGGCGTCAAGGTGCATGAACTGACCCTGTATGTGAATGGGCATGAGGTGTATCACAACAAAGGCGACTGGCAGGGGGACACCCTGTTCATCGCCAATGCCAACGTTCCTCAATCCTATTTTCAGGATGGAGCCAACACCATCACCGTCAAGATCACCAATGACAACAGCACAGGATTCATCGATCAGGTGTATCCCAACTGGATCGAGGTGCAGTATTACGACACCTATACATCGGAGAACGACGCGTTGGTTGTGGAGAGCAATGCCGGGAGCGTGCAGCAGTATCAGATCAGCCATTTCAGCAGCAGTGATATCGCCGCCTTCGACGTCAGCGATCTGAAGAACGTCAAGCGCATCACCAATGGCGTGGTCAGCGGCTCCAACCCCTATACGCTGACCTTCGATAGCAGCGCGACGCGTCTGCTGACGGTGACTCCCGCGTCCTGGCAGACGCCCGCCCGCGTCGAGACCGTCAGCTATCCCACTTCCAGCTACACCCCCGCCGACCTGCTGGACGCCTCCATCAGTGCGGATTACATCATCATCACCCACCGGGATTTCTGGTCGCCGATGCAGAACCTGGCCGACCATCGCGCGGCCGAGCATGGCGTGGTCATGGTGGACGCTCAGCAGGTGTACGATCAGTTCAACGGCGGCATGATGTCGGCCGAGGCGATTCGCGACTTTCTGGCCTACGCCTACACTCATTGGGCGACGCGTCCCGCCTACGTTCTGCTGGCGGGCGACGCCACCTATGACATGCGCAATTATTTTGGCAACAGCTTCCCCACCTATATCCCCGTTTTCCTGCATCTGGTTGGCCAGACCACCGGCGAAACAGACTCGGAAAATCAATTCGTCGCCCTGGAGAGCGATCCCACCTACGGAGACCGCTTGCCCGACATGCATATCGGGCGTTTTCCTGTGAACACGTCCGCCGAGGCGCAGGCCATGGTGGACAAAATCATCGCTTACGAAAATGCGAGCTGCGATCCCATGCCCACCGATGTTCTCTTCACAGCGGACGACGAGGACGGCAACCTCTACTGGGATCTCTCCGACGGCGTGGCCGACGGCTACGAAGACCCGCCCACCAACACCGTCAAATATCTGCCCGATCCCTACGTTGCTGTGAAGAAATATCTGGGTAAAGATTGCAATTATGCGGCCGACGGCAACGCCACCAGCGGGGATGAATGCCGGCAGCAGATTGTCGACAAGCTCAACGACACAGGCGCTTTACTGGTGAGCTATGTCGGCCATTCCACCAAAGACTATTGGGCGGTGGAGCAGATATGGAACGAGGCGGCCGTGGATCAGCTCACCAATAGTAATGCCTGCGAACTGCCTGTAATGATCAATCTTGGCTGCGATGAAGGCTATTTCCACAATCCCACGGACTCCGCCGTAAGCGAGTATGGCGTGCGTAAAGCTTCGGTGGGCTCGGTTGCCAGCATTTCCCCCACCTATTACGGATACCCTTACGGCCACGACGCGTTGGAAAAGGGGTTCTTTCTGGCTGTGTTCACCGATGGCGTTCAGGAAATCGGCAGGGCGCTGACGCAGGCCAAAAAGCATGCCCTGGACAAAGGTTACACCACGGAGGCCGACGGTTATATGCTCATGGGCGATCCTGCCATGAAGATCAAAATCAGCGGCGCGTCCGCTCTGGGGCAGGTCGATTCCGCGGTTTCCATCGCTGGAGGTACGACGCAGCTTGTGTGGCCTGTGGTGACGGGAGCCACTCAGTACGACGTTTACCGGGCCATCAATGAGCCTTACTTCACGCCAGCGGACTCCGCCTACGCGGATAACGTCACTTCACCCTGGCAAGACCCAGATCCCAACGCCATTGGCGAAGTGGGCCAAAATCGCTACTACATCGTCCGTGCCCGCGATGCCGACGGCCACATCAGCGACGGCGCCCGCCACGGCGAATTCGACTTCGCCCTTGTTCCCGGACAATAACCCTCTCCCATGCGACGCTACATCCCTCTCCTCGCTCTTCTGGCGTTTCTCCTTGCTCCCTTCTCGGCGTTAGCCGTGGATGCGGATAGAGTGGCGGCTGTTAGTCTCCCCTGGCGGCCGCCCTCGCCCGCATTCAAGATTTTCGTCGATGACACCGGGCTCTATCAACTCACCTATGACGATCTGAGCGCCGCGGGGCTGCCCGTCGATGAACTCGACCCTCGCACCTTCCAGCTCTTCGAGGCGGGCAGGGAGATCGCAGTTCAGGTGACAGGCGAAGTGGATGGTAGCTTCGACGCCGGAGATAGCCTTCTGTTTTTCGGCCAGGCTGCCGATACTCGCTACACCAACGTTAATATCTACTGGCTCACCTATGGTCACGCTACTGGCCTGCGCATGGCCTCGCGTGCGGGCGTCGATGACGGCCAGCTGCTGCCCGCCTACCAGGCGCAAGCCCGGTATGAGGAAAATCAGATTTATGTTTCGTCCCTGCCTCTGGCCGCAGGGCATGACCACTGGTACGGACCAGCCATTCAGGCCGCGGGCTTCAACAATCCCGGCGCCCGCACTTTTCATCTGACGCTGGACCACGTGGCCGAGACGGGGCAGGCCCGGTTGGACGCACTCTTCGCCGGAAACGTCGCCGGCGCGCACCACCTGCGTCTCTTCGTCAACGATCAGCAGGTCTACGAAGGCTCCTGGACGGGACGCACCCTGCATCCTGTCAGCATCACAATTCCCCAAGCGCTGCTCACCGAAGGCGGCAACGCCATCCGCGCCCTCCTCCTGAACGATACGCCCGCCCAGTTCTTCGATATGGCCTATCTGGATTGGCTGCAAGTGCGCTACGCACGCCGCCTTGTTGCAAGCGATCAATCCCTTCTTTTTCAGGTGGATCAGCCTGGACGCTGGTTATATGAGATCAGCGGCTTCGATGCAGGCGATGTCCAGGTTTACGATGTCACCGATCCGGCCAAGGTCCAACGGCTGGGCGGCGATGCGCCTGAACTGCCCTATACCCTTTATCTGCCCGCGATGCAGACCGGATTGACCGCCGGGAGTCAGTCTGCCGCCGACTTGCAAAACGTCCGCTTTGGCGACGTCGTACAAGCGCCGCGGCGTTATCTCGTGGCCGCACCCTCCGGCTTCCTGCATCCAATGAAAATCGAGCGGGACACGCCCTCGGATTTGCAGCACAACGCCCGGGGCGCCGATTACATCCTCATCACCCATCGCGATTTCTGGGATGCAGCCCGGCGTCTGGCCGACTATCGGGCGGGCCAGGGCATGCGCACAGTCATCGTGGATGTGCAGGATATCTACGACGAATTCAGCGGCGGTCTCATGTCGGCCCAGGCTATCCATGATTTCCTCGCCTATACATACGCCAACTGGCCTGCGCCTGCACCCCAATATGTGCTGCTGATGGGTGATGGCACATACGACATGCGGCATTACCTGCCCGACACCGCCCCCACCTTCATTCCCCCCAACCTCATCTTCATCGATACCCTGGTAGGCGAAGGCGCCAGCGACAACCGCTATGTCACCATCGTGGGCGCAGACAATCTGCCCGATATGCACATCGGGCGTATGCCGGCCAACACCCTGGACGAGGCCAACAACATGGTCGATAAGACCATCGCCTACGAGACCAGCCCAGCGCCCGGTGATTGGAATCAGAACGTCCTTTTCGTCACCGATGACACCGATCGGGGCGAGGATTTCTACACGCTCTCAGATGAGCTGGCCGACGGCTATGCTGATCCGCCAGCGAACACCCTCAAATTCCTGCCTCCGCCCTATCGCCCGCACAAAATCTACGCGGGAAGAACCTGCGATCAGGATAACCCCAGCGTCTCGACGGCATGCAAGCAGCAGATTGTCAACGCGTTGGAGGGGCCCGGCGCCCTGATCCTGAATTACATCGGCCACGCCACCAAGGATTATTGGGCGGCGGAGCGCCTGATGGATCAGGCCACTGTCGAGCGTCTGGACAACCAGGGCAAATGGCCCATCACCCTGGCAATGGCTTGCTCCGACGGATTCTTCCATCAACCCCGCCTGGGCGCTCAATCCTTTGCCGAGGCCAATGTCCGCGCTCAGGGCGGATCGGTGGCAAGTTGGTCCGCCACCAGCCTGGGGCTTACCAATCCCCACCAGCTGCTGGAAAAAGGATTCTTCCTGGCGCTATTCCACGACCGCGCATCCACCCTGGGGCAGGCCACGACATCGGCCAAGCGCTATCTCATCGAGCACGCGCCCCAGGAATCCCATTACGTGGAAGTGGTCGACGCCTACATGATCTTCGGAGATCCCGCTTTGCGCGTTCATCTGACCCAATAAACGGTCATTTCGATGCTAAACAACTGTCATAATTCGCACTTTCTTGAGGAGCAAACTTGTATGTCACAAAAAACAAAAACCATCTTCATTCTGGCGGCGACCATCGTCGGCTTGTTGCTGCTGGGATTGGTCACCGCATTCGCCAGCCCAGAGGGCATCAGCACACTGGGCGATTTCGTCTGGTTCGATGAAAATGGCAATGGTATCAAAGATGAAAGTCCAGAGTGGGGCGATTCGGGCATCGACGGCGTGCTGGTCAACCTGTATCTGGATGACGGCTCGACGCAGGGAGCCTTCGATCCGGGCGACACGCTGACCAAATCGATGGTCACAGGTGATAATCCGGGCACCCAGGACGTCGAGCATGGCTGGTATGATTTCACCGAGCTGGGCACGCCCCTGGGCTGGTGGGTCGAGATCGCGGATAGCAACTTCGAGCATGGCGGAGCCCTGGAAGGCTACGAGTATACAGGCGATCAGGGTCCTAATCCGTACAATGGCCCGGAGCCGCGGTTCGTCTTCTTGTCCGACGCTCTGACCGATTACAACGACGCCGATTTCGGCTACACCCTGAAGAACAAAGTCTCTCTGGGAAATCTGGTCTGGCATGATCCCGACAATGACGGTCAGTACGAGCCGGGCGATAACGAACAGGGCATCAACGGCATTCAGGTGCTTCTCTACAAAGACGCCAATGGCAACGGCATCCCCGAGCCCGACGCCGCGGACGGCAGCGCGATCAAGACCACAACGACCGCACACATGACCCTCGACGGCGTGGCCCATGACGGCATTTACCAATTCCTCGATCTGACGCCGAGCGTTCCGGGGGACGCCCGCACCAACTATTTTGTGGCTGTGCGGGTTTCTGATCTAACAGCGCAGGGATACAGTTACAGCAGTACTGGCTATTCGGCCAGCCCGCGTGACAATGATGACGCCGACGACGGCTATCCCCTGAGCGCAAGCGGTCTGCAGACGTCCTCCGACGCGCCCCAGAGCATCGCTGGCAGCAACTATGTCGTCAGCAGTCCTTTTGCGCTCACCACGGGAGGCCAGAGTTCCTCCCTTGCCGCCACCGATTGGGGCGATGCCGTGGGTTACGCAGATTCAAGCTCTTATATGACGGTCGATTTCGGCTTCTTCCAATCTGGCCCCACCGCCGTCACCCTGACCTCAATCCGCACCAGCAGCCCCACCGCCGGTTCCGTCGTTCGATTAAGCGCTGGCTTGATGCTTTTCGGACTGGCGGGCCTGGGCGCGTTCGCCTGGCGCAAACAGCTTGCTCGCTAGGCATATCCCAAAACAGCAAGCGATATCCCCTGGCAACCTGACACAGATTCACGTCTGTCCTCGTTGCCACCGCGTGAAATCAGGGCTGGGGACCCTCTTCCTGCGCTGGCAATCCCTTTCCGAAACGCCACTCCCATCGTCTCGGGATGGGTGATGCGGCAAGGAGGAAGCGGCGTCCCGAGAACTGGTTTCATTCGGTGGCAACGGGGACAGACAAAGCCAATTTGTGTCATTGACAATAACAATCCCCACAACCTCTCTCCCCTACTCGCCAAGAGGGAGGACGTGGCTTTTGGTAATGGTCACCGCGACTGATGCAATAGCCATGTCCCCTCTGAATTCAAAGGAGCGCATGATGATCGTCGAAACCATCGTTTACGCCTGTCCCAAATGCGGTAGCGAAAATATCGTCAGAAACGGCCGCGATTATAAGGGAGCTCAGAAGTATTATTGCCATGATTGCAATTCGTACGGCACTCTGGATGAAAAGAGCACCGTGGTGAAAAGACAATTCATCAGGCGAAAGACAGCGGCCATCTTGCAATAATGGTTGGCAATGGCGACATGCGGGCGTTAACGCACTTGTGGCGTCAAACGCCCGCATGTCCTGGCCGCCATCGGCAGCGCTATCTAAAATCCGCAAAACTCACTCGCCCGACCGCCATTCTCGCATATCGTACCAGTTAGGCCCATACTCGGGCTCGGCCCGCAGCGGTGCTTGCAGCTCATAGGCCGATTCCATGGTCTCCACCACCAGGGGGACCACCAATTCCATCTCGCCAATAGGGGTTTCCAACACCAGCTCATCGTGCACCTGCAAGATCATGCGGGCCGCGAAGCCTTGCGTCCGCAGCTTGCGATGCACCTCCCGCAGCGCGATCTTGAGGATATCGGCTGCGGAGCCCTGGATGGGGAAGTTGATCGCGGCCCGCTCGGCCGCGGCCCGGGCCTGCTGCGATGCTCGGGCTGTGGATTTGAGCACGGGGAAGTAACGCCGTCGCCCCAGCAGCGTCTCCACGTAGCCCTGCTCTTTGGCCCTGGCAATGGTCTCTTCCAGATATCGCTTGACGCCGGGATAGGTGGCGAAGTAGGTTTCCATGAAATGCCGGGCCTCCTCCATGCTCAGGCCCGCGCGGGTGGCCAGGCCATAAACGCTGACGCCGTAGGAGGTGGCGAAATTCATCATCTTGGCCACCGACCGCTGCTGAGAGGTCACCTCCTCGATGGGAACGCCATACACCAGGCTGGCCGTGGCCGCGTGAATGTCCAGGCCCTGCGCGAAAGCCTCCAGCATGCGCTCATCCCCCGAGATGTGGGCCAGGATGCGCAGCTCCACCTGCGAGTAGTCCGCCGCCAGCAGATAATGCCCGGGCGGCGCGATGAACGCCTTGCGAATGCGGCGTCCCAGCTCCGATCGCACCGGGATGTTCTGCAAATTGGGATTATTGGAGGAAATGCGTCCGGTCTCAGCGCCTGTCTGGTCGAAAGAGGTGTGAATGCGTCCGGTTTCAGGATTGATGAGCCGGGGCAAGGCCTCGACATAGGTGTTCAGCAGCTTGGTGAGCTGCCGGTATTCCAGCAGCAGCTCAATGACCGGATGCGCGCCCTTCAGACCCTCCAGCACCGAGGCCGCGGTGGAGTAATGTCCGCTCTTGGTCTTCTTCAGCCCGCGGGTGGGCAGCCCCAGGGCGCTGAACAGCGCGTCCGAAAGCTGCTGGGTGGAGTTGAGATTGAATTCGTAGCCCACGTAGTCGTAGATCTCGCCTGCCAGTTGCTCCAGGCGGGAGCGAAGCTCCCCGGCCATCTCATTGAGATAGGAGGCGTCTAGCAGCACGCCATGCATTTCCATATCGGCCAGCACCGGGATGAGGGGCATCTCCAGGTCCCAAAAGAGCTTGATCAGCCCCGTCTCCTCCAGTTGCGGCTGGATTTTGGCCCAGATGCGGCGGGTCATGTCCACATCCGCGGCCGCGTAATCGGTGACCCGGCCAATGGACACCGTGTCCATGGTGGTTTGATTGCGGCCCTTGCCGATGAGATCAACGATGGGCGTCATCTCCACGCCCAGATATTTGATGGCCAACGCCTTCAGGCCCAGACTGCGGCTGCCCGGATCCAGCAGAAATTCACCGATCATGGTGTCGATGAAACGGCCTTTGACGGGCAGGCCATGACGCCGGCAGATGATGAGATCATACTTGGCGTTGTGAGCCAGCTTATCGGTCTGCTCATCAGCCAGCACCGGCCCGATAGCCTCCTGGATGCGTGACAATGGCAACTGCTCGCCATCTCGATGGGTGACGGGCACGTACACATTCGCGTCCGGGCCCTCATCCCAGCCCAGAGCCAGGCCCACCAGCCCGGCCCGATGCTCATCCACGCCGGTGGTTTCCACATCAAAGGCCAGGGGGTTCGCGGTTTTCAGGTTGGGCAGCACGTCTTCCAGCCCGGCAGGCGTGGTCACAGCCCGATAGCCGCGTGGAGCGCCTGTATCCCGGGCCACGTTCTCCTCTCCAAACAGCCCCAGTTGCTGCGCACCCTGGCCGGGCGGCTGGGGCAGCCGGGGGATGAGGGTGCGGAATTCCAGCTCGGTAAAAAGTTCCAGGATGCGATGGCGGTCGTAATCGCCAAATTCGCACGCGGCCAGGTCCAACACGATATCAGGCACATCCACGATGGTGGCCAGGGCCCGGGAGAGATACGCATCCTCCCTGCCCTTGAGCAGGGCGTTGCGCACCCGGGTGGGGGTCACTTCGTCGATGTGGGCGTAGATGTTGTCCAGATCGCCCCATTGCTGCAGCAGCTTGACCGCTGTCTTGTCGCCGATGCCGCGCACGCCCGGAATGTTGTCCGATTTATCTCCCACCAGGGCCTTGTAATCTACGATCTGCCGGGGCGAAAGCTTGTAGCGCTCCCGCACCTTCTCGGGCGTGTAGATGATGACATCAGAGAATTTGCGGCCCGAGGTCAGCACCCAAATTTTTTCATCCACCACCTGCAGCAGGTCCCGATCGCCGGTGGTGATGAGGGATAGCGCGTCCTTTTGCTCGGCCTGATGGGCCAGGGTGGCCAGCACGTCGTCCGCTTCGTATCCTTCTCTGGTGAAGATGGGAATGTGGAAGGCGTCGATGATCTCCTGGATGCGGTCGATCTGGATGACGAGCTCGTCTGGGATGCGCTCGCGGGTGGCTTTGTAGGCCTCGAATCGGTCATGCCGAAAGCTGCGACCCACATCGAAGGCTACGGCCATGTGCGTGGGCTGGTGGTCTCGGATGACGTTGAGGAGCATGGAGACAAAGCCGTAGACGGCGTTGGTGAATTCGCCCTTGCTGGTGGCCATATCGGGCGGCAGGGCGAAGAAGGCGCGGTAGGCCAGCGAATGGCCGTCGATGAGTACAAATTTCATGGGACTATCGGATTCCGGGGTCAAGGTGTGTCGTGTCTGCGAATGCTCTTGATCCTACCTTTCAATTTAGCCAAAAGCAAACCGCCCGCTAAGCACGGAGCCGCGGGCGGTTTGGGAATGGTTCGTGGGGTGGGTTATTCGTCTCTGATGGCAAGTTTCCGCTCGTCCAACAATGCGTGCACGTTCGGATCGTCTAAGATGTCCTTGCGAAAGCGATATGTTCGTCCTTTGTCGAAGCGAAAATCGCCAGAAGCCAGATGCAGCATCAGATGTTCGTCGCTGGCGTTTTCCAGCCAGATGTATTGATCCTTTTCGATCTCCCAGACGTTTTCCTGGGGGTTGCGCAGTGAAAGACGCATGATGACGCCTCCTAGACTTTGCGGAAGGTGACGTTACGTCCGCGCAGGCGCGTGGCGGGCACCCGGGAAAGGATGCGATCCACGTATTCCTGCTGGACTTCGATGTAGGTGTAGCGATCGCGGATGTCGATGTTGCCCACGGCCCGGCCGGGCACGTTGGCCTCATTAGCAATAGCGCCGACGATGTCCTTGGGCCGCACGCCGATGTCATACCCGGCATCCATCACCAGCCGCACATAGCCCTCCTCCACCTCGCGGTCTTCGTAGAAGCGCTCGCGCTGTTGGGGACGGGGGGAACTGGGCCGGTAGGAGGGCGCCTGTTGGCGACGTTGATCCGGGCGCCGGTCCCGGGAGAAGACGCGCTCGGTTTCTTGTGGTTTTTGGCTGAGGATCACCGCGGCCGCGGCGATCTCGGACCAATCGAAGCCTTCTTTGGCCAGATCGTTCAGCAGCAGCATGTAGGGTTCCAAATGCTCGCGCTGGACGATGGTCTTGATGCGCTGCTTGTAGGCTTCGGCCTTTTGGGCGACGACCGTGGCCCGTGTGGGGGAAAGCACCGCGCGGATGCGCTGTCCCAATTGAGTCTCGATCTCATTGAGCAGCGCTCGTTCGCGGCCCAGCACCAGAGAGAAGTGCACGCCGTTTTCCTCCACCATCCGGGAGCGCATGACATAACTGGGGATGTCGGTGGAAATGTCATAGCTGATGACATATGGAGACTCCACCACCAGGTCTTCTCCGGCGGCGTCGGTCATCACCAGAAAATCGACCATGCCCTCGCGCCATTTGAGCAAGGCGGCCTCTTTCTCGCTGGCATCCATGCCTGCGTTCAGCGAGGCGCTGTTGTAGCCGCGGGTTTGGAGCTGGAAGGCGATAGCGTCCGCGGTGGGGCGCAGCCGGACGAAGATGAGCGCCCGGGAGATGTTCTCCCCATCCAACAGACGCACCAACGCGTCCTCCTTGTCCCCGGAGGGGATCGTCTGATAGCGATGGTTGATGAGGGGGATGGTGATGGCGATGGGTTCGCGACGCAGGAAAACGGGTTCGAAGAGATGTTCGTCCGCAAAGTCATGCAGCAATTCCTCGACTCGCGCTGCGAAGAGGGTGGTTTGTCGGCCCGCGGGCATGTGGTCGAAGAGTTCTTCGATCACCGACTGTTGACGTCGAGACAGGAGATAGTCGATATCCTCGATGACGACGAATTGTACATTGTCCAGGCTCAACGCTCCGCGGTTTACGTGCTCTCGAATGCGCGGCGGCGTGCCCACGACGATGGCTGCGGTCTCATCCAGTTGCTCGGCCTCGCGGGCGAGAGAGCGACCAGCGTACAAAGAGACCACGCGTAGGTGTTTGTGTGGATTCAAAAGCTGGAAGAGAGACCCGGCGCGGATGGCGTTATCGCTGCCGCCAACCAGGACGATGACCTGGGCGCCGCTGGTTTCTGCATCCAACGTCTGCAAGATCGGAAGGGCGTAGGAGGTGGTGCGGCCGCTTCCGGAGGGCGCTTCAGCGACAACGTCCCGACCGGCGAGAAGGTGCGGGATGACTTCAGTCTGAAGCTCGGTGGGTTTTTCGAGGCCCATAGCCTCAAGCCCCGCGATCAACTCAGGCGTCAAGCCTAATTCGGTAAAAGATTGACTCATTTTTGTTCCTCACAAAAGATGTTCACAGATTGACACAAGGTAAGAAGAGTGAGCGAGAGATGATTGGCGGCTCCCATGGGTCGTAGTAAACCCCCGCCAGCATTTGGGGATTATAACACAAAAGGGCTCAGTGCAGAAATTTGCGCCGCAATTCAATCTACAACGATCGGATGGCGGAGGCCCTCCCCTGGCGGCAGGCCAGAAGCGCCCGACTTGCGTTGGCCCGGAACGCAAAAAAACGCCCCCCATTATTGGCGGGAGCGTTTCAACGCACATCATGGAGACATGCCGGGCTGGGCGCAAGGATGGATTACTGGTTACGCGCTGCTTTGACGATCGCATTCACGTTATAGCGCATAAAGTCCAGGTAGGTCGAGGCGGGCCCCTCCGGGCCGCTGAGCGAGCCTGTGTAGATGGGGATGAGCTGCACGCCTGTATCTTCGGCCACCCGTTGGGAGAGACTGGGGTTCACTG
>Ga0256914_1003034_pt1 | contig 13528 bp, 9 predicted proteins | sample HulkmetaG_FD_191571 | JGI IMG/M metagenome (GOLD analysis project Ga0256914, IMG submission 191571) | Hydrothermal chimney microbial communities from Main Endeavour vent field at the Juan de Fuca Ridge, Pacific Ocean - Hulk | ecosystem: Environmental > Aquatic > Marine > Hydrothermal vents ... | reverse complement strand
TCCTCCAACATGATATATCTCCCTATGTTGAATAGCTCGAAGGAGTTTCGCCTGGAGTGCCGGAGGTATCTCTGTTATCTCATCCAACAAAAGGGTCCCTCCCTGGGCGAGTTCAAAAAGTCCAGGTTTTCCCCCTTTCCCTGCACCAGTAAAGGCCCCGCTTTCATATCCAAATAGTTCCGCCTCCAGAAGGTTTTCTGGGATGGCGGCACAATTTATCTCTACAAATGGTCCCCTATTTCTGGGACTCATCCTGTGGATAATCCTGGCTATAACCCCCTTCCCCACCCCTGATTCCCCAGTGAGAAGGATGGGTGCCTCTGTAGGGGAAAACTTTATGAGGTTTTCCATTATCATCCTCATGGAACGACTCTTTACCACTATCTCCTCCAGGGCAAGGAGACGGTTCCTAAGCTCACATAGTTCCCTATAATATGACCTTTTCTCCTCCTGGGTCTTTTTAAGACGCTCCTGGATCTCCTTTAGCTCGGCCATTTCTCGGTAGTTGGCAATGAAACACAAAAAATTGCCATCCCTATCATAGACTGGAACACTGGTTATAAAGACCTCAACACCGGTCCTTGTACGATGACTCAAATTTATGGTGGAGGAAGAAATATTTCTCCTATCGTCCAGGATAAGCCCCTCCTCCAGGAGGTCCGAAAGCCTTTTCCCATAGATATCCTCTCTCTTGCCCCCTGTTATCCTCTCTATGGCCTTGGTGGCAAAAAAAATCTTACCCTGGGCGTCACTCAAGACTATGCCATCATAGGAATACTCCAGAATATATAACAACTTTTCCAGGGAATCTATGTGGTGAGAAACAAGACGCTCCTTCATACTTTCTCCCCCCTTCCACCTGTACTAACAAAAGGGCATTAGCCCTTTTCCTAAAAATACTCAAGGGGAAGAGGGGAGAAGGGGGGGATTACTTTTGATGTAACTTGCGGAATTTCTCCAGCATCTTCTTGGGGGTAACTCCCTTTCTCTCATATCTGGGAAGCTCTTTCTCTATGCCAGCCAGGTACTTGGCTATCCCCTTTAGGGCCTCTACATCATAGCGGGACATCATGGTTATGGTCTCCATCTGAGGAGAGCCACCCCCATGAAGACCAGCCACCTGCATAAGACCTGCAAATTCTGAGACCAGGAGATTTTCAATCATCCTGAAACAGCGATGAATCTCTTCTGATGATACATGGGGATTGCGTTTAAGATACTTATTTAACAACCTGCCGGTCTCCGGGGAGAAGAAATCCCCCTCCAGGGGAAGGGTAGCGGCCAGACCCCCTGCAAGGTCTGCAAGTATCTTGTACTCATTGTATATCTCCTCCCCTGCCAGCCTCCTCCCCACATTTGTGAGGATTTCATCGGGGATAAAGGTACCTGAGGAAGAACGCTCTCCCCTATAGGCACTGGCTTCTCCAGCGGCATATACCAGTTCTGCAGTGCCTATGAGGTGCGACAACTTTTCCTTTACATGAGACTCTCTCTCAATCCCATTGTACTCTGCCACTAGGGCCGCGGCACTGGCCAGGACCTCAGAGATGGCAGGCTTGCATCCTGTATAGGAATGTCTATGAAAATGGGCAAACAAGAGTGCCAGGAAACCAGCAAAGGGGGTCTGACGCGCATCTCCCTTTCCATCCAGAAAGACCCGTTCCCTGGGGACAAAGACATCGTCAAATATAGTAAAGGACTCTGCATCACCAAACTCTGCAATAGGCGCATGCAGATACTTCCTTTTGTGCTGATATGCAAACCTTGCAACTATCTTTACCCCCTCCCAATCTGCAGGGATGGCAAAGGCTACAGCATATGCGCTATCTTTTTCAGTCATAAAACGGGTGGGAAGCACAATTATCTCATCCGCATAAGGGGCAATGGTATTGTGAAGTTTTGCCCCCCTCACCACTATGCCATCACTGCGAGATTCCACTATCCTCAAATACATATCAGGATCGTCCTGTTCAAAGGGCCTCTTTAGGCGGTGGCCCTTGGCGTCTGTTTGGGCACAATTCGCACATATATCATTTTCCTGAAAGTATCTAAGATAGTTCTCAAAATTCTTATATGTCTCGGTCCCCAGCATCTGGTCCATTTCATAGGTGACCACGGAAAGGGCATTTATTGCATCAATCCCCATACACCTCTGGATGCATCCCCCAACCCTATGACACAAGAGACGAGTCATTAACTGCTTCTTTAATAGATCCTCCCTGCTCTGATGTACATGACAGAATCTGCTTATCTTCTCACCTGTAAGGTGCGATACTGCCACACACACATCTTCAAATTCAGGGTCATTTGTACAATCATAGGTCTCCCTTATAACATTAATACCCGGTTGAAGCCTTTCATCGTCCCTATTGACCCTCTCTCCATCTATAAATACATTTGGCCTCATCCTCTGGAGCCTAGCATAATACTCCTCAAATGTCTTAATACCCATAGATCCCCCCTTTTACCTCTCAAGTTGTCTTTGACTCAAATTATTTGAGTTATAAAGCAAACCCTATGCCTTTGTTTATTCCCCTATCCTCCCATATACACTGGAAAGTCCCTGGCCCTTCTGGTTACTTTTATAACCACCTCATTCCCCTATTCCCAAGATAATCGTCCCTTATACTGGTTAAAAAATCAACCAGCATCCCCAATTTCAACCATCTCCCATAGCCTTACAGGAGAAAAAACTTAACCGAGGACAAAAACAGGGTGCCCAAGAGAAACCAGCGAGGCCATATAGGGGGGTCTTTCTGAGACAAGATCACCACCCCAGTGAGAGAACCGCACAATATACCCAGGATACAGGGGATAAGGAGGGAGAGGGGGGGAAGATATCTCAGGGCCATAAAAGATGCCACTCCCCCTTCCAGGGCAAGGAGCAGTTTGGCAGTTCCCACTGAAATAATAGCAGGCACCCCCATGAGGTGATTGAGCACAAGTGCAGTACCTATTCCTGTGCCCATCCCACACATACCTGTTATCAGGGCCATGACAAAGATGACCATACAGGAGAAAGGGGAGAAGAGGCTCACCTCCCACGGTTCATCCTGATAGGATGGTCGGATTATCAATGCCAGGACAAGTCCAAGACTACATAGACCAATTAGGGGAAAGGAGATAGGGGGAGGCATCCTGTTTGCCAAAAAGGAGCCCACTCCAGCGCCCAGGGGGGCCACAACAAAGAGGGGGGCCACCTTCTTGACGATAAAAAGCCTTCGTCTGATTATACCTGGAAGGGCAAGGAGGGAGGTTATAAAGATAATAAAGAGAGATGTCTCCCTCAGCTGGGATAGGGGAAGACAAAAAAATAGGGCAATTATGGGAAGAAAAAGGGCATCTGCTGGAATTGCCACCATAATAGAGGAGATGCCAAGGAGGCTACAGAGGACAAAGAGGGAAATCATCCCCTCATATCCCTGAGCAGGAAGATGAGGAGAGGTCACAAGTCCTATAACTCCACCCCACACCTTATATTCCACCCCTTACAATCTCTCCAGGATATCCTTCACCCTCTTTCTGACCTCCGTCAATATCTCCTTTTCCCCTGGCACCTTTCTCTCCCTCATAAGGAGTTTTCCATCGCAGATGCAGGTAGTTACAACATCCCCATTTGCCGCATATACTATATTGGAGATAAGATTATGGCATGGTACCATCTGGGGATGGTCCAGGTCTACCAGGATACAATCTGCCACCATTCCTTCTTTTATCTCCCCTGCATTGATCCCAAAGATCATGGCCCCTGCCCTGGTGGCACAATGAAATATCTCCTGAGCAGTTGCGGCGGTGGGGTCTTCCTCGGTCATCTTTGCCCTGAGGGAGGCAATCTTCATCTCCTCCATCATATCCAAATTGTTGTTAGATGCACATCCATCTGTACCCATGCCCACCATAATCCCCTTTTGAAGGAACCTGTTGAACCTGAAGGGACCTGAGCACAACTTCATATTAGAGGTGGGTACATGGGCTATCTTTACCCCGTGGTCCTTTAAGATTTCTATCTCCTCATCATCCACCCATATAACGTGGGCACAGATGAGGTTCTCTCCCAAGAGACCGATCTCTTTTAAATATCTAACTGGAGTACATCCCCGTATCCTTATACATTCCTCCCTCTCTTTTCTTGTCTCCGCAAGATGAATATTAATCATAAGGGAGCGCTCCCGGGCAAAATCCCTTATCCAGATAAGAGAATCCCTGGAGACCGTATAGATAGCATGGGGACCAAGGATAAAGCTCACCCTAGGGGAGGTGGAGGGAGGAGAATCAAAGAACTGGATATTCTTCTTCTTAAAGACTTCACCCCTCTTGGGGTCATTAAAATCCACATATGCGGAAGACAGTGCCGCTCTCATACCCATCTCGTCCACGGCCCTGGCCACCTCCCTCACATGCCAGTACATATCACAAAAAAAGGTGGTGCCAGTCTTTATCATCTCCAGACAGGCCAGTTTTGTCCCCCAATACACGTCCTGGGGAGTAAGTTTTTGCTCAAATGGCCAGATGTAGTTTTCAAGCCACGAGTGGAGTTCCATATCATCTGCATATCCCCTGAGCAGGGTCATGGCCGCATGGGTATGGACATTAAAAAAGGAGGGGAGAATGGCCTGTCCCCTACCCTCTATTATCTCATCTGCCTCCTCTTCTAAAGAGGGGCCTATCCTTTTAAAGATATTTCCCTCAATATATACATCTGTTTCCTCGTCCCCGAGGAGTACATTTTTTATGAGAATACTCACCTTATCCGCCCCTTCAGAAGATCTATGGTTTTACCACCAAGACAGCACCCTTTGCCATCTTAACCACCTTTTCGCCCACTGAGCCAAAGAGCAGTTCTGTAACGCCTTTCTTACTGGTAGAGCCAATCACCACCACATCCACTCCCTCCTTCTGGGCAAAACTTACTATCTCCTTGGCAGGGTCCCCAAAAAGGATGACTGATTCCACACCCTTCTCTCCAGGGAAATACTGCTCTATAAGGGACTCCATCTTTTCCCTGGCCTGACGCCTGGTACTCTTTTCATATTCCTCTCTATAACTGGGAGGGACAGAAAACTGCTCCATAAATTCAAGGGAATGTACCACATACACCAGATATAATCTTCCCCCCTCTCCCCTGCAGATGGTCTTTGCATACTCTATAACCCGAGGGGTTACCTCACCAAAGTCAACACAACATAAGATCTTCTTTATCTCAATCATGACCTCACCTCTGAGTATTTTTAGGATGTTCAACTCTGGTCAACTTACCCCTAATCTTGGGTGAAGTAAAGATTTTAGAAGGGGGCTTTTCCCGAGAAGAAGGCTCCCTCCTGTGGAAAACCACTAATAAAGAGGCTGTTGGATCATCCACGTCCCTGAAAGACTATAAGTCCTCACCTGGGAGGGTGGTGATGGCATGGAACTCATGGTCCCCTCTAGGTGCAGAGGCTATATGACTCATTCCCCATGCACTCCCCCAGAAGCTATCGCCCCCATAAGATATAAAGAGAGATGTAAGAGTTCTTAGTAGAGCAAAACTGCCCCTCTCCATCCTGGAGAGGGGTTCTAAACACTTCCTCCAAAACCCCTTAAACCTGCTACCTGCTATTAGTCCGGGATGACCTTGGGCTGGACCCTCACCTCCACCTCTTCCAGAGATAGGGGAGAAAGTAGTTCCTCTACCTTCTTTTTTATCCTCTCCCCTGACATCCTTGCTTCAGGTACTATAACCTCCACCTTTTTACCTGAGACATACACCTTGGCCTTTGGAAAATCATTTATTAGGGCCACCTTGCACTTGGCCTGCACAAGCGCCTCCTTGAGCCTATTCTCACTCTCTGGAGTAGATCTAAAATAGGGGAGCTGGGCAAACTTACATATACAATCCACAGCATCATCCACCTTAATCCACCTTACATTTATGACCAGGTCATACAATCTGGAATCCCAGGTATCTATTCCATATAGATAAAGGCTCCACTTTCTCCTCTCTTCATCGTCCTTGTGGAGTAAGTATCGTGCCTCCTCCTCTGAGATATTCCTTCTCTCCATCTCCTCCTTTACCCTGGAATTCATATCTGCAATAATGCGCACCTTTAATACAGAGGGGATGTCCTGAAAAAAGAAATGCCCCGCCAGTCCATGATACACCATATTCCCCTTTGTGGCATATTCCAGGATGGCCTTACGTATAAAGGCAATGTATTTTTCTTTCCCAAAACTAAATCTCTCAAGCACCGAAGGTGCATCATGGATGGCCCTCTCCAACTTTATCTCAGGGATGTTAAACTCCCTAGAGGCCTCCAACAACACCTCCCTGGAGATACAATTATAACCCAATTTTTCTGCAACCTTCTCAGCTATCTCTTTTCCCTTAGTATATGTCCCCCTTGAAATCGTTATTACTGCCATAGTCCCTCTCTCTTGTTTTAAGGTTATTATCCTCTAAAAACTATTCACAGTATCTCACAATATAATCCAGTGTGTCTTTTTTGTAAAGAATCATGTAACTATCTTGATTTTTTTTCTCCATTCCCTTGAATTAACATCCCTGATTTGATACTCCTCATATTCACAGTAGCTACAGGTAGAGAGAAAGATGGCTATTTACTTTCTTCCCTCAGACCCCATCTTCCCTGACCCCCTGGTAGATGAGGTAAATGACATCGTTGCAATAGGAGGAGACCTCACCCCAGAGAGGATACTAACCGCCTATAGAAAGGGAATATTCCCCTGGTATGATGAAAATTCTCCCATCCTGTGGTGGTCTCCAGACCCCAGACTGGTATTATTCCCGGAAGAGCTTCACATACCCCGCCGTCTCAGGAGGGTTTTGAGACAAAAGAGGTTTGCCTTGGGGATAAATAGTGCCTTTTCCCAAGTAATAAACATGTGCGCCAGGGTCCGGACCAGGAAGGGGGAAGGCACCTGGCTAGTGCCTGAAATGATTGAGGCATATACCCATCTTCATCATCTGGGATATGTCCATTCCATAGAAATATGGCATAAAGGAAAACTGGTGGGGGGTCTCTATGGGATGTGTATCGGGGCAGTATTCTTTGGGGAATCCATGTTTCACATAATGTCAGATGCCTCCAAGGTGGCCCTTGTGGCCCTGGTGTTGCTCTTTAAAAAGGCGGGAGGGGCCATGATAGACTGTCAGCAGGTAACCTCCCATCTCATGCGGTTTGGAGCACGTCCCATACCCCGACGCAGATTCCTCCTCCAACTAAAGGAGATGCTAAACCTTCCCTCCCATCCCCTTATATGGCAACCCCAGTTCATGTCCCCCCATGAGGTGTGGGAAGGGCTCTTTAGGGAGGTCTAGCCCCTCACTTCCCTATCTTTCCCCTTTTGAAACCAACATACCATATTATTCAACTTCCGAATTAGCTTCTCCAGCTTAAAAGGTTTACTTATCACCTCATTTACCAGTCCCTGGCTCTTAAAGTCCAATATCTCCCGGTCCAGATAACCAGAGACTATAACCACGGGAATATCCATGCCCTTCTCTCTCATGGCCCTAACAGTCTCTCTCCCATCCATCACAGGCATCATCCAATCTATAAAGACCATATCTATCTTTTTTCCCTCAGGAGAAGACAATATCTTCAAGGCCTCTTTACCATTACGGGCAACCACCACCTCCAGCCCTAACAAAAGTAGCATCTCCTTTAAGATATTTATTATATCCTCCTCGTCATCCACTAAAAGTATCCTCTTGCCTCGCATCTCCTCCTTTATCCTGGTCCTCTCATTACCCTGATCCCTTTCTCCCCTCTCCTTCAACAGGGGAAGAGACACAACAAATTCTGTTCCCACCCCTTCTGTGGAATTAAACCATATCTCCCCATTATGTTTCTTTATTATACTCCTGGAGATAGAAAGTCCTAATCCTGTTCCCCTTTCCGCGGCATGCTCTTTTGTGGTAAAGAAGGGGTCAAATATGTGCCTTTTGTCCTCCTCTCTTATCCCAACTCCATTGTCTCTTACCCTCACTATCAGATGCCCATCCTCTTCTCCCACCTTAACCTCTATTTTGCCATGTTCCCTTCTGGCCTCTAAAATGGCATCCTTTGCATTTACAATGAGATTCATAAGCACCTGCATAAGTTGATTTGCATCTCCCATCACCATGTACTCAGTGGATTCATCCATATCTATATCCAGGGTAATATGCATGGGAATACTGGGACAAACCAAAGAAAGGGTTCGCTGAATTACATCAGTAAAATCAATGGGACGTAGCTGCAGTTTCTCTTTCCTGGACATTATCTTTATCTTCTTTACCAGTTCTGAAGCAGAATCCAATCCACTTATTATATTATCTATGTATTTCTTTAATTGAGGAGAATCTATCAATTTTATCTTTAATATTTCTGCATTCATTAGAAGAGATGATAGTATATTATTAAAGTCATGGGCAATTCCTCCAGCTATTTTTCCAAGGAGCTCCATTTTCTGGGAATGTATAAGCTGTTCTTCTAATTCTTTATATTCAGTTATATCTCTCCCTATTACTATTAGATATTTTCTCCTTCCTGCAGAATCAAAGATTGGAGTCTTTATAATATCAAATATCAATTTCTTTCCATCTGGCTGTAATATGGTCTCAAGGGACCTTGTGGGTTTACCAGAATTCCAAGCGTCTTCATCTGTCTTCATACAGAATAGAAGCTCTTCCTTATATTCAGGAACCAATTTCGCCAGTTCCTGGTCTGTCTTCCCGCGATAATCTATGTCTTTTAAATTAAACAATTTTATATCGGCCTCATTTGCTATAAGCCACCTGCCCTTACCATCCTTCATGCATATAATATCATTACTTCCATTTATAAGGGCCTGAAACTGGATATTTTTATCCTCTATCTCTTTCTGGAGCCTCCTCCTTTTTATGTAATTTATCAAAAACAGGACAAAAAACAGGAACAGAAAACCGCTAAGCAACTCCAATACATATATCTTCCGCTTCTGAGATCTTATTAAATGTATAATGGGAGAAGGTCTATTCACTATTTCCACTCCTGAAGGGACCCTTTCTATAGGTATATGAAAATGTTTAAGGGCAATATAATTTACTATCCTTTTGGTGGGACACTCCCTTAAGATGGGGAGTGCAGCGGGATTCACATGCACATCCAGGATCTGCCTTGCAAAATAGGCCGCATACTCCCCCTGGAGCCTACTGGAAGAGGTGAGCCCCGCAACCACTCCAGGACTCCAAGAAGCCATGGAGACCAGTTCATATATGGGTTTTCTGGTATTATTATATATAAATTCCACTCCTTCTCTATAGCTAAATAGAGTTCCATCCTTTAATTTAAGTAGGGTAAACAACAAGATAGCAGAATTATTTTGTATCGTCTTTAAAACTTCTTTAAATTCTGCAAGATCAAGATATTTTCCATTTATTATATCAATTTTTACTCTAGGAGCATATTTCTTTTTTACATTTTTTACATCTTCTAAATAAATCTGATCAGTATAGGTATTATCTAAAATTACATATATATTTTTTATTTCTGGTTGTAATTGTAATATAAATTGAATTGCTTTATCTACATTTATATCCTCTACAACACCAGTTATATCATTATATCCTTTTAACATACTTTCTTTAAACTCATTTATACCACAAAATACTACTGGCACATGTTTAAAAACCAACTTTTCTCTGTTGTTAACTAAAAAATCTAATGCATTATTATCTGTAACTATTATTAAATCTAATTTTAGATTTTTGTATTTTTCATTTAAATATGGCAAAAAAATCTTAAAAATGCTATTTCTAGAAAATCTTTTTGTATCTAAATATTCAATATACAGAATATAATCTGTCAAATTGTTGCACAGAGTATCCACCATGTCATGTGTCCATGTATATGTAGGGTCATAGGAATTTATTATTAAAACTCTCTTATGCTTCATAGAAAAGCATGTACCTGCACAACAAAATAGAAATAGCAATCCCAAAAGGATAGTTGTTAGTTTTTTCATCTCAATTATAACCTTTAAGCCCACCTGTCACTCTGGAGTACAGTGAATTTATACCTCAGGTGAAGCAAGTTGTTTTTTTGTATAAAAACTGTTTAACCACCTAAAACATAACTCTATAGTTAGCTTCTGCAACTCCTTGATACTAAGAATGTATCATTTGGCATAGGAATATATAACCATATTTCTGTGTATCTCTTTCATAACCTACTTTCTACAAGGTATGGACAACTTCGGCATCCTGAAGAAATTTGTGGAAGTATATTTACTTTACTACCCTTACAACTTCTCTCTACATCTCTCTTCCTGAAAGATACAAGCAGGGAAAAAGGAACTTCAGCTACAAAACACCATCCTCATCTTGTTCAATAATAAATAGCTCATGAACTTCTCCCTGTTTTTCCTTTTTTGGCTAATCAAGTTTATGTCTTATTTCCCGAAGAAGAGAGTTCATGGAATAGGGTTTGGCCAAAAATGATACATTTTTTGTAGCCCCTTCCGGGATATCAAGCTCCTGGGGAGAATATCCACTACAGACTATAATCTTCACGCTGGGGTCTATCTCTAAAAACAGTTTTAATAGCTCGTGCCCTGATATCTCTGGAAGATTTAGGTCCAAAAGCACCACGTCAAACTCAGAGGACCTTTCCTCAAACAATGAGAGGGCCTTTTTGCCAGTGTCTGCAGTGGTTATTTTATAGCCAAACTCCCTAAGATATTCAGAGGTGGTCTCAAGTATCATCTCCTCATCATCTATAATAAGGATATGGGCCATGGGGCCTGTGTCCACATTTCCCTCTTTGACCTCCTCCTCTGGTTCTGTTTCCTCCATCTCCTGGATACGGGAGATGGGGGAGATGGCAGGGAGAAATATCTCAAATACTGTTCCCTCTCCCCTCTTTGACCTACATTCAATAAATCCCTTATGGTCCCTGATGATGCCATATACAATAGAGAGTCCCAGCCCTGAGCCCTTGTTTGCAGGTTTTGTGGTAAAGAAGGGATCATAGATCCTTTCCATATCCTCTGGTTTTATCCCCTCTCCTGTATCATGAATACCAATCACCACATAAGGTTTGTGTTCCTCTGTTAACATACATGCACGGCAGGTGGAGATTGTTATCTCTCCACCCTCTTCTCCAATGGCATCCACTGCATTGGATATGAGGTTCATAATTACCTGCTGTATCTGCATGGGATCGCCCGAGATAAGGAGTTCCTCATTGGCCAGATAGGTATTTATAAGGATATTTTTCGGGATAGTGGTGGTAAACAGCTCAATCACATCCTCCACCACCCTATTTACATCTATGCGGGTAAATTTACTAAAATTATCAGAACGGCCAAAGGCAAGAAGACCTCTGACCAATTTTGAGCCCCGTTGGATAAGTTCCTCTATATTTTCAATGACCTTTACATCCAGATACTCATTCTTCTGAAGCAGACTCAAACCCGAGTATATGCCCTGGAGTATATTGTTAAAGTCATGGGCAATCCCCCCTGCCAGAAGGCCAATGGCCTCCATCTTCTGGGACTGTTTGAGCTGACGCTCCAGGTCTATGTTTATCCTTTGGACCTCCTTTAAGGAGGTAATATCCTGAAGGGATACAACAAATGTCCGGGTCTCTGGAAGATATGATACCGAGCACAACAGATAGAGAGGGTCAGATAGGGTGGTTACTCCTGTTATCTCCACAGGGAGGAGTCTCTGTCCCCGGCTGTTGGATTGTTTTAGTTCTTCTATCATCTCCTCCAGTTTTGGAGAAAAGAGGAAATCTTTTAGGTTTCTATTGTGTTCCAAGAGCAACTTATTTATTCTAAATAGTTCCCCAAATCTTATGTTGGCATGGATTATATTTAGCTCCTCATCCACCACTGCAAGGGCAGTAGAAGAATTATCAAATACCGCCTTATAAAATATCCGACTCCTTTTTAGTTCCTCTTCCATCTCTTTTTGTCTGGTGATATCTAGGGCAGTGATAAGCCCTGCCTTTTTCCCATTTATGGTGATAGAACATCCACTTAAAAGGAGCCATTTTTCCCTTCCCGTCCTGGTTATAATCTTAAGTTCATATGGGGGTCTGTGGATCCCCTGCTCCCTGAGGGCCCCATTTATCTCCACCCTTTCTTTAAAATCAGGGGGCACCACCTCCCATATCTCTCTTCCCACCATCTCGCCACTGTCATAACCACAGATGCGCTCTGCTGCAGGATTTACATATATCCACCTATCATCCTGATATAAAAGGATTCCCATTGGAGAGGACTCTGCAACTGCGCGAAATTTCTCTTCACTCTCTTTAAGCAAAATTTCCTTTTCATATAGAGGGGTTATATCCCGAAAGAGAAAGATACACCCCTTGAGGTCACCTTCTGAATCTAAAAGGGGGGTAATGTGAAATTCAACAACGATCTCGTGCCCATTATAGAGATTAAGGGAGATCCGCTGGGAGACCTCCCTTTTCTCTGCTATACATTCTTCAAAGGGACTCCTGGCAAAGGAGGGATCTTTTGAAAAAAAGCTCAGTACATCTCTATAATTCTTTCCAACAAGGCCCTTGCTGTGGAGTATTTTCTCACACTCAGGATTTACATATAGAATGCCGCCTCCCTTATCGGTAACAAGCACTCCACATCCCAGGCTCTCCAGAATACTCAAGTGCTGCATCATTATTATACTTTATACAATTCATCGCCAGAGAGGACCGTTATATTGGCCCTCTTCAGGACCTCTATGGCCTGATCTGTTCTGTCAAATCTAAAGATGAGTACTGCATTTTTCTTACTCTGCTGTACAAAGGCATACATATACTCCACATTTATCTGTTCCTTGCTGAGTACATCCAACACCCTGTGGAGACCCCCGGGCTTGTCCTCTACCTCAACTGCCACCACAGAGGTCCTGCCCACAGTAAAGCCATGTTCCTTCAGGGTATGTTTTGCCTTTTCTGTATCCGACACAATAAGCCTTAGTATCCCAAAATCAGAGGTATCTGCTAGGGCAAGGGCCCTTATATTTACCCCCGCCTCAGACAAAACCTTTGTAACCTCACAGAGTCTTCCTGCCCTGTTTTCCAGAAATATGGATAACTGTTCCAGTTTCATCTATTGCCTCCCATTTTTTTACTTTTTGTCCCTGAGGTCTATAATTCTCTTTGCCTTGCCCTCAGAGCGCATAATGGAACGGGGTTCAACCAGTTTCACCTTTGCAGTGACTCCCAGAAAATCCTTTATATTCCTCTGAATCTTCTTCTCAAGACGCTGGAGGGTCTTTATTTTATCAGAAAAGATATTCTCGTCCACCTCCACCTGCACCTCCAGGGTATCCATTGAATCTTCTCTTCTCACAATGAGCTGATAATGAGGGGTGAGTCCTTCGGTCTCAAGCAGGATAGATTCTATCTGGGATGGAAATACATTCACGCCCCGGATAATAAGCATATCATCAGACCTCCCCAAGACCTTCTTCATCCTAACATGGGTACGACCACATTTACATGGGATGGGATTTAAGGAGGTAAGGTCCCTGGTACGATAACGGATAAGG
>Ga0256914_1003033_pt1 | contig 13531 bp, 15 predicted proteins | sample HulkmetaG_FD_191571 | JGI IMG/M metagenome (GOLD analysis project Ga0256914, IMG submission 191571) | Hydrothermal chimney microbial communities from Main Endeavour vent field at the Juan de Fuca Ridge, Pacific Ocean - Hulk | ecosystem: Environmental > Aquatic > Marine > Hydrothermal vents ... | reverse complement strand
CTCTTCAGAACCTCCAGAATTCCCTTAACGTCCGGCACTTCAAAGCCCCTCTCGTGGATTCTCCTCACTCCATCGGCCTCCGGGTTTATCCAGACCGCCCACATTCCTGTCCTTAATGCTCCTTCAAAGTCCTCCGCGTAGGTGTCGCCGATGTGGATGGCCTCTTCAGGCCGCACATTAAAAGATGAAAGTGCCTTCTCAAAGAACTCCCTCATGGGCTTGTATGCTCTCACCTCATCGGAATAGAACTGCCGATCTATGAACTCAGCCAGCCCAAAGCGTTCAAGAAGAAGCCTCGTATAGGTTGATGGCCAGAACATTACGTTGCCAACCGTTATGGTAGTATAACCTCTTGATTTAACCTGCTTCAGGGTTTCTAAGGCACCATCCATCACAATATCATCGCCAACGTTTAAAACTGACACTGCAGCGGCTCTTTTGATTATTTCAACATCAACACTCAGAATCTCAGCCAGAAGTTCCTGACTTTCTTCCAGCGCTCTCTCCGGATTTCCCTTTTTTTCTTTTCTAAGTTCTTTAATTGTACTTCTTGCAGTCATTATTGCAATTGTTACGTCTGCTATGCACTGACCAGAGATTTTTGCTATGGCAACTGCTATTTCATCGAGCATGAGATTTATATCTAACAGGGTATTCCATACATCAAATGATACCAGCCTCATGGTATCACCTCTCGCATTTTTTCATAAATCCCGCCCCTCTTTAGGATTTTTTCCATTTTCCAGCGGGGAGTTCTCATTACCATCATCTCGTAGAATCCTTCAAGGTTTCCCCAGAACTTCTTTGCGGCCATTGCTAAATAGATTACTTCTTTGGGCTTGAGCTTCCTTCTCAGGTCAATACACAGTATATTTATTGCCCTCTCAAGTTTTTCTAATGTTCCATCTGCCTGCAACACCGCAAGCATAAAATCCTCAATCGCTGGCTTTTGCCATTCTATGCATGGATTCAGCTCGATCTCTGTCCCAATCAGCAGGGGTATTATGATGGTGCTGCCAAAGAGGAATTTATCCCCGGACTTTTTATATTCGAATGGTGACAGCTTTCCAGTTATTGATTCCATGACATGCTCTTTACTGTCATCCATGTCAATTGCCAGCCCTATTTTATTTACACTGAACCCAAAAACCTCCATAGCCCCGAGAAAATTCCTGAGATTCCTTATTACTCCCGAGTTCCCTTCACTGGGAATTATTGCAATATACGAGCCGTTCTTAACCACCAACTCGTAGTTATCCCGCTCAAAAAGACATTCCATAGGCTTTAAATTTTCCGGAACCTCCCGTGCTTTTCTTCTGCTCCGTGACTCTCTAAATCCAAAAACTTTCTTATATGCTGCTTTAAAAAACTTTGAATCGGTTTTTCCTTCGACAAATAGGACTGAAACCTTTGAGGTATTTGCGTTTTCTCTACCTCTCAGATCAAAATCCAAATACTTTCTCAAGCCATAAGCTTCATTAAATGTTACCGATCCTCCTGTGTTGGAATAGACGATTCGATTCTCATCGCCTCTGAAGTTCATGAGTAAAAGGTCTATTAGCTCAAGACTGGCCGTCACAATTACCTCATCTCCCTCAAGGAAGCTCACAAAGTCCATGAGTAGTGTCCGATTCTTGCCATATTCTGGGAAGAGAATCTTTCTGTGGTTGGCTTCTTTCAGAACTGCCTCATATTTCGTGCCTGTTATTATAATCATCATTTCCACCCTAACAACATATGCTCAGGATTTGCTTTCATCATCCCTCAGCATTGGATTCACTCATCATCGCAGGATATTTTTAACCGGGAAAAGTTATAAACCTTCAGGAGAATCATATGTTTGGTGAGTACATATGAGGAAAAAAATTGCAATCCTGACAGCGCTATTGTTTTTAACCGCTACTTTTGGCATGGCACAGGGGTATAGCTTTAAGATCAACTCGGCAAACTCAGTGATAGTTCTTCCAACCACCAAGATAGTCAATGGTGTCCCCCTCCACATAGGAGAAGATGCCATAGCAGGATCAAAACTGGGAGCGTTTCTTGTCCTTCAGGGGATAACTGAGGGGGCATATGCAGTTAAAGTAACGGTTCCTGTTGAGTATCACAGCGTTCTCATAGAAGATTACGGCCAGTATTATAAGCTTAATTCGGTTGACATGCCAGATGTAGGTTTGAATGTAGGTGATGAACCGATTGGCCACAACATTGTAGTTGCAGTTAACTTCTCAAGGGTTTTCTACAATTCAACTGCAAAAAAAGCCCAATTCAACGATAGGAGCATTGAAATAATATTCAACGAAAACACCACACCTCTGAAATTAGGCAGTGAAAACACCAAAATAGTATCCTCCACAGTGAATGGAAAAGACACACTTTACATATACAATTATACTGAAGGTAAAGGGATGAAAAAAATTGATGAATCCTTGACCGTAGGCATCTGGAGGATAAAATTCCAAGACATAGATACCAGTGGCAACAACATGCTGGTTGAGGTTTCAAGCCCGTACAAAAAAGATATCAAGCTTATGTATGAGGGCAGATATTACATTCTCTACCTTGATTCCAGCAACGACGAACATTATGAGGAATATACCACAGATCCTCAAACCAGAATCAATGACCTACTGAAAGCAGGAATCAAAGAGATGCTTGTATTCAACCCTACCAATATATTCCAAGGACAAAATACTGATCAAGTCATATACAACTATACATATTATAAAAAGCTTCGTATGTATCAGGATGGGGAAATTTACAGTGGACAATGGGTCTGGGATATAGACCCCGCGAACAATCTATTTACACTGTACTTGCATGTTAATACGTCAAACAAAAAGTTTCCAAAGGTCTTTATTGACGAAAATGACATGATAGCACTTCCGATTAACGGTGGTCTCCACATAAAGGCAGTGTTTGAAAAGGACAGCAACGGCAATATAATCGGTGTTCAAGGATACAAATTTATTCGTATAGATAGCGTGCAAAAAACAGTGACAATAACTGCTCCCAAGGTTGAAGTAACCAACAACGTTAGGGAACTTATAATCAACGACACAGAGCTAACGAAGCTACCCTCAAACAAAAACATCATAATCGTTGGGGGATGGGTCAGCAACAAGGCTTGGAAAGTGCTCGAAAATGCATACGGCAGTGAGATGATCGCATCAATCAAAAACGAGATAAACAGCAAAGGATATGTGGTTAAAATACTCCGCAATCCTTACAACTCTAACTATAGAGTCATAATCCTTGCAGGAAAAACGCACAAAGAAACTGAAAAGGCTATCGAAAAGTTTATGGCAGGTTTTTGATTCCTTTATTATTTATCTTTGATATCAAAAAGGAGCTTATTTAATCCTCTGATTTAAGCCTAAATAAGCCTTTTTAAGTGATTTAAGCACAATGTAATGACTTAGAAACGTTAATAAATTTTTTGGTTAAATCTTCAAAATTTTATAGGAATATGTAAGGGTTTTAACGTTTCGATAGATTTATAAGCGAATCCCCCAATTCCTCTCCATGAACTTGAATGAGTATAGAGGCTTTAGCAGAGATGCAAAGCTCGTTGTTGCTTACTCTTTCTTCGGATGGCTGGGAGGCAACATAACATGGTTTATACTGCCCTTTTACTTCAAAGCATTGGGCATGGACTTCACGGAGATAGGAAGTCTTTTCTCAGTTTCAACGATAGTGCAATCCCTCCTCCTTCTGGTCTCAGGTCAGGTGAGTGTCAGACTTGGATATAAAAGAACGGTGCTCCTATCATTGTTTTTCTATATGATCGCGAGAATGCTTCAAGTTTTCTTCCCAGTTTTTTGGATCTTGATGATAGCATCAATGTTCCTTGGAATGGGAACAGCTTTAGAATGGCCTGCATTAACCGCACTCTTAAGCAGTGAAACTACAGATGAAAAAAGACACTACCTTTTCACCCTAAATAGTGCACTTGGAACCGCGGGAGCTGCTTTTGGCATGATGCTCGGAGGGGCCCTGCCAAAAATCCTCGGCGGTTCATATCCATACAGATACACATTGTTGTTCGCAATTTCGTTTCTGATAATCCAGATGTTCCTGATAGCACTTGTTTCTCCTGTTCTGGACAGGGAAGAAAAGAAGCTCAGACTAAGGAGATATTTGTTGATTAGAATAGCCAAATTTGCCCTCCCTAACGTTCTCATAGGACTCGGTGCAGGGATTACCATACCCTATATGGGCCTCTGGTTTAATCTCAGCTTTGGAACAAGTTTGGAGAGCATAGGTGGGTTATTTGCCTTTCAGCAGATGGTTATGGCATTTGGCATGTTTATTATGCCCCTCATAGTGGATAGAGTTGGGAGCGTTAAAACCGTCGTGGGTTTTAATGGGAGTGCAACCGGCCTGATTGTTGCCCTACCGTTTGCTCCAAGCTTTTTAATCGCCGCCCTAATTTATACAATAAGGACAATCCTCATGAACATTGTTAATCCGATATGGGATGCTTTTACTCTGAAGTTTTTCACTAAAGGGGAGAGGGCGACTTCAATAGCTCTGAGAAGCTTTGCATGGACTTCCACCTTTGGTATTGGACAGTATATTGGAGGAAGGATTTTTGATTATTCGCTTACAGTTCCTTTCCTTATAACAGGAGCACTTTACGGTATGGCAGTTCTTGCGATATGGGTTCTGTTTGTTGGATATGAGGAATAGAATTAGGAGAAAAGGAAAATAATAAAAAAGTGTCACTTCCTGTAGAGCTTGTCATAGTACTCTCCAAGCAGATTTCTGGCGATAGTTTCTATTCCAAGCTGCTCCCACCTCCTCTTCGAGGAATAGTAGAGAATCGCTCCCAATATAAGCCACAGTATCAAAACACCATACTCATGAGGCCATTCTAAGCTCATTGAAGTCCCCGGAATTAGTGGCAATATTACAACCACTGCAACAAGGATAAGAGCGATTATACCCGTTAATATTCCGCCGGGTGTTCTGAATGGTCTCTCCAGCTGTGGGTATTTCCTCCTCATGACTATCATGGATATAACCGAAATACCCCATGCAACACCAATTGCGACTCCTGTTATGTCGAGGAACCAGACCAATGCTCCCAATCCAAGCATTCCAAAGCAGATCGACACTATCGTGGCTAAAATAAGAGCATTTGTGGGTGTGCCGTATTTGTCATGTAGCTTTGAAAAGGTCTCAGGCAATAGTCCCATTCTGGACATGCTGAAGACAAGCCTTGAGCCGGCAAGAACAGCAGCATTCCAGCTCGTAACCAACCCAATAAACCCTGCCAGCCACATTACATAACCCAACGGTTTAGCTATTGTTGCCATTTCATCTATCAAACCCCTGCTCAGGTTTATAGACTGAGAAACAGGGAGCATGATTGCCCCAGCAAACATTTCGAGTATGTAGAAGAACCCAGCCAAAGTCACTGAGAGAACTATCGCTAATCCAAATTTCTTTTCTGTAACAGCACTTTCCTCACCGATCATGGTTAGCATGGAGAATCCAGTGAGATATCCAATTGTTATTAAGGTAAATCTCAGAGGAGATTCAAGTGGAGAAGTCCCTTTTGGAAAGAGCGGATGCATGTTGGAAAGCGAGCCTTTAGCCAGAGCAACTATTAAAGCCAATGCACCAATTCCAATAAGTGTCAGGAACATTACCATCTGAAATCCCTGAGCGAGTTTAACACCTCTGTAGTTCAGATAGAAGAAAAACAGTGCCCCTGCAATTCCTAAAAGCAATGAAGGCAGATACACGGGAGTTCCAGCTATGGAGTATATTGGGATTGTGTTAAGCTGAGGGAAGAACCAGCTTAGGAGTAAGGGTAAGCCTATAACATAGAAACTCATTGCCCCTGTTATGTATCCAAGGAATAGCATCCATGCCGCAAAGAACGAACCCTTAACTCCAAAGACTGGATATGCAAATGCCACTTCTCCCCCTTCCCTTTTGATCGCAGCCCCAAGTTCGGCATAGGATAGAGCAATGAGGGCAGCCATGAGGGTCCCGATCATAAAGCCAAAAATGACACCTCCAGGCCCATAGAGCTTGTAGAACCTTGTGTTCATGTATGTCCAGCTCGTTCCAATTATGCCTGCCATTCCAAAGGCAAGCAAACCAAAAAATGTAACTTCTTTCTTTAAGCCACCAGAGCTCATTTCAACCACCTACAACCTTTTTAAAAACCTCCAGGAAGTTTTCTCCAAGAATACGCTTGATGTCTCGCTCACTGTATCCTCTCTCAATGAGTTTCTCAGTGAGTTTTGGAACATCAGTATCACCCACGAGGTCCTTTGTGTATATGTTATCCAGAGGCAGGTATCTCCTCTCCTCTTCACTGAGATACTTAAGCGTGTAATCGAAGAAGTCAAATCCCAATCCCACGTGCTTAACTCCAACAAGCTCCACTATGTGGTCTATATGGTCAATTAGCTTATCGAGTGTCGGTGCCTCCTCATCAACAAAAAGACCTGCAGCATTCATACCAATAACCCCATCTCTCTCTGCTATTGCCTTTATCTGCTCATCTGTCAAGTTTCTCGGATGATTTACAAGTGCTCTGCAGTTCGAATGAGATGCAATAATGGGATCACTTGAGAATTCCACAACATCCCAGAAGCCCGGGTCGTTTAAATGGGAGACATCTATAATTATTCCAAGTTTATGGGCTTCTTCAAGCACTTCAATGCCAAACGGAGATAATCCTCCCGGTGTTCCCGATTTCTGCGGCTTTAAAAATGCACCATCTCCTATGTAATTCCGTCTGCTGTGTGTTAGGGTGAGCACCCTAAGCCCCAGCTCGTGGAATATTCTGAGCAAATCAATATCGTTTTCTAAGGGCTCTGCACCTTCCATCCCAAGGATAAAGGCTATCTTTCCTTTGTTATGCGCATCCATTATCTCCTTGTAGTTGCGGCAGAGCGAGATTTCCGGAGTGTTCTCAAGCTCTTCATAGAAGTTTGAGATGTAGTCCAAAGCATGCCTCAATGCCATTTCTGGTAAGGAGCTATTATCAAGGTATATCGCAAGTACTCTGGCGTTTATTCCTCCTTTCTTCATGTCCGGGAGAAAATCTTCAGCTATAACATTTTTCCTGCCGGCTTTATGCTCCCTAAAGACGTTGTATAAAATGTCGGAATGGGCATCAAACACAAACGCCTCTTCATGTATCCCCATTTCAATCACCTCAGCATTGTGTATGGATAAAGATGTGGAGCCGCCATTACGAGCAGCTCAAAAATCTTATATCCCTCGATTATGTTATCAGCGTTGTATTTGATGGTCTTTCCATCTAAGCGCTCCACAAAGGGCAAGAGTTCAGCGACATCGGCCATTTCACTTCCCAGAAATCTAACTATAAATTCCACGGAATCCTCAAGTTTTAAAGGGGTTATTTCTCCATTTTCGAGCTTTTTAATGGCGTTGGAAATTCCGAGTTTGAGATCGTCCTTTATTTTCTTCATACTCGGACTTACAGCTGAAAATCTTGAAAGAGAGCGTTTGAACACAACTCTCTCAATCCAGGGAGCAAATTTCTCGACATCGTCTTCGAGGAGTTTTTCATCTCCCGCCACAAGTATTACGGGAATATCGTAGTATCCCAAGGCATATGCATTTAACAGAAATTCGCTGGCTGGCGTACCGTTTATTCTAACCTCATCTATGGACGAGCTGCTGTAGGTATGGTCAAATGTGGCATGGGCAGTTCCCGCTTTTGCATGGTATCCAAGGAACACGGCAGCGTCACAGCTTTTAGCTTCGCTTATCATTGCAAGAGGTCTTGGAAATCCTCTAATGAGAGTTGTGTATTCTGGTAGCTCCTCCGGAATTAGGGTTACCATGGGCCCGTGGCTGTCTGCTACAATAACCTCCTCAAAGCCATTGTCATGGAGGCATTCTGCTGCCACCGCTGTAATCTCTGTGGCAATTTTTCTTGCCTCTGAATACAATGCTCCTTTAACGAAGAGGTGTTCCCCTGTGACAATAAACGGTAGACCTTCTAAATCTACAGAGACAAATACCTTCATGGTAATCACCACGTTTATGATAATTCTTGAAGAATGTATTAATTTTTTGGTCATATTTTTGTTGATTTATTGTTGAGATTTTAAAAATCATAATATATCAACATGATATTTTTTAATAAAATTACTAATTTGGACATACTATACCTTAAAATCGATATTTTAAAAAGATAATCAGAATTTTGAGATGAGGCTGTCACATATGTCTTCCAAGTCACGTTTTATCTTTCCCAAGATCACCTCTGAAATTTCTCCTTGAAACCTACTGTAAAATGTAACAACATCATAGACGTCAGGATACCTGCTTTGCAGTATCCTGATTGCATCATGAGGCGGAAGGAGCATTCCCGTATCTCGGTATACAAGATACGTGCTGGCAACATAAAGACCTTTTACATAAGATTTAAAGGCTAATTCAAGTTTATGTTTGCCTAAAAACTTATTTCCCTTCATTAGGTATTCATATATCCGATTCTTGAGTTTATCCTCCATGTATAATTTTATAAATTGGACCATTAATAAATATGTTGTTATGAAAGCTGAAAGTATAGCGTGGGTAGTATTCATTGGAATAGTTTTATATGTGAGCTGGAAGGTCATTGAGCCTTTAGTGACATCTATCTTTTTTGGTATTATCATAGCATATGCAGTATATCCAATTCACAAGGCCCTCTCAAGAAGAAAAGGAGTAAAGAACTCTGCTCTGTTCATAACATCATTAATGCTGATAATTGGAATAGCCCTAACAGTTGAAATGATACTAATTTTTGGGAGACTTATAACATCATTTTATGGGGATTTTTCTGCATTTACAGAATGGATTAAAGGTCTTTACTTTCCGTTCGGGATTTCTCAAGCCATAAACAGCTTTTTTAACCAGCTGGGGCCAAATTTATCAAGATACATATCTGCCCAAGCATTCTCTCTCCCTTCATATCTGCTTCAGCTTATAGTCTTTTTCTTTGTAATATACTATTCCCTCTATTATTCAAAGGAAATAAAAGCACGTATTGAAAATCTCTTCCCCCCAAAACAGAGGAAGCTTGGAGAGAAGCTCATACACAGTATCGATATCACCTTACATGCCCTTATACGAGCATGGCTCCTTCTAAATATTGCCAAAGGCTTCCTGATGACATTAGGTTTTATAATCTTTGGGATTTCGGATATCTACACTGCAATTGTAGTTGGAATTCTAACTATTTTATTCAGCTTTGTCCCCCTCTTAGAGGGCTGGATGTTCTGGGTTGCCGCTGCAATATATCTCTACAGAATAGGAGCTATCTGGAAAGCAGTTGGAATCTCCATTTATGGGGCCGTTCTGGTTTCGCCCTTACCAGATTATACGATACGACCATTACTGGTTGCAAAAGAAGCTAAGCTTAATGAAACGATAGTATTTATTGGGATGGTAGGTGGAATCTGGGCGTTCGGTATGAAAGGAGTACTTATTGGCCCGATCGTCCTGAATGTCACACTAACACTGCTAAGGGAGTGGAAAGAAATTACAAAAACCCAGACTTCAACAGCCTGACACCGCTCTCTTTAAGCTCTCTGAGGGCTTTTTTCTCGTCCTCAGGTGTTATTCCCTTTATAGCATCGCCGAGAAGGTAAACTTCAAAACCATGTTTTATTGCATCAAGTGCAGTTGCCTTTACACAGTACTCAGTAGCAACTCCACAGATGTAGACCTTCTTCACCCCTTTATCCCTTAGAATTTCCGCCAGATTTGTACCTTCAAATCCCGAATATGCTTCCATGTCCTCCCTGTTAGCTTTCGAAACAATGATGGCATCTCTTGGTAGATTCACAACGAATTCCGCTCCAGGAGTATTCTGAACACAATGTTTCGGCCATGGGCCTCCCTGTTCTCTGAAACTTACATGATTCTCCGGGTGCCAGTCTCTTGTAGCCACTATAAGCGCTCCTCGTTCCTTAAATTTCTTGATGTATTCATTACACTTGGAAATTATCTTATCCCCCTCAGGCACGGGCAAGGCTCCGCCGGGCATAAAATCACGCTGCATGTCGACAACTATCAGAGCTTCCATATTCACACCTCCAGCTTGTCTTTAAACCGGGACATGTCAACTCCTTTATCCATGCCAAACAGGTAAACCAGTATCTTTTCATCAAGGTCTCCGTACCTATCTTTCAGCTTCTCCGCCTCCTCAACAACATCTTCTTTACTCCATCCAAGCATTTTAGCTATATAAGATGCCATTTCATCTCTCAGACATTCTTTTTTCTCCTCATTTTCTAAAAGCTCTTCGTTGATTATCAAGGTTCCGTCCTTCTCCACTATCACCCCACTTTTAATACCTCTTTCAATGAGCTCTTTGGCTGATTTAACATCCATAAGCTTAAGGGTAAAAACCAATATGCCTATAAGCTCCTGTTTGTTAAATTCATTTGACCCTTTGTATAGAATTGCATTTCTCAGGGATTTCACCAAACTCACCAAACAAAATTGGGCAAAGGAAATAAAAAAGCTTTACTAAGCTCCAGGCCCTCCTCCCCCACTCCAGTAGAACAGAGCAAAGGGAAAGTCAAATATCTGCCTAAGTCTGTCTGATGGGGATCTTGGAAAATACATATATGCCGTATGCATATTCACAATCTTGTTCTCTTTCACCTCATAGATATAGAGTTTCACAACGGGCAAAAATGGATAGCCCTGAATCACAACGATTTGATTGACATTTTTTATAAACAGCCCCTCTTTCTCTGATGCCTCAAGTTTATAACCCTTCAGCAGTCCAAAAGAAGGAACGCCAAAGCTCCTAAGTTCATCGATATCGAAAGTGTATCTCCGATTGCCGGCCAGATCATCAATCACACCCTCTCCAGTCAGGTGAGTGCCGCTGAATGTGAAAGAATAGGAAGAGAGGTAATAGTCAGTTAGCTTGAATGTTGCAAATGACCATATCAGTAGAGCTATCAAAAGCCACGGGAGAAACTTCTTCAGAAAAGGCACCAGTCCGGGCTTCATATCAACCCAAACGAACTTCTTCTTTAACAGAAATTTCCTGTTTATGTATGCTCCATACAGTATGAGGGCAATTGCCCCAACATAATACAGGAACAGCATGAGGAGGTAAGCACCGTAATCGGGAGTATGTTCAAAATACACCATCTCCCTCACCACTGGGAGTTTGAAAGAAGGTTTAAAAGTTTTACCATAATGTAAATGTTTATATCTCCAATGGACATATCTATTCCCGGTGGTTTGAGATGGAGCAGAAAACACACAGACTAACCTCAAAGGAAATTGTGGGAGAACCTGTAAAGATCGAGAAAGGGTATGCCGAGGTCAAATTAAAAACGAAAGAAGAGATGGCAGTCGACGAATATGGGCTCGTACATGGTGGTTTTACCTTCGGACTGGCCGACTATGCGGCAATGCTGGCCGTGAACGAACCCACAGTCGTTCTTGCAAAAGCTGAAGTTAAATTCCTTAAACCTGTCAGAGTAGGAGAAGAGCTTCTGGCCAGAGGAGAACTTCGAGAAGAGTCAGAAAAGAAGAAAATCGTGTGGGTTGATGTGTTCAACCAAAAGAAGGAAAAGGTCTTTGAAGGAAAGTTTTATTGCTATGTCCTTGAGAAACACGTCTTGGAGTGATTTTTGTATTTTTATCTTAATGCACAAGGTTTTTATACCCTAATATCGAATTTCGATATCGGTGTTCGATATGAAATATCGCGAATTCCTGATGCTCCACACTCTTCACCATGCCGCAAAAAATCCGATAACAGGTACTTTTATGATGGAAGAACTCAGAAAGCACGGCTACAACATAAGTCCGGGCACAATATACCCCCTGCTGCATGAAATGGAGGAAAAGAACATGCTGAAGAGCCGCTGGGAGATAAAAAATGGGAAGAGAGTTAGAATCTACGAAATAACAGAAAAAGGCAGGAATGCACTGGAAGAAAGCAAGAAAAAAGTTGAAGAACTCTGCAAAGAGCTTTTAGGTGATTGGGATGAATGAGAGAAGCCGCAAAATTTTCGGGATAAGCTGGAATGTATTTTTGCTCGGTATAGTTAGCTTTCTAAATGATATGAGCAGTGAGATGATAATGCCTGTCATGCCGGGTTACCTAAGGGATGTTCTCGGCACTGGAAAGCTTCTTAGCGGTTCAATTATGGGTGCAATTGAAAGTCTCAGCTCCCTGTTTAAGGTCGCTTTTGGATATGTGAGCGACAGATTCAGAAAGAGAAAGGCGTTTGTGCTGATTGGATACACGCTCTCAATGGTGTCAAAGGCAGGTCTGGCATTTACCCACTTCTGGTGGGATTTTCTTGGATTGAGAATCCTCGACAGAATAGGGAAGGGAATAAGAACAGCACCGAGAGACGCCCTAATAGCAGAGTCCACTGAAAAAGGCAAGACGGGAAAAGCGTTTGGTTTCCACAGGATGATGGACACTCTCGGAGCGGTTGCAGGCCCCCTGCTTGCCATAGCTCTCTTGGAACTTCTCAAAAACATCCCCATGCAGAGGACATACCGGTATATATTCCTTCTCTCGGCAGTTCCGGGACTTCTGTCACTCTTCGTTATAATCCTCTTCGTCAGGGATCGGGGACAGGAAGTGAAAAAGAAAATTAAGGATATCTCAGCCCTAAAGGATAGAAATCTGCGGCTCTTCCTCTTTGTCGTAGCTCTCGGAGCTCTGGGACGGTATAGCTATGCATTCACAATATGGAAAGCCCAGACCTTAGGCTACTCAATTGTTCAAAGCATCGGCTTTTACGCCCTTTTCAACGCAATTTACGCACTCTCAGCATATCCTTTCGGCCTATACTCCGACAGATTCGGAAAAAAAAGGATGATAACCCTTGGATTTGGAATAGCAACACTTGCCGCTCTCAGTTTTGCCTATGCCAGAGACCTGATAACACTTATGGCAGCCTTCATTCTCTACGGCTTGTATATAGCAATAGAAGACACCATCCCAAGGGCATATATGGCAGATCTTGCAAGGGAATTTGAGAAGGGAACGGTAATAGGTGCTTATCACACGGTTTTCGGAGTTTTTGTGTTCCCTGCATCGCTTATAGCGGGATGGTTATGGCAGACATACAGCATAAGCTACTCATTCATCTATGCAGCCGGAATGAGCACGGCAGCTATGATTTTAATGACCTTCATAAAAGAGTACTGAATTTCTTTCCTACTATATTTCAAAATTAAAAATCAAGTACAAAGCTTCTCAAGCTCTTCTTTGCCGATAATCAATGGTCTATTTGCCTCTATAACGTAGCTAACTGTCCATGTGACTTCTCCCCTATTCATGGCTTTTGCATACCGGTCAGCTAATTCCTTAGCCTCCTCAAGCGAAGAAGCCTCAACGATCCTCCTGACATACCACTTCATATTTCCATACCTAAGTTTGAATTCAGCGAGATACATTGGCATCACCAAAGAAAAATTAACTGAATAATATAAAAGGATTAAGGTTCTCATTAAAGGTAATTAAAGGTAACAATTTCACAAAATTTTCTTCAGC
>Ga0256914_1003032_pt1 | contig 13540 bp, 10 predicted proteins | sample HulkmetaG_FD_191571 | JGI IMG/M metagenome (GOLD analysis project Ga0256914, IMG submission 191571) | Hydrothermal chimney microbial communities from Main Endeavour vent field at the Juan de Fuca Ridge, Pacific Ocean - Hulk | ecosystem: Environmental > Aquatic > Marine > Hydrothermal vents ... | reverse complement strand
CCCAAGCCTTCATCAATATTGGTGTCAACATGGGCGTGTTGCCGACCAAGGGGCTGACCCTGCCGTTCATGAGTGCCGGGGGCAGTTCGATGCTCGCCATGTGCATGGCCGCCGGCGTTCTGTTGCGGGTCCATCGCGAGATTCATGCGCTGGAGCGGAAGGGGGTGCGCGGCCGCGCACGCACCAGGCCGGAGGGGGGCAGATGAGCGCGCCGATGATGATCATGGCCGGTGGCACCGGCGGCCACATCTTCCCCGCGCTGGCGGTGGCCGAGGTGCTGCGGCGTCGGCAGGTGCCGGTGATCTGGCTCGGCTCGAAGGGAGGGATGGAGGAGCGGATCGTCCCTGGTCACGGCATTCCGATGGTGACGCTGCGGGTCAAGGGGTTGCGGGGCAAGGGAATGGGGACGCTGCTGCTGGCACCGTTCAAGCTGGCCTTCGCCGTGATCGAGGCGCTGACGGCGATGCTGCGGCACAAGCCGCGGGCGGTGCTCGGGCTGGGCGGTTTTGCCTCGGGTCCTGGCGGTGTCGCCGCCTGGTTGCTGCGCAAGCCCCTGTTCATTCATGAGCAAAACGCAATACCTGGTATGACGAACCGATGGCTGGCACTAAATAGCCGATGTGTGATGGAGGGTTTTCCCGGTAGTTTTCGTACAGTAGGCACCACTCGTCCGGTGATCCATACCGGAAATCCCGTTCGTCGGGAAATCGTGGCATTGCCGCCGGCCGAGGCGCGTCAGCAAGGGCGCGGTGGGCCGGTACGGCTGCTGGTGATCGGCGGCAGCCTCGGGGCGCTCCGGTTGAATACGACGGTGCCGGGCGCGGTGGCGCGGCTGGCGGGTGTCGAAGTGGATATCTGGCACCAGTGTGGTGCGCGTCATGTGGAGGCGACGCGGTCGGCCTATGCCGAAGCGGGCGTCGAGGCGCGTATCGAACCTTTTATCGAAGAGATGGCGGAGGCCTACGGATGGGCGGATTTGGTGGTGGCAAGGGCCGGGGCATTGACGGTGGCTGAGCTGATCCAGGTCGGTGTCGCCGCGGTGCTGGTGCCCTATCCCCATGCGGTGGACGACCACCAGACCGCCAACGCGCGCGTGCTGGTGGAGGCCGGTGCGGCGAAGCTGATCGCCGATGCCGAGGTCTCGGCCGCCTCGCTGGCCGGATTGTTGCAGCCGTTGTTGAGTGATCGGCGGACGCTGCAACGGATGGCGCTGGCCGCCGCGCCGCTGAAACGGCCCGACGCGGCCCGCCATGTGGCCGAGATCTGTCTCGGCGAGCGCGACTGTGTGGCGGAGGTGAACCCATGAAGCCGATCGGTGAATCCGGGCTGGCGCAGCGTATCCGCCGTATCCACTTCGTCGGTATCGGTGGCTCCGGCATGGGGGGCATCGCTGAGGTGCTGATCAATCTCGGCTATCGGGTCAGTGGCTCCGATCTGGCCAGCAATTCTGTCACCCGCCGCCTCGAGGCTCTCGGCGCGACGGTGCACCAAGGACATTCGGCCGAGCTGGTCGAAGGCGCCAGCGTGGTCGTCATCTCCAGCGCGGTCAAGGCCGACAACCCCGAGGTGGTCGCGGCGCGGGCACAGCGCATTCCGGTGATTCCGCGGGCCGAGATGTTGGCCGAGCTGATGCGTTTTCGCGAGAGCATCGCCGTGGCCGGAACCCATGGCAAGACCACCACGACCAGCCTGCTGGCCAGTATTCTGGCCGAGGGCGGGCTCGATCCCACTTTCGTCATCGGCGGGCGTCTCAACAGCACCGCGAGCCATTCGCGGCTCGGCAATGGCCGCTATCTGGTGGCCGAGGCCGACGAGAGCGACGCCTCTTTTCTCCATCTGTTGCCGGTGATGGCCATCGTCACCAATATCGATGCCGACCATCTCTCCACCTACGGCGGTGATTTCGCCCGCCTACGGGACGTCTTCGTCGAGTTTCTCCACCATCTGCCGTTCTACGGCCTGGCGGTGGTCTGTCTCGATGATCCGGGCGTGCGCGAGATTCTGCCGCGGGTCACGCGGCCGCTGCTGACCTACGGCATCGACAGCGACGACGCCGACCTCCGCGCCAGTGATATCGAATACGAGGGGGCGGGCAGCCGCTTCAACGTCCATCTGCCGGGCCGTGACGCGCCGCTTGCGATCACCCTGAACATGCCGGGGCGACACAACGTGCTCAATGCGCTGGCCGCGATCGGCATCTCGTTGCAGCTGGGGCTGACCGACCAGGCCATCGGCCGCGCGCTGGCCGGTTTCCAGGGCGTGGGGCGGCGTTTCCAGATCGCCGGCGAGTTCGCCACGCCGAGCGGCTCGCTGATGCTGGTGGACGACTATGGCCACCATCCCACCGAGGTGGCGGCGACGCTGGCGGCGGTGCGCAATGCCTGGCCGCAGCGGCGCAACGTGCTGATCTTCCAGCCGCACCGCTACACCCGGACGCGGGATCTGTTCGAGGATTTCACGCGGGTGCTGTCGGAGGCCGATGTATTGCTGGTGTTGGAGGTCTATGCCGCCAACGAGGAACCGATCCCCGGCGCCGACAGCCGCACCCTGTGCCGCGCGATTCGGGCGCGGGGCAAGGTGGATCCGGTGTTCGTCGAGGATCCGGCGGAGCTTCATGCCACGTTGCTCGACGTGGCCCGGGACGGCGATATCGTCATCACCCAGGGGGCCGGCAGCGTTGGCGCCCTGTCGGCCGATCTGGCCGCGAAATTGAGGGGGGACGGCAAATGACAGTGCGTGGACCGGAGGCGTTTGGCAGGGTTGCCGTATTGATGGGGGGCTGGTCTTCCGAGCGGGAGGTGTCGCTGCGCAGCGGCATGGCGGTATTGGAGGCGTTGCAGCGCCGCGGCATCGACGCGCACGGAATCGACGTGGGCCGCGATATCGACCAGGTGTTGCGCCGGGGCGGTTTCGACCGGGTATTCAATGTGCTGCATGGGCCGGGTGGCGAGGATGGCGTCATCCAGGGTCTGTTGGAGATCCTGGGGCTGCCGTTCACCGGCAGTGGTGTCGCCGCCTCGGCGCTGACGATGGACAAGGTGATGACCAAGCGGGTCTGGCGGGCGGCGGGTCTGCCGACGCCGGCGTTCGTCGAACTGACGGCGGCATCCGACTGGCCGGAGGTGGTGGCCGCGTTGGGGTTGCCGCTGATCGTCAAGCCGGCCCGTGAAGGGTCGAGCATCGGCATGTCGCGGGTGACGTCGCTGGAAGCGCTGCCGGCCGCTTGGGAAAAGGCGGCGAAAACCGGCCACCGGGTGTTCGCCGAGCAGTGGATTCGTGGTGGCGAGTACACCGTCGCCATCGTCGGTGGTCAGGCGCTGCCGCTGATCAAGGTGGAGACGCCGCGCGCTTTCTATGACTTCGAGGCCAAGTACGACTCCGATCAGACGCGCTATCTCTGCCCCTGCGGGCTCGACTACGTCGAGGAGGATGCGCTGCAGAAGCTGAGTCTGGAGGCCTTTCAGCTGCTCGGTTGCGAAGGTTGGGGGCGGGTCGATCTGATGCTGGACGAGAACCACCGTCCCTGGCTGATCGAGGTGAACACCGTGCCCGGGATGACCGACCACAGTCTGGTGCCGAAGGCGGCCGCGGCCATCGGCGTCGATTTCGAGACGTTGGTGGTCCACATTCTGGAGCTGACGCTGGGGCAGGGCGGTGCGATGCCCGCCGACGGCGGGGAGGCGTTGCGCAATGCTGGCTAGAAGGAGTCGTCGCGGGCGGCAGGCCCGAAGGCGCGTGCGCTGGAACCCGCGCGCGCGGCTGGCGGCGCTGCGCCCCCATCTGCGGCCGGCGTTGCTCTCGCTGGTGGTGGTGGCCGTGGTGATGGCCGGCTGGCGCGGCTATCGGTGGTTGATGCTGCCGACGACGTTGCCGATTCGCAGTGTGACGCTGGCCGGGGAGCTCAAGTACGTCGATCCGCGCCGGCTCCAGGCGCTGCTGAAGAACGAGGTGGATGCCGGCTTCTTCGGTATCGATCTGGCAGCGATCAAGCAGAAGCTGGAGGCGTTGCCGTGGATCTACCAGGTGTCGCTGCGGCGGGTCTGGCCGGACCGGTTGCAGATCACGGTGGAGGAGCAGCGCCCGATCGCCCGCTGGGGCGACGAGGGGTTGGTCAACCGCTATGGCGACATCTTCGTGGCGTCGGCCGACAAGGTGGACAGGACGCTGCCGGTCATCACCGGGCGCCGGGATCGCTGCAAGGCACTGATCCGGGAGTTCAACGAGGCGGACAAGCTGCTCTATCCGCTGGGGTTGAAGCTGGTCTCGCTGGTCGAGGACGAGCGTGGTGACCAGCGTCTGCTGCTGGCCAACGGCGCCCATCTGGCGTTGGGGCGGAAGCACCGTTACGAGCGTCTGCAACGTTTCGTCGCCTCTTATCGGGGCACGTTGCAGCCGTTGATGGCCGATGTGTCGCGACTGGACCTGCGCTATTCCAACGGGTTCGCGGTGAAGTGGAAGGACGGCATGATGCATGCCGGCGGCGGCCGGTTGCAGTAGTGACGCGTGAAGGAACTAAGGGGAAGGCTGCGGTGAAGAGAGAACAGAATGATCTGATCGTCGGGCTGGACATCGGCACGTCGAAGGTGGTGGCCATCGTCGGCGAGGTGACCGACGAGAAGGAGATCGAGGTGATCGGTCTGGGCTCCCACATCTCGCGCGGGATGAAGAAAGGGATCGTCGTCGATATCGAGTCCATCGTGCAGTCTGTGCAGCGTGCCGTCGAGGAGGCCGAGCTGATGGCCGACTGTCAGGTGCATGGCGTCTATGCCGGTATCGCCGGGAGCCATATCGGCAGTCTCAACTCCCACGGGATGGTGGCGATCAAGGATCGCAACGAGATCAGCGAGATGGATGTCGAGCGGGTGCTCGACGCCGCGCGGGCGGTGGCGCTGCCGGGTGAGCAGAAGGTGCTGCATGTGCTGCCGCAGGAGTATGTCATCGACGACCAGGAGGGCATCCGCGAGCCGGTCGGCATGTCGGGGGTGCGGCTCGATGCCAAGGTCCATCTGGTGACGGCGGCCGAGAGCGCGGTGCAGAACATCGAGAAGTGCATCCGCCGCTGCGGGCTGGAGGTGGACGAGATCATCGTCGAGCAGCTGGCGTCGAGCTATGCGGTGCTGACCGAGGACGACAAGGAACTCGGCGTCTGTCTGGTCGATATCGGCGCCGGCACCACCGACATCGCCGTCTTCGTCGAGGGTTCGATACGCCACACGGCGGTGATTCCGATCGCCGGCGACCAGGTCACCAATGACATCGCGGTGGCGCTGCGCACGCCGACGCAGCACGCCGAGGAGATCAAGATCAAGTACGGCTGTGCGTTGCGCCAGCTGGCGGGCGAGGAGGAGACCATTGAGGTGCCGGGTGTCGGTGAGCGCCCGCCACGGACGTTGTCGCGCCAGGTGCTGGCCAGCGTGCTGGAGCCGCGTTACGAGGAGTTGTTCGAGCTGATCAAGGCAGAGCTGCAGAATGCCGGCTTCCTGGAAATGCTCGGCAGCGGCATCGTGCTGACCGGCGGCAGCTCGAAGATGAATGGTGTCGAGGAACTCGCCGAGGAAGTTTTCCACATGCCGGTAAGGATCGAGTCGCCGAAGCATGTGAAAGGTCTGAGCGAAGTGGTCCGCAACCCGATCTATTCGACCGGGGTGGGGCTGCTGCTCTACGGTCTCAAATCGCGTAACCGGGGCGGCCCGGGAACGAAGGGAGAGACGAATCTATGGGTGCAGCTGAAGAAGTGGCTGGGAAGTTTCTGAAATCTGAGTCAGTTAGGAAGGTAACTGGAGGAGTATCATGGTGTTTGAACTGATGGATACATACGAGCAGGGCGCGGTCATCAAGGTGATCGGGATTGGTGGTGGTGGCGGCAACGCCGTGCAGCACATGGTGGAGAGCGGTATCGAGGGCGTCGATTTCATCTGCGCCAACACCGATGCGCAGGCCTTGAAGGGCGTGACCGCAAAGACGATTCTGCAGATGGGCGGCAACATGACCAAGGGGCTGGGCGCCGGCGCCAACCCCGATATCGGCCGTCAGGCCGCGATCGAGGAGAAGGCCCACCTGGAGGAGGTGATCGAAGGGGCCGACATGCTCTTCATCACCGCCGGCATGGGAGGAGGCACCGGTACCGGCGGCGCGCCGGTGGTCGCCGAGATTGCCCGCGACATGGGCGTGCTGACGGTGGCGGTCGTCACCAAGCCGTTCCCGTTCGAGGGCAAGAAGCGCTCCCGCATCGCCGAGCAGGGCATCGAGGAGCTGTCGAAATATGTCGATTCGTTGATCACCATCCCCAACGAAAAGTTGCTCAAGGTGCTGGGCAAGGGGGTCGGCATGCTGCAGGCGTTCCGTGAGGCCAACAACGTGCTGCTCGGCGCGGTGCAGGGGATTTCGGAACTGATCACCCGTCCGGGCATGATCAACGTGGATTTCGCCGATGTTCGTACCGTCATGGCGGAGATGGGGATGGCGATGATGGGCTCCGGTATCGGCCAGGGGCAGGATCGTGCTCAGGACGCCGTCGATGCGGCCATCTCCAGCCCGCTGCTCGAGGATATCGATATCGCCGGCGCGAAGGGGATCCTGGTCAATGTCACCTCGGGTGAGGACATCGGCATCGAGGAGTTCGCCTGCATCGGTTCCACCGTCGAGGAGTTCGCCGATCCCGATGCCACCATCGTCATCGGCACGGCCATCGATCCGGAGATGTCGGGTGATCTGCGGGTGACCGTCGTCGCCACCGGCCTCGGTGCCGACAAGCCGCAGGAGCAGCAGCCCGAGCAGGAGCCCGCCGAAACCATGACCGTGATCCAGGGCGGCGCGATGGCAGCCGCCGGGGGCGGCTCGGCGGCCGGTGTCAAGGTATCGCGTGATCCGGTGCAGTCGATCATGAGCGGTCGTGGCTTGAAGGAGAAGGATATGGAGATCCTCGATCTGCCGACCTTTCTTCGGAAGCAGAACGACTAAGTGTTGCTTATTTGAGACAGGGTTGGCTGAGTCCAGTGGCATTTTGGATACAGTCGTGTACAATGCGATCGAAATACCCGCGCGGCTTCGTGCCGTGCGGGGAGGCGTCAACGTCGGATTTCAGCCAATGATCAAACAAAGAACACTCAAGAATTGCATCAAGGCCACCGGCATCGGTGTTCACACCGGTGACAAGGTCACGCTGGAACTGCGGCCGGCGCCGGCCAATACCGGAATCGTCTTCCGGCGGGTCGATCTGACGCCGCCGGTGGAGATCCGCGCCACGGCGGAAAACGTCGGCGATACGTCGTTGTCCACGACGCTGGTGGCGGACGGGGTACGGGTCTCCACGGTGGAACACCTGCTCTCCGCGGCGGCGGGGCTGGGGATCGACAACATGTACGTCGATGTCAACAGCGCCGAGGTACCGATCATGGACGGCAGCGCCGCGCCTTTCGTCTTTCTGCTCCAGTCGGCCGGCATCGACGAGCAGGCCGCGCCCAAGCGCTTCCTGCGCATCCGCGAGCCGGTCCGTGTCGAGGAGGGCGACAAGTGGGCGGCCTTCGAACCCTTCGAAGGCTTCAAGGTGGGCTTCTATATCGAGTTCGATCATCCCGCCTTCTCCGACGAAGCCCGTTTCGAGGAGTTGGACTTCACCTCCACCTCGTTCGTCAAGGAGATCAGCCGCGCCCGCACCTTTGGGTTCATGCGCGACATCGAAATGCTGCGCAGCCGCAATCTGGCGATGGGCGGCAGCCCGGACAACGCCATCGTGCTGGACGATTTCCGTGTATTGAACGAGGATGGACTGCGCTACGACAACGAGTTCGTTCGCCACAAGATCCTCGACGCCGTCGGTGACATCTACCTGTTGGGGCACAGCCTCATCGGTGCCTTCCGTGGCCACAAGTCGGGACACAAGCTGAACAACCTGCTGCTGCGCGAGCTGTTGCAACGGCAGGATGCCTGGGAGATCGTGACGTTCGATGAGCGCAGCGAGGTGCCTGTCTCCTACTCGGCATCGCTGGAATTCGCCTCTTGACCGTTTGCCACCGGTCCATTGCCGGACCGATGGTCCACACCCCGCCGCGCACCGGGCGTTGACCCATCCGCTTCATGGGCGCTTTCGCCGGTCAGTGCTCGTCCAATCGCCGCAATACGCTTCTCAATCTTTCGCGATGTCTTTTCGTGGCCGCTGAAGCCGGGGGCCGCTGTCGGCGGTCGCCCTCGTGGGCATGGGGCGATGGCCCGCTGCGTGGCGCGATCTTGATTCGGATCCTGTGGATGTCGATACCGTGCTCCCGGCGAATGGCGCGTTGCAGCGCGTCCGTCTGGAAGCGGACATTGGCGGCCACCGCCTGTTGGTCGACGACCAGTGTCAGCCGGTCGCCATCGATTTCTCCCACCTTCACCCGGTCGCGGTAGGCCTCGGGCAACACCCGGGAGATGGTGTGCTGCAGGCGGCGGATCTGCCGCAGCTTGTGCGTCAGTTCGGGGGGAAGAAATCGGTCGAAATGTTTCATGGTTGTGACGGGTGGGGGCATCCCTTAGCCGATTGTTCTGGAATCATGTCACATTTCTGGGCTAATATGCTGCCGATCCCCTCCACCCGAACCGACAACAAGACCATGCAGCGAAACAGATCAGCCTTGATTCATTACCATACGGGCTCGCACGACGGCTGGTGGCATCTGCCGTTGAAGATCTTCGGCGGCACGCTCGTGCTGGCGCTGGCCGTTGCCGTCGGTTACTACTGGGGCGCCAGGATACAGCCGCAGCAATATGTTGCCCAGTTCAGGGAAGATCTTGAAAAGCAATGGAAAGATCTGGAGGAGATGAGGCAGGGCGTCAATGCCGATATGAATGCGCTGACCCATCGGATCGGCATGTTGCAGGCGCATATCACTCGCCTCAACGCGCTGGGCAGCAAGATGGTGGCGATGGCCAAGCTCGAGCCGGAAGAGTTCGACTTCGAGAAAGTGCCGGCGATGGGTGGACTCGGTGGCGACCTCAACCAGAGTGTGATCGGCAGTGACGATATCTCCAGGGTGCTCGACCAGCTGGAGCTGGCGCTGATGGAGAAGGAGCAGCAGCTCCACTATCTCGATGAGATGATGTTGTCGAAGAATCTGCAGGACGAGGTCAAGCCGAAGGGTACGCCGGTCACCGACGGATGGATCTCGTCGCGCTACGGCTATCGGACCGATCCGTTTTCCGGCAGGCGACAGTTTCATCGCGGCATCGACTTCGCGGGTCGCAAGGGGACGCCGATCTACGCGGCGGCCGGTGGCATCGTCGTCAAGGCGGAGAAGCATCCCCAGTATGGCAATCTGGTCGAGATCGACCATCGCAACGGCTATGTCACCCGCTACGCCCACACCTCCGAGATGCTGGTCAAGGCGGGCGATGTCGTGAAGAAGGGGCAGCAGATTGCCAAGATGGGCAATACGGGCCGTTCGACTGGCACCCATCTCCACTTCGAGGTCATCAAGAATGGCGCGCCGACCAATCCGGCGAGAATTCTCGAAAAACGCAAGAAAGCCAGCAAATCTTCCCCGAAAAGCGCTGAAAAGGGCTGATCACGCAACATTCTTCGTTGCCGGGCCGCTGCCGCCGGTCGCGCCGTGGTGGCGGTCGCCCATCGTCTGATCCCGCAGACCTTGTCCGAGGTCAATCCCGCCGTTCACCGCTGTCCAGCCGCATGCGGTATCATTACGTCCCTTTGGAAATCCAGATCTCAGGATAATGCTAGGATCAATCACGAAGAAGATTTTTGGCAGCCGCAACGACAGGCTGATCCGGCAGTACCGCAAGCGCGTCGAAAAGGTCAATGCCTTCGAGCCGGAGATGGAAAAGCTGTCGGATGCCGAACTGCAGGCGAAGACTGCCGAATTTCGCTCCCGCCTCGAAGCCGACGAAACCCTCGACGACCTGCTGCCCGAGGCGTTTGCCGTGGTCCGTGAAGCGGCCAAGCGCGTGCTGGGCATGCGTCACTACGATGTTCAGCTCATCGGCGGGATGGTGTTGCACGACGGCAAGATCGCCGAGATGCGCACCGGTGAGGGCAAGACCCTGGTGGCGACGCTGGCGGCCTATCTCAACGCGTTGCCGGGCAAGGGGGTGCATATCATCACCGTCAACGACTATCTGGCCAAACGGGATGCCGGTTGGATGGGCAAGATCCATCAGTTCCTGGGATTGAGCGTCGGCGTGGTGGTCGGCCAGATGGACCATGAGGCGAAGAAGGCCGCCTATGCCGCCGACATCACCTACGGCACCAACAACGAATTCGGCTTCGACTACCTGCGTGACAACATGGCGTTTTCCCTCGATGCCAAGGTTCAGCGTGGGCTCCACTACGCCATCATCGACGAGGTGGACTCGATCCTGATCGACGAGGCGCGCACGCCGCTGATCATCTCCGGCCCGACCAACGAAACCTCCGAGCTCTACCTGGCGCTCAATCAGATCGCGCCGAAGCTGACACGGCAGGAGACGGAGGAGTCCGAAGGGGACTACTACGTCGATGAAAAGGCGCGCCAGGTCTTCATCTCCGAGCAGGGACACGACAAGGTGGAGGCGCTGCTGGTGGAAGCGGGGCTGCTGCAGCCGGGGGACAGCCTCTACAACCCGGCCAACATCGCCATTCTCCACCATCTCAATGCGGCGCTGAAGGCCCATGCGCTGTTTCAGCGGAACGTCGACTACATCGTCAGCAATGGCGAGATCGTCATCGTCGATGAATTCACCGGGCGGACGATGCCGGGAAGGCGCTGGTCCGAGGGGCTGCATCAGGCCATCGAGGCCAAGGAGGGGGTGGCGATCCAGCCGGAGAACCAGACGCTGGCGTCGATCACGTTCCAGAATTACTTCCGCATGTACGAGAAGCTCTCGGGCATGACCGGAACGGCCGATACCGAGGCCTACGAATTTCAGCAGATCTACAATCTCGAGGTGGTCGTCATCCCGACCAACAAGGAGATGATCAGGAATGACATGAACGACCTGATCTACCTCCACGAGAAGGACAAATACAAGGCGATGGTCGAGGACATCAAGGCGCGGGTGGCCGAGGGGCGGCCGGTGCTGGTCGGCACCGCCTCGATCGAGACTTCGGAGATCGTCTCCGAGTTGCTGAAGAAGGAGGGGATTCCCCACGAACTGCTTAACGCCAAGCAGCACGAGCGCGAGGCCCATATCGTCGCCCAGGCCGGCAAGGCTGGGGCGGTGACGATTGCGACCAACATGGCCGGCCGGGGCACCGACATCGTTCTCGGGGGCAGCCTGGACGCCGATCTGGAGGCGCTCGGTGACGACGCGACGCCGGCGCAGATCGAAAAGGTGAAGGCCGAGTGGCAGAAACGGCACGATGCCGTGGTGGCCGCCGGTGGCCTGCACATCATCGGCACCGAACGCCACGAGTCACGCCGGATCGACAACCAGCTTCGTGGCCGGGCGGGCCGCCAGGGAGATCCGGGATCGAGCCGCTTCTACATCTCGCTGGAAGACAACCTGATGCGGATCTTCGCCTCCGACCGGATGCGGGCACTGATGCAACGCCTCGGCATGGACGATGGCGAGGCCATCGAGAATTCGATGGTCACCAAGTCGATCGAGAACGCCCAGCGCAAGGTGGAGGCCCACAACTTCGACATTCGCAAGAACCTGCTCGACTACGACAACGTGGCCAACGACCAGCGCAAGGTCATCTACCAGCAGCGCGACGAGATCCTTGCGGCCGACGACATCAAGGAGCAGGTGCGTGGCATCATCGAGGATGCCGTCGCCAACACCTTCTACGAGTTCATCCCCCCCGGCAGCATCGAGGAGCAGTGGAACGTCGAAGGGCTGGAAGAGGCCCTCAAGAGCGACTACGAACTCGACCTGCCGATTCGCCAGTGGCTGGAAGAGGACAAGAGCCTCCACGAGGAGAACCTGCTCGACAAGGTGGTTGCCGAGGCGGAAAAAGCCTATGCCGCCAAGGAGGCACGTTACGGTGAGGCGCTGATGCGCCAGATCGAGCGTGACCTGATGTTGCAGATCGTGGACAACCACTGGAAGGAGCATCTGGCGGCCATGGACTATCTGCGCCAGAGCATCGGTTTGCGGGGATACGCGCAAAAGGATCCGAAGCAGGAATACAAGCGCGAGGCTTTCGAGATGTTCCAGACCTTGCTGGAGCGAATCAAGCACGACGTGGCCTCGGTGCTGTTCCGCCTGCAGATCCAGGGAGAGCAGGATCTGCCGCAGCATCCCAGCGAGGAGGAGCTGGCGCAGCAGATGGAATTCTCCCACCCCGATGCCGGAACGCCACTGGCCAGCGAGGAAACCGCCGCCGCGCCGCCGCCGGAAGCGGAGCCGTTCAAGCGCAGCACTCCGAAGGTGGGGCGCAACGAGCCTTGCCCCTGTGGTTCCGGCAAGAAATACAAGCACTGTCACGGCAAGTTGAGCTGACGGTGTTGTCCGACCCTGCCAGGGGCGAGGCGGGGCGCCGTCGGGCGGTGACCGCGCCCTTTTGATGGCGATGTGTCCTCCGCCATCCGTGCCGGATGGCGGTCTCATTCCATTCCACCCACGGAGATGCAATATGGCCGTAGGTATCGAATCCGTCTCCCGGCTTCCCGCCGTGCCCGGTGTCCGCGTGTCCACCGCCGCTGCCGGTATCCGTTACCAGGGGCGTGATGATCTCGTATTGTTCGAATTCAGCCCGGGCACGCGGGTGGCGGCCGTTTTCACCCGCAACCGTTTCTGCGCCGCGCCGGTGGAAGTGGCGCGGCGTCATCTTCAGGCCGAGCCGGCGCGCTATCTGCTGATCAATTCGGGCAATGCCAATGCCGGCACCGGTATGGAAGGCGTGCTCGCGGCCGAGCAATGCTGTGCCGCCGTGGCTGAGCTCGGTGGTGTCGCGGCCGAATCGGTGCTGCCGTTCTCCACCGGCGTCATCGGTGAACCGCTGCCGGTGGGGCGGGTCCGGGCGGCGCTGCCGGCATTGTTCGAGCAGTTGCGTGACGACGGCTGGGTCGATGCGGCCCGGGCGATCATGACCACCGATACCGTCGCCAAGGGCTTCAGCCGCCGCATCGATATCGAGGGGCGGACGGTGACGCTCTGCGGCATCGTCAAGGGCGCCGGCATGATTCGCCCCGACATGGCGACGATGTTGAGCTATATCGCCACCGATGCGGCGATTGCACCACCGCTGTTACAGCAGTGGCTGGAGGAGGGCACGCAACAGAGTTTCCACTGCGTCACCGTCGATGGCGATACCTCGACCAATGACGCCTGCGTGCTGGCGGCCACCGGCGCGGCCGGCGTCGTCATCGACGATGGAGCGAGCACCGGGGCCAAGCGGTTTCGCGACACGCTGCACGAGCTGATGCGCGAGTTGGCCCAGGCGATGATTCGTGACGGCGAGGGGGCCACCAAGTTCGTCACCATCCGGGTCGAGGGGGCTGCCTCGATGGCCGAGGCGCGCGAGGTTGCTTTCACCGTTGCGCACTCGCCGCTGGTGAAGACCGCGCTGTTCGCCAGCGATCCCAACTGGGGGCGCATTCTCGCCGCGATCGGCCGTGCGCCGGTG
>Ga0256914_1003031_pt1 | contig 13541 bp, 10 predicted proteins | sample HulkmetaG_FD_191571 | JGI IMG/M metagenome (GOLD analysis project Ga0256914, IMG submission 191571) | Hydrothermal chimney microbial communities from Main Endeavour vent field at the Juan de Fuca Ridge, Pacific Ocean - Hulk | ecosystem: Environmental > Aquatic > Marine > Hydrothermal vents ... | reverse complement strand
GGTTATCGGGCTTGGACAAAGATTTTAAAAGAAAGACTCAGGCAGTCCGGCACATAAAAATGTCTTACCTAACTGCGGGCCAATAACTCCATGTAAGCTTTGGCCTAAAAAAATGCCAACCTATCGTAAGAACGACAATCATTAACAGAGAGCCGTCTGGTAAAATATTCTGTTTATTTTTTTACCAAAGAAAAAGACATAACTAAGCGAAATTGACAAAAATAGACATCTTGTTGTCAACTATCAACTTTAATTTACGGTCAGAAATAACTCTTCTTAGTAAATAGCAGAGATTGGGCTCCCCATAAACATCTCACCAGGAATTGTCTTTTCATTATTCAAACCGACTAGCCGTATAACATGGGCTAGATCTGCCCAGTGTGTCAGAGGCAAAAAAGAAAGGGCCGGCGGGAATCCCTGCCGGCCCTTTCTTCTCCCTAAGGAGGTGGGCTGATTATCTCATAAAGGGCAGAAGCTTGGTGTACTTCATAAAGACGATAATAAGTGCGAGTGCAAGCATCCTCTTCAGGAAAATCTCAGGAAGCTTCTTCTGTATCCTCGGACCAACCATACCGCCACCAATGGCACCGCCGGCAATACAGGCTGCCATTATCCAGTCTGGCTGATAGCCCATAAGGATGTATTTAGCAATACCACCACATGAGGTTGCAAACGTACCAGCCAAGGCGATTGGAACGGCAAGATACATTGGATATCCCATAAATGTGGTCATAAAAGGCATGAACATAAATCCACCACCAACTCCAAAGGAGGAGGCGATCATACCCATAAGGATACCACCGATGAGCATGGTAAGAGGACGTGCAACAAATGTCTCACCCCAGAACTTCATATCAAACTTAATAATATTGAACTTCTCAAACTCGACCTTTCCAAGCTCTGCTGCCTTACCTGTCTTTTTGGCCTCTTCAACTGCCTTGTTGAACTTTTGCACAATAGCCTTAAGAGCCTTTTTCTTCTCGATGGTGCTTGGCAAAGACTCGTGGAATAGCTTAAAACCAATAAGCAAACAGATAATACCTAGATAGAATTTGTAGGCCTTGAGTGGCAGATATTTGGCTGAAAACGTTGGTCCAATAAAGAAGGCACCGATAAGGATACCTATAGCAAAGAATATTGCTACAGGCCATGCAAAACGCTTGCTCTTGAAGTAGGAAATAAGACCTGTAATTGGCGAACAAAGGGTAAGGAAGAGGTTTGTGGGTTTGATGGTGTTAGCCGCATTAATACCTATAGGGCCCTTGGTCCCGATAACGGTAATCTGATATGCAGCGGTGAAAAGACCACCTGCAGCCCCCATGATAACAAAAAGAACTCCAATAATAAATGCGCCAAGGAGCACGATAAGAGGATTCATGTAACAGCATGCGGTAGAGAAATAAAAGGTAGAAGGAATTATAGTAAAGCCACCTGTCTTTTGACCGTTTACATATACGGCCATCTTAGTATGAGGAGCCAGGTTTTTGTATGGGGTCATGGTCATTTCAAACTCACCTGTCTCCTTGTTAAGTTTCAGAGAGACACCTTTGTTCCAGTCCTCTTTTTGGGTCCCATAGTCAGTCATAATCATTCTGGCATTACCACCACCAATGGGCCTTTCTTTGGAAACGGTGTTAATACCAAACTTCTTCTCATGGGTGAATATTAGGAATTTCCACTGTTTTTCACTAGTTACTGGCCCAAGTTGTGACTTAACGTTTTCTGGAATTTCTCCCCATTTCTTTATCTTGTTAACCCTCACCATAAACTTAAAGGGAGGAAAGGCAAAAGGACCCGTTGTCTGACCCTTTGCAACACTTTTAGGCGTTGCCAAATCCTCAGGCTTGTTGGTAATCACATAGTACGTAGGCGGGATGGCAGTATCACCGAACTTCTTAGTCAGCTTTGACCTCTCCTTGGCACCCGGGGCATCTGCAGGCTTGAACATCTGCTCTGTGCAGACCACAATGTAAAGATCCTGGCCTGGATCAATCTTGCCCTTGACAGTAATAGGCTTACCAGCCTTAACACTGTCTGAGGTCAAGGTTGCCTCGACTGCCCACGACGATGATGCGGCAAATACCAACATCAACAAGACCGTAAAGACCTGACCAAAAATCTTCTTCTTCATAATACTCTCCTCTCTCTTAGATTTTTGTGCAACATTTTTGTTGCACTAACTGGTTAGACTGACACCCTGCCTTTGAATATTTGACTGCACAACAGGCCAGCTATGTTCCCTGGCCCATTTTGGCTTTGACGAGCTTACATGCTCTTTATCTCCTGTATTATTATTTTGCGAAATCTTATAAGTCAGTGTATCCAAAAGAATGGTAAAGTCAACGTATTGGACACTAACTCCCCTTGGAACCCTAATTCTTGTGGTACAGAAATTAAGTATACCCTTAATTCCAGATTCTACAAGGATGTCTGCTATTTCCTGTGCCTTTTCAGATGGAACAGCCAATACCGCCAGTTGAATTCCTCTTTCTTTAATCACGTTTGGCAATTCTTCTATGGATCGAACTATATGGCCACCCTCTAATTGCCTGCCTATGTGATTTTTTTCAAAATCAAAGACGGCCTCAAACACGTATCCTTGCCTTGAAAATTGAGGATGTCTCAAAAGTGCCTGGCCTATTGGACCTGCTCCCACTAATACCACCCTCCATTCATCCAAAAGACCAAGAATTCCAGATATGGTGTTTAGCAAGGAGGCAACATCATAACCAACACCACGTACGCCAAACCGGCCAAAATAGGAAAGGTCTTTTCTTAACTGGGCGGGATTGACACTTGCTTCATAGGCAAGCTCACTTGACGAAACAACCTTAACTCCATTTGCCAATAGTCTTTTGAGATACCGCTGATACACCGACAATCGGATGATTGTAGCAGCCGGGATTTTTTCTTTTCTCATCTTTACCTCCCCTTTTCTTTGATTGCCAAAAACATTAGCAATAAGTATGCCCTTGTGAAAAATGTTGGCAATTTCAACTTGTTACAAAAATCACTTACAAATCTTAAAAGCCAGACGACAAAAAAAGACACAAAAATGCAACAAAAAAGTTGCAGAAAATTGGCGATTGTATCTTCTTTCACTAGCGAAAAAAAAATGGTGATTTCTATCTTCTAGATCTGACAAACAATTTTTTTAATATTTTAAGGAGATTATGGACTAGTTAGAAACTGAAATTTACAAAACCGCTTGGCAGGCTCGACCTGCAACAAAAAAGTTGCAGGATTATTGCTTGCTGGAAGCCGCTATTCGCTGTTAGCAGGGGGAGATTCTATCTCTCTTTTTGGCCTAAAACGGAAATAGATAAATATTACAAGCAGATAAACCGTAACAAAGAGCAGTGGTAAAGAGATGCCACTGACCCCTTTTACAGCACCAGGAAAGGAAATCACAAATACTGCACCTGTCTCATTTTTGAGGCGCACAACTGCAGGGATGTGGTCTAGCCAAAAAAGGGCAAAAAAAACTGGCATAAGATAAGTTAATCCATATCTAGCAAATCTCTGGGCAAGGTAATCATTGAATTTTTCATCAAGTTCCTTATCACTTGCATCGTATAAAACGGCTTGCTTCTTCCAATCATCGAGCTCTCCTATAAGCTCCTGGGCCTGCTTTCTTGCCATAAAGGCCTGCTGGAAGGCCGCCTCCTTCTCATCAACCCTCAGAAGCTTCCTTATCAGGATAGATATCCCGGCAGTCATAAGGGCGACAATAACGACTTGTAACCACAAGGGAACTCCCAAGATATCAAGAGGTGTAATAATCAAGAGCTGTAAGACATTGCCAATGGCTGAAAATAATGGGATAAGGACCGCGTACATCAGCCAGTCTAAAAAATCTCTTATAAAACCGGGTATGAAATCCATAGCTTAAACATAAATCTAGTGATGGCTTTTTTCAATGAGTCACAAAAAAGTAAAAATGACAACTGGCACCTAAATCAGCTGCTTATAAAAAGAGTGGTTTTAGACAAGGTTCTGGGATAGTTTATTCATGCTTGAACTTTCCATCTTCCAAGGCCAAGGAGAAAAAAGATATGCACAACACCCCTGCCCCAAAACCTCCAATCAGGATCATCTTGTTTTTATGCCTTATAATTCCACTTTTTTTTATCATATACTCTAGCTGCTTGGCCAGTACCAAAGAGGCCCATTGCATACTGGAAAAAGAAAAGGAAGAGATATCCGTTGCAGAGGATGGCACATTTATCGATTTTGACGAGGTGTTTCTTACCATCTTGGATGAAAAAGGGAAAAGGCAACAACAGGTACAAAATTTTTTCATAAACAGAAATTATTCAAATCTTGAAATAATAAACATGGAACTTATCCACGAGGATGGGACCAGCACTCCCATTGACTGGAAATCAAATTCTAAAGAGACAAACCCAGCCCAAACCACCAAGATGAATATTTATGACCCTAACCAAAAAGTAATAAAGGTCTTTCTGCCAGATCTTAAAGTTGGCGATACCATCCATTACAAGATAAGACTAAACAATTTCAAACCAATTATCAAAGGCCACTTTTTTGGGAATGTTTTGCTTCAGCATCCCTTCCCTGTAAAAGAGATAGAATTGAAAATCACCATTCCATCAAGTAAAAATCTCTACAGCCTTATAAAGGATAATAACGATAAATCCAATATATCCATTGATCAGTCTTCTGGTAGAGAATTCAGGACTTATACATGGTGTTTCAAAAATATTCCTGAAATAGTACCCGAGCCCTCAATGCCAGATCCTTCAAGGCTAGCCATGCGGCTTTTATTCTCAACAATGAAGTCATGGAAGGAAGTATCCACATGGTATTACAAACTGTCAGAACCAAGGCTTGTGCCAACCGAAGCAATTAAAAAAAAGGTTGCGCAACTTATAAGGGACAAAAAAAGCCCCAGAGACAAAGCAAGGGCCCTTTTCATGTTTGTTTCACGAAAAATTCGATACATGGGCCTCATAGAAGAAGCCAAAAGACCGGGATTTGAACCGCACCAAGTGGGTCTGACCTTTGAAAGACGATATGGAGTATGTAGAGATAAAGCGGCACTTCTTGTATCGATGCTAAGGCTGGCCGGCTTCAAAGCAGCCCCTGTACTAATAAAGGCAGGAGGAAAACTAGACAAGGAAATCCCTATTCCTTACTTCAATCATGCCATTTGCGCCATTCTAGGTGATGATGGAAGGCCCAAAACATACATGGATCCCACGTCAGAAACAAGTAACCAATTTTTGCCGGATTATGAACAGGATTCGTCCTGTCTGCCAGCCACTAAGGAAGGCTCGGATCTTCTTCTCACCCCTGTAAGTCCTCCATCCAGAAATATGTTCGTCATGCTTATAGACGACAAAATAGACCACCAAGGGAACATTAGCGGAACCATAGAAATCAAGGCCTCAAACTTCATTGATACTGCCTTTCGCGGCATCCTGATGGCAAGAACAAAAGACCAACAAAGAAGGTTCCTTAAACGGTTTCTTTTGAAAAGACGTCCACATATGGTAATCAAGACAATATCATGGACAGACCCCTCAGACACCACCACCCCATTTTCCATCAGCTATTCTTTTAATATTCCTAAAGGAATCCAAAATGGCTATCTCTATCCCATAAGCCTTGCCAAGGAGCTTGGCCTTATTGATAACTGGATAATTTCAAAGGCATCCATGATAGAAAGACACTATCCCCTAAAACTCAACTATGCCATTAAGACCATAATAAAGGAAAAAATACACTTACCTCAAAGTAAAAAGACCCTTCTCCTTCCACATCTTCGGAACATATCCAGCCCCTACTTTAAACTGGACAGTTCGTTTGCCATATCACAAGGTACCCTCCAGATAAAACGGATTTTCCTAAACAGGGCCCTTGAAATACCAACAAAAGCCTACAAAGCCCTTTTAGAAATCCAGTCCGAACTGTTGAAAGATGAATTTCTGCCAATAATGATAGGAGAGGGAGACAGGTAAATGACCCAAAACACTGTAGCACACATCAACCCTCTATGGGGCATCTTGGCACTTTTCTGCTTGACAACTCTAATTAATCAATCCAGTACCTTTGCAATGGGGAACTCTACAACAAAGGAAAGACCCGATGCAATTATCCTTCTTCTAGAAAAGGACTATCAGGTTGACAATGATGGCAGTTACACCGTTAAAGTCCATGTCAAAACCCGGATCAACACCTATCAAGGGAAAAAATCATGGGCTGATTTCAAAATTAGCTACAACAGCAACTTTGAAAGAATAAAGGTTATCCAGGCATTCACCATCACCCCTCGGGGCAAAAAGGTACTTGTAACACCAAAAGAAATCCATGACATTACAGACCCTTCAACCCAGTCCGCCTCTCTCTTTTCCGCATCAAGGCTAAAGGTTGTAAACTTTCCCTCGGTAGAAGAGGGTTGCACCGTTGAGATGACAGTGGAGAAGTCTTCGAGGCTGGGACTTTGGGCTGTTGAACCCTTTTCCTTAAAAGATCCGATAAGGCTCAAGCGTGTGCAGGTATCCATGCCCACTACTATGCACTTATCAGTTCATCTTAAAAGCAATGAAATACACCTAAAGCAAAAAATACAAGGGAATAAAAAAACCTACATATGGACTGGCACAGACCGTAACAAGATCGTATCGGAACCAATGATGCCCCCTATCCAAAACAGGCCAGACACCCTCATATTTTCCACTCTGCACTCATGGCAAAATGTATCTGAGTTATTTAAGAGGCTTTTCCTGTCAAAGACCAATGACAAAAATCTTGCAACAAACAAGCCTAATGCTTTCCTAAGCAGAGAAGACCCGGATGCTATCTTTGTGGCCTTAAAGAAGGAATTCGAAATCTATCCTATTGGTCTCTTCAAATCAAATTTTGCCTTTTCTTCCCCTAACAAAACCCTTGCAAGGGGTTATGGTACCCAATTTGACATGATTCTCTTATTTAGATACCTGCTGAGTCAAAAGGGCATAAAAAGCCATGTCATAGCTGTAAATTCTGCAGGCATATGGCTGGAAGGCCTTAGAGATTGCTACGATCCTGCCCTATTTAACACCTTTTTAATAAATGCAAGGGGTAAATTCTATTCATTTGATATGAAATATGCTGCTCCAGGCATTACAGGCCTTGATGGCTCGATAGGCCTTGACATAAACAGTAACGCCTTTGTCCCAATAAAAGACGTGGTAAAAAATGAAACTGTGGAAAAATTTGATTTTGTCTTTGCGACACCACGGTCTTTTACTGCCAGTTATACAGGGAAATATTGCGGTTTAAGAAGTGTATCTATCAAAAGAAACTTCAGAGATCTCACTCTTTCTGAATTTAAAGTCAAGCAGTCTATTTACTACCATTCGCTGCATCCTATTGCCAAGCCCCTTGTTCCGTTAAAAATAACCGGAATAGATCTGCAATCCTTAGAAACCAACATCACTGCAAAATACGCTGTGGAAAACTTTCAGCTTGAAAATCACGGGGTCTCGTTTTTCCCTAACAGATCACCGGGAATACTAAAGGCATTTTCCTCACTGCTTCCAGACAGAAAAAATCCTGTATTTGTTAAAAGACCTTTGACACAATGCGTGGAGATCAATGTCCATTTTCCGTTTGATGTTACTATAATACATGTCCCTTCGAATACATACGGTTCAATAGGACCGCTCTCGTGGAAGAACATCTGCAGTCCAAAAGGTGAGAACCTCCTGTGTCGAAAATCAATATCTATCAAAAGAGGCTTTGTTAGGATTGGAGAAGAATATCAAAAGATTAGAAATATAATCCAAGGACTTACAGGACCCTTGGACAACAGCATTGTTTTTCAACAAAATCCTTAAAAGCTGTAACATGGAGGTTGTCATGGACGCCATGGTACTTGAGAAACATGGAAGAAAGTTACGATTAAGCTCTGTTCCTATACCGCAGCCTGAAAAGGGGCAAGTCCTTATAAGAGTAGAGGCATGCGGAGTATGCCGAACCGATCTGCATATTATAGATGGAGAGCTTGAAAAACCGAAACTTCCTCTTATTCCAGGGCACGAAATCGTAGGGAGAATAGAGGCCCTGGGCCCTGGAACAAAACGTATCCAGCTAGGTACACGGGTTGGCGTCCCCTGGCTGGGCTGGACCTGCGGAAGCTGCTCCTACTGTCAAAAGGGGCTTGAAAATTTGTGCGAAAAGGCCCTTTTTACAGGTTATACACTTGATGGTGGATATGCCCAATATTGTTGCGCATTTGAAGACTATGTATTTGAAATCCCAGAAAGGTATTCTAGTGAAAAGGCAGCACCTCTTCTATGCGCAGGACTAATTGGCTATCGATCGTATACCATGGCAGGCAATGCCCAAAAAATTGGACTCTATGGTTTTGGGGCCTCGGCCCACATCATCTGCCAAATTGCAACCTTTCATGGAAAGCAAGTATATGCATTTACAAGAGATGGAGACACTGAAAAACAAAATTTTGCCCGAAGACTTGGAGCAGTGTGGTCTGGAGGATCGAGCAGCATACCTCCACAACCACTTGACGCAGCCATCATATTCGCCCCTGTGGGCAACCTGGTTATTCAGGCACTAAAGGCTGTTGACAAGGCAGGAAAGGTGATATGCGCAGGAATATATATGAGTGACATACCTGCATTCCCATATTCGCTTTTATGGCTAGAGAGGCAGTTAAAATCTGTAGCAAACCTTACAAGGAGAGATGGTAGAGAATTTATGAAGCTCGCTTCACAAGTCCCATTAGAACTCCATACAACCCCTTTTGGACTCAAAGACGCCAACAAGGCGGTCGAGGCGATTAAGACAGGCAAAATAAAAGGGGCTGCGGTCCTGATTCCATGGGAGTAAACAGCACTATGGATGACCTTGTAGCAATTATAGCAAAAATCAATTCTTTCGTCTGGGGGCCATACATGCTCATCCTCTTGGTGGGAACAGGCGTATACCTCACCCTCCGTCTTAGATTCATACAGTTTTCCAAGCTTGTCCCTGCCCTCATACTACTGACAAAGGGCAGAAAGGGCCGAGGGCAAGGAGACATAACCCCGCTTCAGGCCCTTACGACTGCCCTTTCTGCAACTATTGGCACAGGGAATATTGCAGGAGTGGCAACGGCCATATTTCTCGGAGGCCCAGGTGCTGTCTTCTGGATGTGGATCTGCGCTGTATTTGGCATGGCCACAAAATATGCAGAGGCGGTGCTTGCTGTAAAATATCGCAGGGTCCTGCCTGACGGGACCATGCAAGGTGGTCCCATGTTGTACATATCGGATGGGCTGGGGCTTAAGTGGCTCGGCTGGCTCTTTGCCCTTATGGGCTCAATGGCAGCCTTTGGCATTGGAAGCATGGTGCAGTCCAATTCCGTGGCAGTAGTTATAAAAGATTACTGGCATGTCCCACAGGTGATTACAGGATTAGTTCTTGCCGTGTTAACAGGCATAGTGATAATAGGGGGCATAAAACGTATTGGCAAGGTAACAGAAAAGCTTGTTCCTTTTATGGGGATCTTTTATGTATCAGGCGCCTTGGCAATACTAGCTACAAACATCTCTGCCATACCAGAGGCCTTTTCACTCATATTCAGAAATGCCTTTAATCCTGCAGCTGGCATCGGTGGATTTGCCGGTGCAAGCGTTGCACAGGCAATACGCTATGGGGTGGCAAGGGGAGTCTTTTCTAACGAAGCAGGCCTTGGAAGCGCCCCAATCGCCCATGCCGCTGCCAAAACAGATGATCCAATACGTCAGGGTCTCATTGCCATGACAGGGGTCTTTTTTGACACAATAATCATCTGTACCATGACCGCCCTTGTTATCTTGACCACAGGTGCATGGAAAAGCGGAATGACGACCAGCTCCCTAACCTACAGCGCCTTTGAGACCGGATTACCTAACATCGGGGGCATAATAGTCACTGCAGGCCTTAGCATATTTGCTTACTCCACTATGATAGGATGGGCATACTATGGTGAAGAGTGTATCGAATATATCTTCGGAATAAAGGCAAGAATGCCCTACCGGTTCGTATTTTGTGGGGTCATTGCTGTTGGTGCCTTTCAAAAGGTGGACCTGGTCTGGAACTTTTCAGACACCATGAATGGTGCCATGGCCATACCAAACCTTATTGGTCTCATTGGACTTAGCGGGGTATTAGTGAATGAAACAAGAAAAAAAATAAAAACGGCCCTGTCATTTAATTAAAAAATAAAGGCCCCTAGCCTTAACCTTAGGGGCCTTTTCTTCCGTTAATCTCCTATCCGAGAATGGCTTTTAGATCCTCGTCTGGAGTCTTTATAGGCATGATATTGTAATTTTCAACCAAGACTTCCAATACGTTTGGTGTAATAAATGCGGGCAGACTTGGACCAAGCCTAATATTTTTTATACCAAGGGCAAACAACGTTAGGAGAATGGCTACGGCCTTTTGCTCATACCATGAAAGGATCATCGAAAGGGGCAAATCATTTACAGTACAGCCAAAGGCATTTGCCAGGGCAGAGGCTATTTGTATGGCAGAGTAGGCGTCGTTGCACTGACCGATGTCTAAGAGCCTTGGAATTCCATCTATGTCCCCAAGTTTCTTGTCAAAAAAGCGAAACTTTCCACAGGCAAGAGTAAGAACAATACAATCCTGTGGCACCTTTTCTACAAATTCTGTGTAATAATTTCTGCCAGGCTTGGCCCCATCACATCCTGCAACCAAAAAGAAATGCCTGATCTTGCCTCCTTTAACCCCTTCGATAACCTTATCAGCAACAGATAAGATAGCATTTCTGGCAAAACCGACCATGACGGTTCCCTTATCTGTATCCTCAGAGAAACCAGGAGTTTCTAAGGCCTTTTCAATCACAGGGGTAAAGTCTTTGTCTGCAATGTGCCTCACTCCGGGCCAACCGACAAGACCAGTGGTAAAAATCCTATCAAAGTAAGACTGCCTTGGTTTTTGAATACAGTTTGTAGTCATTACAATGGGACCTGGAAATGCATCAAATTCCTTGGCTTGATTTTGCCAAGCAGTTCCATAGTGGCCATAGAAGTGAGAATATTTTTTGAGTTCTGGATAACCGTGACACGGGAGCATTTCACCATGGGTATATACGTTTATTCCCTTCCCTTCGGTCTGCTTGAGAATGAGTTCGAGATCCTTCAAATCGTGTCCAGAGACCAAAATGGCCTTGCCCTTCTTAGCTCCAAGCGGCACCTCTGTAGGTACAGGATGTCCATATGTTTCCGTGTTGGCTGCATCAAGGAGCTCCATGGCCTTGAGATTGGCTTGACCTGTCTTAAGTGCAAGTCCAACCCATTCGTTTAGACTCATATCTTTATTGAGAGTTGCTGCAAAAATCTCGTGGATTGTTCTGTAATGATCCTTGTCTTCTTTTCCAAGGATATGTGCATGGTCTGTATAGGCGCATACCCCCTTCAATCCGTATATTATGGTCTCTCGAAGGGATCGCCTGTCTTCATCCAGATCTCCGTTTGACAGGACGCCATGCATTTCACCCTGACGAACCATCTCTTCTTTGTTATTGCCAAGCTCAAAAGTAGCAGGACCTTCTGGAAAATCAATGCTGCCTCCGGCTGCCTTAACCTTCTCCTTGAGCTGCTCGCGCAGCTCAATGCACCTTTTTAACATCTGCACAAATCGATCCGGGTCAAAATCTACATTAGTAAGGGTTGAAAAAACGGCCTCACTGGTAAATACGTTCACATCATTATCGTCAATCCCTACTTTATGACCTTCTACTGCCACCTGTGATAATCCCTTGATGACATATATCAAAAGATCCTGAAGGGCTGCCACATCAGGCTGTTTGCCACAAACACCCACCTTAGTGCATCCCTGTCCTTTAGCAGTCTGCTCACATTGATAACAAAACATACTTTCACCTCTTTTCTTTTATTTCTCCTCGCCGGAGGAGAGATTGAGTTCCTTCATAAGATCTTCAAATCCTGACTTTGCCAACAAGACACCAAGTCTTTCGCCCTTCTTGCAACGGGCCTTATAAAACAAGGTGACCTTCTCTATAATCTCCAAGGCCCTTTCAGGACTAAAAATACCCGGCAGCTCAAAACCAAGCTGAGGATGTCTGCCAAGCTTTCCTCCAACAAGCACCCTAAAACCCTCCTTAGCCTTTGCTATGCTGCCTGTTGGACACCTGCTAATACATTGACCACAATAAAGGCACTTATACTCGAGTATTTTTACAAAGTCTCCTTCAAGGCTGATCGCCTCTTCATCACAGGCCCTTTTGCACAAACCACAACCGTTGCATTCATCATCTGAAACAACCGGACATACAGCTCCGATCAATCCTATGTCCACAATCTGCGGCCTGGAACAACTGTTAGGACAAAAAGAAATGGATACACGAAATTCATTGTGCACCTTTAATGGATGGGACAACCTCTCTTGCAGAAACTCCTTCATGCCTTGTCCCTGTAAGAATGATTCTATTTTATCAGCAATGTCTGTATCTGACATGGTCCTGTTTGAACACTCTTGAGCACCAAGGCATGTCTCGACTGCATAACCCTTTAGCTCCCTGTCCATAGACTTCACAAATCTTTGCTTGCACTCATCAATGTGCTTATTGGTAATAGTGGATATTCCCTGTTCTTTGGCATAGGCCTCAACCTTTTTTCTTACCCTTTTTCTGATAAAAAAAGGGACTCGTTGAATGGTCTTTTCCGCCTCTTTGCTCCACTTCATACAAAACTCCTAGCAGTACAAAAATGATAAACTAGATATTTTTTATACACTTTGACTTACGTCAAGATCTAAAATTTTTTGACAGATTTTATATTGCCAAAATTTTGAGAGCTGTAAAAATTAAAAAGCTGTTGAGTTGTTCCTGCAATAAGCTATCCAGTCAGGATGCTATATGCTTTTTGATGGACAGGTAATAAATAACAAATTCAATCCCTTTTTATAAGAGAACAGATAGAGTAGGAAGCAATTCCAAGCCCCTGCCCTGCAAAACCAAGCCCTTCGGTAGTGGTAGCCTTTATATTCACCCTATTTTGGTCAATCCGTATACACGAACTGATATTATCCTTCATGGCAGGAATAAAGGGAGAAAGTCTAGGCTTCTGAGCCACTATGGTTGCATCAACGTTATTAATTATAAAACCCAGGGCTCTCGTCTTCTTGACTACATTTTGAAGAAGCCTAACAGATGAAATTCCTCTATATCTTTCGTCTGTATCAGGAAAATGCCTTCCTATATCGCCAAGGGCTGCAGCGCCTAAAATTGCGTCACATATGGCATGCAGAAGGACATCTGCATCAGAATGGCCTAACAACCCCATGTCAAAATCTATCTTGACCCCTCCAAGGATCAGTTCCCTTTCAGGCACCAAGCGATGAACATCGTATCCAAACCCGACCCGTATATCCATCTCTAGTTTTCCAATTGACTATTAAAATAACTTACTAGCGCCCGCGCCATCTTAAGATCTGCCTCTGTGGTTATCTTAAAATTTATGGCGCTACTTATCTGGACCACAACATTGATGCCGGCGTATTCAAGA
>Ga0256914_1003030_pt1 | contig 13551 bp, 11 predicted proteins | sample HulkmetaG_FD_191571 | JGI IMG/M metagenome (GOLD analysis project Ga0256914, IMG submission 191571) | Hydrothermal chimney microbial communities from Main Endeavour vent field at the Juan de Fuca Ridge, Pacific Ocean - Hulk | ecosystem: Environmental > Aquatic > Marine > Hydrothermal vents ... | reverse complement strand
CGAATCTATTTTGCCGAAGATTCCTATAAAATAGCCTTTGGTCCCATGTACCCTTTCGGAAACAGAATAACTTTCGGAGGCGAAGAGGGAACCTTTATTAACAAAGAAAAAATAGCCTCCATGGAACTCAACGGCAAAACATACACCGATGTTTATCACTCAATATCCGAAGATTACAACGACTATCCCGGCGATACGGTATTTTATCATTTTTATTATGCCAAAAATTTCGGTTTGATAAAATTCAGTTACAACCACAAAGGGTCAGGGCACAGTTACAGTCTGGTTGACGCATCGTTGATTACAGGAGATTAAAAGGGTGAGAGTTCTGTTTCAGGTTTTTATTTTATACTGCCTGCCGCCTGAAGGCATTTTTCACATTTGTCCTGACAGGTTCTTCCGTTGTGCTATAACATGAAAACAAAAACGGCAACAGGCAATTATTAATTAAACGGCACAACAACCTGCCGGTTCAAAACTAAATAGTTCCGAACCACTTTTCCACCAAGGCGGTTTTACTGAATTTCTCTTCATCCCTGTGATAAAACTCATTGGTTTTTGAGTTGTATGAATACTCCTTGCTCCATTCATCGACATTAAATACGATTTGCTTAACCGCATCCACAACATAGTCCAGTTCCGTATCCGTCATTGTCGGATGAAGCGACACCCTTACAAAACCGGGTTTTTCCGAGTTATCGCCCCTGCTTATTTTCTCGGTAATTCTGTGCGATTCATCAGGGTCTATATTGAGCAAATAGTGTCCGTAAGTACCGGCACATGCACAACCGCCGCGCACCTGGATACCGAAACGGTCGTTAAGCATTTTTACTATCAGATTGTAATGGATATTATCGACATAAAAGGAGAATATTCCCAGTCTATCCTTAATATTATCGGCAAGGATATGTAATCCGGGGATTTTCGAAAAACCTTCGAAAGCCTTATTTACCAATTGCTCTTCGCGCCGTTTAATAAGCGAGGTGTCCATTTGTTCTTTCAACTCTATGGCAAGAGCTGTACGCATGGCTTGCAAGAAGCCGGGGGTACCACCGTCCTCCCGTAACTCAATGTCGTCGTAATACATATGTTCACCCCAAGGGTTTGTCCATTCCACAGTACCGCCACCCGGATGATCGGGCACTTTTCTGTTATACATTTTTTTATTGAATATCAACACTCCCGAACTTCCCGGACCTCCGAGGAACTTATGAGGCGAAAAAAACACGGCATCGAGATACTCATCTTTTTCAGCGGGGTGCATATCAATATCGACATATGGAGCCGAACCCGCAAAATCAACAAAAGCCAACCCACCGTACCGGTGCATTAAGGCGGCAAGTTTATGATAAGGTGGTTGAACGCCGGTAACATTGGAACAGGCGGAAAAAGAACCGACTTTAATTTTACGTTCTTTGTACTTTTCCAGTTGACGCTGCAACTCTTCCGGGTCAACCCTGTTTTCGGCATCAGGCTGCAACACCACCACCTCGGCAATGGTTTCGAGCCAGGAAGTTTGATTTGAATGGTGTTCCATATGTGTTACAAATACCACGGGGCGCTCCTTTTTGGGAATACATTCGCCCTTTTCGTAAACGGCACAATTCTTAAAACCCAAAATACGTTGCAATTTATTAACCACGGCAGTCATTCCGAAGCCGGCGGTAATAATAACGTCGTCGGGACCGGCATTGACGTGTCTTTTTATCTTTTCGTGTGCAAAATGATATGCTTTTGTCATTAAAGTTCCCGTTTCGGAAGTTTCGGTATGTGTATTACCCACAAACGGACCAATCTCTTCAGCCATTTTCTTTTCAATGGGAGCATATAATCTTCCGCTTGCCACCCAGTCGGCATATAACAAATTCATGGTTCCGTACGGTGTACGGAATTTTGCATCAATACCTATTATGTTTTTTCTGAAACGTTCGAAATGCTTTTCCAAGTCTGTCATAAGAAATATCCTTTTATCATGTTTTAGACAACATCAATCGAAAAAAGTATGGAAACGAATAAAAACTTGTTAGCAAATTTAAAAAAAATCCCGGTTAAACACTCAACCGGGATTTTTCACAAATAAATTAACTTGAAAAGTTATTTTTTCTTGGACTTCTTTTTTCTTTTACGTTCGGCCTCTTCGTTTTTTGCCTCTATCGCTTTATCGTTTTTATCGCCTTTCAACAGGTCGTAAGCAATGGGGCTTGCCGTAAATACCGAAGAGTATGTACCTATTAAAATACCTATTAACAAAGCGAATACAAATCCGCGAATAACTTCGCCGCCGAACAGGAATATCATAAGAAGCACAACAAGAGTTGTACCCGAGGTATTCATGGTACGCGCCAAAGTTGCGTTCAAACCTTCGTTCATATTCCGCTTAAGCGTATGTTTAGGGAATAAAGTGGTATTTTCACGAATACGGTCGAAAATAATCACGGTATCGTTTATGGAGTATCCGATAATGGTAAGGATAGCGGCAATAAACGATTGGTCAACCTCCATATTAAAGGGCATAATGCCGTAAAAGAGGGAGAACATGCCCATGGTAATTATCGTATCGTGGAAAAGTGCCAAAACACCTCCGACACCGTATTGCCACTTTTTAAACCTGAGTGCTATATAAACGAAAATGATAATCAAGGCAAAGAATATGGCAAAATAGGCTTTTTCGCGAATATCGTAAGCAATTGTAGGACCTATTTTTTGCGAACTTAAAATTCCCAGCAACTTGTTTTCACCCTCTGTATCCGAAGTAAAATCTTTATATTTCAAAGGTGTTTTATAAAAGGCTTTCAGACCGTCGTAAAGTTTACGCTGAATGATTGAATCGGCATTAATACTTTCGTCGGCATCAATTAAATATTTTGTGGTAACCTTTATTTGGCTGGAAGGGCCGAAAGTTTTCACTTCGGGAGCTATGTTTTCAAACTCTTTGGTTAAAACTTTTCTGATAGCTTCGGTATTAACGTCCTTATCGAAACGGATAACATAAGTACGTCCACCCGTAAAATCGACACCGAAGTTCAAACCGCGAGTAAATAGCGAAACCAAACTGATGGTTATTAATAGCCCTGAAAAAATATAGGCTTTTTTACGCCAGCCAATAAAATCGAAATTGGTATTTGAAAGTGTGTTTGCCGTAAATTTGTTTGAGAAAGATATCTTTTTGTTTTTCTCAAGCATATTTGTAAATAACAATCTCGATATAAAGATAGCCGTAAAGAGCGACGAAAGCAGACCTATGATAAGAGTTGTTGCAAAACCTTGCACCGGACCTGTACCGAAAACGTAGAGCACAATACCGGTCAGCAATGTTGTAACGTTTCCGTCGATAATAGCCGAATAAGCGTTTTTGTAACCGTCGGCTATGGCAAGTCTGATACCTTTACCTGCCCGCACCTCCTCTTTAATACGTTCGTAAATAATCACGTTGGCGTCAACAGCCATACCGAGTGTCAGTACGATACCTGCAATACCCGGCAGAGTAAGAACCGCACCCAACGAGGCCAATACTCCGAACAAGAAAAACACGTTGACGATAAGAGCGAAACTTGCCACCCAGCCTGCTTTGTTATAATAAGCAATCATGTAAGCCAAAACAAGTATGAAAGCGAGGATAAAACTGTTCATTCCCGCTTTCACGGCTTCGCGGCCGAGCGAAGGACCTACCACAGCCTCTTCGACAATATGTGCTGATGCGGGGAGTTTACCCGCTTTAAGTATATTGGCAAGGTCTTTAGCCTCTTCAACGGTCATGCCACCGCCAGAAATTGAGGAGCGTCCGTTGGGGATTTCACCGTTAACAACGGGAAAAGAGTAAACATAACCGTCGAGAACAATAGCAATTTGCCGTCCTATATTATCGGCCGTAAGACGTTTCCAGATTTTGGCGCCCTGGCTGTTCATTTGAAGATCAACGGAGACTTTTCCGTTTTGGTCGAAATCTTGACGGGCATCAACAATAACGTCGCCGCCGAGGGCAGCACTTCCGTCGCGTGTACTTGCTTTAAGAGCAATAAGCTCCAATACGTCGGGAGTTCTCGGGTCGGGTTTTACGGCCCAGGCAAAACGCAAATCCCTCGGGAAAATATCTTTTACTTTTCTCAACATGTTATTTATGCGTGCCGTATCCTTTATGGCGGCAACACCAACCCTTGCCGATTGTGCCGGAGCAAACTTGCCGTTCTCGGTTTGATAATAAGAAGGACGCAAATAGGCATACAAGGGGTTCTTTTTGGCATACTCTTCAAAAGATTGCTCTTTTTTGGCAATGTTCGAAGTATCTTTTTCTATCTGTTCGAGCAGTTTGTTTTTTGTGGTATCGCTACTTTTTGCGGTAACGGCGGTATCTTGTCCGGCTGAAACCGAAGCCGGTTTTTCACCTTTCACTGATTTCTCTTCACCTGCATTGGTATTTGCATCCGTGTTTTTACCGTTTTCTTCTTCATTCAATTGCTCAACTTCCGCCAGTTTTTTGTTTGCCTGGTCGAAATATTGAAATATTTCGGAGAAATTATAGGTTTCCCAAAATTCAAGTTTTGCCGTACCTTGAAGAAGTTTACGGACACGCTCGGGGTCTTTTATACCGGGGAGTTCGATAAGTATTCGTCCGCTGGTGGCAAGTTTTTGGATGTTGGGTTGCGAAACACCGAAGCGGTCGATACGTGTTCTTAATATTTGGAACGACCTGTCGATTGCTCCGTCGGCTTCTTTTTTAATTACCTTTAAAACTTCGTCGTTTGTTGAAGTTGTTGTAATTCCTTTGTCTTTAAATTCATATAAAAATATTGAAGCAAGACGTGCGTTGGGATCGATTTTTTGAAATGCCTCGCCAAACAGAGTTACAAAATCTTTGTTGCTGTTTTTTTGCATCTCTTTGGCCATTTTCATGGCTTTTCTGAAAGTGGGGTCCTCGCTGTGTCCCGACAAGGCGTCAATAATGTCGCTAACCGACACTTCCAGGACAACGTTCATACCGCCTTTGAGGTCGAGTCCCAGATTTATTTCACGTTCTTTACACTCTTTGTAGGTATAACTGTCAATACCTATGTTGTAAACAACTTCGTTGGCAATACTGTCGAGATAATAACTTTCTCTTGCCTTTTCAATCGAATCGAGCAAATACTGTTCTCTTGCTTCGTTTCCCCCTGCAAGTTTTTTTGCTTGTTGCAAAGCCACGTTGCTTGCGGCATATTCTTTGGCTTTCTTTTCCACCCTTGAAGTTACCACGGTGAAACTCAACTGATAAAGACATACCAACGCAAACGAAATGGCAAAAAACTTGATAGCTCCTTTGTTTTGCATTTGAAATTAGATATTTATGATTTTACTTAAATTTTTTAAGGGTGCAAAAATAGAATAATATTTTATATAAACAATGTACAATACAATTTATCTTACTGTTTTCCTATCGTTTTTTATTATGGAAATAAATTCCTTAATGTTTAACAGTTTTAAAGCAAATGCCGTTAAGGTTCCGAAAGTTAAAAATATCATTATGTTTTTATGCCAGCTTAATGCGGAAAAGGTGTTTATTAAATAACCCGAAAAGAAGATTAAGAGAACGGCGGCAAAAAATTTCAGTATCCACATTTTAGAAAAATCGAGTTTAAAATATTTAAATGCAAGGGACATTTGCAATACTGCCGTTATTGTTTGTGCCCCGAGGCTTGCATATGCCGAACCTATGGCATGATAACCGGGGATTAAAATAAAATTCAACAACAGATTTGTAACAAGACCCGTCAGAGCAATCAGGTTCAGGGCTTTCAAATTGTTGTTTGCCGTAAGCAAGGTGCCGAAAATATAATTGGACGATACGGCGACAAAACTGAACATCAATATTTTAAAAATATGTTGCGATTGCATGATGCGGTTAGCGAAACCGATTAAAGTTTCGCCTTGGTGTCGGGTGTACATAAGCTCCATGATGTTTTTTCCGAAAAAGGTTGCCGTTGCTGCAATCAAAAGTGCACCCGTAATAATGATTGAGAAAGATATCCGTACCAATTTACCAACGGGCATATGCTCTTTTATCATTTTCGAAAACAGGGGAAGCAGCAAAACGGCAAAAAGGTAAGCGAAGTTTTGTCCGGCATCAAGGAGCCTGTATGCAAGGGCATAAACGCCCGACTGCTCGGCACCGAGTGGCGAAGGCAAAAGACGTTCGAGCAAAACGGTATCAATGCGATTGTAAAAACTCATTATCAAAACCAAAAGAGCAAAAGGGATACTCTTTTTTATTATCATCAAAAAAAATGCGGTATTCCAGTTTAATTTCAACTTACCCGATTTGTTAAGAACTGCCGTCAAAGCTATCAGTACGGTTATTCCGTATGCCAATGTTTGCGAATATACATACCACTCTATTTTGAAACTTGCGGGAAACCAGCCGCTCCATAAAATAGCTCCCACAAAAAGTATCATTAATATTCTGTCGAGTATTGACAGAAAACTGTCGGTCTTAAAAAGTAAAAGTCCCGAAATATTGGAACGTAAATACAAAATAAACGAAAGCAAAAACTGATTGAAACCCACCCAAGCCAAAATGTAAAGTTGGCGTCCTCTGTAGCCTATAAGTATTCCGACGGCAAAAATTATGAAGGCATAAACTAATCCGAGCAGAAGCTTCAAACTTGCAATACCCGCCAGATGCTTGTTTAAAAGCTGGTTGTTTTGCGCTATGTTTCTATTGTTGAAATTGGTAATTCCCAAATCGAGGAAAATAAAAAAGAGGAAGGAGAAGTTGAATATGGAGAAATAGAAACCGTACTCGTCGGTACCCACGACATTTTGCACCTGCCTGTCAATACCGAGTATCCAAAAAGGCTTAACAAGCAAGTTTAAAAAAAGTAACAGGGCCAGATTTTTCAGAAATTTTCCGTGCATTTTGCAAAAGTAAAAAAAACCCCCACCTATTCTCAACCGTCCAAATCCAACTTTAATTGAATGTGAAAATTAAAACTTTTACGGTGATAAGGTGACAATCCGAGGTTTTGTATGCTAAGTTTATGTTGTTTGGTAGGGTATCCTTTGTTTTTGTTCCAGAAATAGCCGGGAAATTCATCATTTAATTTTCTCATGTAATCGTCGCGGTAAGTTTTTGCCAAAATAGATGCCGCCGCTATGGACATATATTTAGCGTCTCCCTTAACAACGCACACATGTTTAATATCTTTATATTTTTTAAATCTGTTTCCGTCAATCAATAGCAATTCAGGTTTTACCGATAAATTGTCAATGGCGAGGTGCATTGCCAGAAATGATGCGTTGAGAATATTTATTTCGTCTATTTTATTATTGTCAACCGAAGCCACCGCCCAGGAGAGAGCTTCGTTTTCTATAATTTTTCGAAGTTGGTTCCGTTTCTTCTCACTCAACTTTTTCGAGTCGTTAAGCATTTGATTTGAAAACCCCGGGGGCAGTATTACCGCCGCCGCAAATACAGGTCCCGCCAAACAACCTCGTCCCGCCTCGTCGCAACCCGCCTCCACCGCGGTGATGTCAGAATATCTTTCAATAAGCATTATACAAATATAAATAGTGATCAAACAAAACAAGAACCAACAAAACAAAAATCGCTGTCTCCGACAGTTTTTTTCTTTTTACAAAACGCAGATAGTCGTTAACGGCAACGGCAGCCGGAACAAACAACAAGGCAAAAAACTGCAAATCGTCAGATAAAAAAAGATATATAACAGCTAAAAAAACAGATAAATATATAATTATACTCACGTTTCTGCGCTTCAATATTTTTCTTCGGTACAAATTTTTGTAACCGGTAAAAAGAGCCGAAACAAAAAGTATTAATATTAAAACCAAAACGGATATGGAAATAATATCAGAGGGCATAACCACCGAAAATCCCGCATTTGAAATATGCAGACAATTATCCGCTACCTCTTGTAAACCGTCTGTCCAAAAAGCATATGCAAACAGGTACAAAAAAGGTGTAACCACCCCGAGCAAAACACTAAGAAATGAACGCAAATCGTTTATCCGGTGCGAAACAAGTCCCAAAAACCGAACAACCAACAAAATTATCATGGGCGGATAAAAAAGAGTCATCAAACCCACAAGCAAACCGCCGTTAAAAGATTTAATCCTGTTGTTGCCGGCTTGTGCCGTACCAAACAAATTGAACAGAAAAAGCGCAAGTAAAAAGTTGATAAAAATCACCGGCAACATACGGGTAAACCTATGCAAGGAGGAGGCAAACAACAGGTATAAAAAAAACGACACATATGATGTTTTTCCGGACAAGCCGAAATTAACGGCCAATGCATTTATTACCAGTCCCGTTGCCAATGTTAACAAAAAAGCCGTCAGTGTATCGAACCAAACAAATTTTACCGGTATGGCAAGGTAAAGAGAGTATAGAGGAGCTTGCCATTGAGGCATTACAGGTTTAACGGGAACAACGAATGACGGGAACCATATTACAACAGCTATTACCAGCGCAAACAGAAAACGCGACAAATATGCCGAATTGAAAAAGCGCAGCAACATAACTATTATTGTATAATTTTGTTTTTAAGGTCGAAACCTATATCGCGCCTGTAATATTTACCCTCGAAATCTATATGTTCAACGTTTTGATAAGCGGTTTGAAGGGCTTCGTCCATGGTATTTCCGTATGCCGTAACCGCAATAACCCTTCCCCCGCTTGTTTTCAGCCTGTCGCTTTCAATATCTTTGGAGGTGCCGGCATGAAACAGGATACAGTTGTTAACGCTTTGGGTACCTTCAATAATTTTTCCTTTTTCGTAACTTTCGGGATACCCGCCCGAAACCAGCATTACCGATGCCGCATAACGGTCGTCTATCTCCAACTCAACCTCATCCAAAGTTTGGTTTCCCACGGCTTCGAAAAGTTCCACCATATCGGATTTTATCCTCGGTATTACCGATTCGGCTTCGGGGTCTCCCATACGGCAGTTGTATTCAATAACGTAAGGTTCTCCATCCGAAATCATAAGCCCGAAAAATATGAAACCTTTGTATTCCAAGCCGTCGGCGATGAGCCCTTCAACTGTAGGTTTAATAATTTTTGTCTCTATCTTACCCAGCAGTTCGTCGGTTGCAAAAGGTACCGGTGAAACGGAGCCCATTCCTCCGGTATTCAAACCGGTATCACCTTCGCCAATACGTTTGTAATCTTTGGCTACGGGTAAAACCTTATACGATTTTCCGTCGGCAAGTACAAATGCCGAAAGTTCAATTCCCGTCAAAAACTCTTCTATTACAACTTTTGCGGAAGCAGTTCCGAACTTAGCCCCGTTTATCATCTCGGTAAGTTCCTCTTTTGCTTTTTGCAAATCATCGATTATAAGCACACCCTTTCCGGCAGCCAACCCGTCGGCTTTTAAAACATACGGAGGATTAAGCGATTCCAGAAAACGGTACCCGTCTTCCAAACTGTTTTCGTCAAAACTCTTGTAATTTGCGGTGGGAATATTATGCCGTTTCATGAATTTTTTGGCAAAACTCTTACTTCCCTCCAATGCCGCCGCCGCCTTAACGGGTCCTATCACGTTAACATAACTCAAATCCCTGCTGTTTTTAAAAAAGTCGTGTATTCCGTCAACGAGGGGTTTTTCGGGACCTACCACCACCATATCCACATCGTTTTCAACGACAAACTGTTTTATGGCTTCAAAGTTTTCCAGTTCCAACGGCACATTGGTTCCCACCGAGGCGGTTCCCGCATTTCCGGGAGCTATATAAAGCTTATCTAACTTTTTACTCTGCGAAATTTTCCATGCCAAAGCGTGTTCTCTTCCTCCCGAACCAAGTAATAATATATTCATATCCGTAATCTGTTTTTATTTTATTATCAATCGAAAACCGTCTTTTCTATGGCTCTCCAAAGTCTTTCGGCAGTTTTGTCCCAACTGAAATAGCTTCTTCTCTCTTTTCCTCTTTGCACCAACTGCTTACGCAAAGACGAATCTCGGGCAATTTTTTTCATTGCCGACGCTATTTGCCGCACATCATTAGGATTTACGAGCAAAGCTGCATCCCCGGCAACTTCGGGCATTGATGTCGTATTGGAAGTTATTACCGGCACTTCGGCGTAAAAAGCCTCGACAATAGGTATTCCGAAACCTTCGAAAAGCGACACATATGTAAGTGCCAATGCAGCTCCGAGAACTTTGTAAAGCTCGCCGGGCTCAAGCCTGCCGGTAAATATCACATCATTCTTGTACCGCGTGTTTTCATACATCTGTTTTATTTCGTCGTTAGAAAACATCTTTGACCCAACCAGTAAAAGTTTGGTATCGTCACCAGTGTCGCTCTTGTATATGTCGAAAGCCTTTAAAAGGTTGCCAAGATTTTTTCGCCTGTTGAACGCCCCGATAAACACAAAATAGTTTTCACCGCCACTGTATTTAGCTCTAACACGGTGTTTCTCCTCCTCGCCCAGCGGTCTGAAATTTTCATTGGCACCGTTGTAAACCACATCAATATTTCCGGGTGCAATATCGTACAACTTGACTATATCTTGTTTGGAATATTCCGAAACCGTTGCAATACGGTCGGCTTTCTTCACAAACAACGGCGTATAATGCAAATAATATTTCCTTACCATCCAAGGCAAAATGTCGGGATGATATTCAAAATTCAAATCGTGTACTATCAACAGGTTCTTAAACTTGCTGCTTAACGAATTGAAAGCATCGGGCGAAATGAAAATATCGGGCTTTATTTTGTTTAACACTCTCGGCAACGACTTTTCGAACCATAGATAAAAGAGAAAAGGATGACGTGCTTGCGGCGGTACCAATACCGGAGTAACATTATCTGCAAAAATAAAATCGTCGTCCCAACGCCTGTCAAACAAAAAGTAAAATTTGTGCCCGGGATGATTTTTTACTATACGTTTGAACGACTCGTATGTAAACCAACCTATGCCTTCCAATTTGTTCTTTAACAACAAACGTGTGTTTACCGCTATCTTCAACCTTTTTACACCATCCATAAGATTGCAAATATAAACTTTTGACAAATACCGCCCATTTAAAATTTCGCAATTTGGAATGCTTATATTTTTAGCTTTTTCCGGTTACTGTTAATTATTTAACATATATTTGCAACGTTAATAACACTAAAACCGATGCACGAACTGTCGATAGCAATGAGTATTGTTGATATTGCCGAAGAGGAAGCAAAAAAAGCAAATATCAAAAAGTTTGCGGCAATAGAGTTGGAGATAGGGACATTATCGGGAATAGTGACCGAAGCTTTGGACTTTGCATGGCAAGAAGCCGTAAAAGGGAGTGTATTGCAAGATGCCGAATTAAAGGTGACGCCCGTAAAGGCTGTTGCCAGGTGCAACGATTGCGGACAAAATTTCGAAGCTCAAACACTTTATGATGCTTGCCCCGGATGCGGCAGTTATTTTACACGCCTGATAAAGGGTAAGGAAATGAAAATAAAATCGTTAACAGTTGATTTTTAATTAAAAAAAGTGATATGTGTTCGACATGCGGATGTGAAAACAGCAATGATGTATTGATAATGAAACCGGGAGACAAACCCGTTCATCACCATCACCATGACCATGAGCACCATGGACACCATCATGACCATGAGCATGGACATCATCACGGCGATGTTATCGAATTGGAAAAAGATATATTGACCGTGAACAATATGCTTGCGGAACGGAACCGCGGGTATTTCGAGGCGAAAAACATTACCGCCATAAACCTTGTCAGTTCGCCCGGCTCGGGAAAGACTTCGCTTCTGGAAAAAACGCTAACCGATTTGAAAGGGAAGTTCTCATTTTATGTAATCGAAGGCGACCAGCGAACTATGAACGATGCCGAACGCATAGACAAAACCGAGATTCCCGTGGTTCAAATAAACACCGGACAAGGATGCCATTTGGACAGCAATATGATAAACAAAGCCGTAAAGCAGCTCAATCCCGTTGATAACTCAGTCATCTTTATAGAGAATGTGGGAAACCTTGTATGTCCGGCCATGTTCGACTTGGGTGAAAAATCGAGAGTGGTAATAATAAGCGTTACCGAAGGCGACGACAAACCAGTCAAATATCCCGACATGTTTGCATCGGCAAATTTATGTATTATCAACAAAACCGACCTGTTGCCCTATGTCGATTTCGACACTGAAAAAGCCAAAGAATATGCTTTGCGTGTAAATCCAGGTTTGGAATTTATTGAACTTTCGGCTCGCACAGGCGAAGGTATGGAAACATGGTATAACTATCTTGAAAAAATCAGATTGTAATGGAAGAACTTTTCAAAAACATGCCCTTTTTGTTCGGTCTGCTGGCTGCATTAATACATGTACTTTCCGGTCCCGACCATTTGGCAGCCGTAGGTCCGCTCGCTTTCAACACAAAAATGCGTTCGTGGCTTATCGGAATATCGTGGGGGTTAGGTCACATTACGGGAATGCTGTTGATAGGCGTTCTATTCTTCTTTTTCAAAGATTTGATTCCCGTGGAGCTTATCTCCACAAATTCGGACCGTATTGTCGGAATAATGTTAATAGTAATAGGTATATGGGCATTTTACAGATTGTACCGCCAAAAAACAAAAAACAATCACGAACATTACCACTTGCACACAACACCCGCGGGCGATGCTGTTGTTCATTCACATGCCCACATTCACAACGCTCCTTTTGAGAAACATACACACAAACAAATTGAAAAACAGACGGTAAAAACAGCTCTCGGGATAGGAACGGTACACGGGCTTGCAGGGGTATCGCACATTATTGCCATGCTGCCAACCCTGGCATTTGCAAGCAAGGCAGGTTCGGTATTTTATCTACTGGGTTTTGCCGCAGGCACCTTAACGGCTATGGCGGGATTTTCGATAGTTATGGGATTTATTGCCCATTACACGGGCAAAAAACAAAAACCACATTTTTTTACCCTCTTTAGCGGCATTACCGCATCGTTTGCAATAATTACGGGCATCTACTGGATTTGGCTGAATTATTGATAAGAACCTATTATTTCAACAAGTCTTTTTATATCGGGATTAAACGAATCGAATACAATGTGCGCCCGGGAATAAAGAGGTTCCCTTTCCTCCAACTTGTTTTTTATAAACATTGACAACTCCTCCCCTCTCATTCCCTTTATCAGAGGACGCTGACGCTTTGCAACGGCAAGCCTGCTTGCAATAGCATTTTCATCCATTTTCAGGTAAATACTCAAACCATACCTGTTTATAGCATCGATACCGCCGTTAATAACGCTTCCGCCACCCGTCGAAACAACGGTATTTTCCATAGAAAAAGTTTCTTCCAGAACTTCCCTTTCCAGTTTGCGGAATATCTCTTCACCGTATTTTTTAAAAAAAAGGTCGATATTGGTTTTGTATTTTCTTTCGAAAAGCTTGTCGGTATCAACGAAGCGGTAGTTTAAAGCCGCGGCAAGATGTTTACCTACCGTACTTTTTCCCACTCCCATAAAACCGATTAAATATATCCTGCTTTTCACCCCTTTTGTCATTTATACTTTTTTTCAGCATTTCGAATACCCGCATGGAACGTTTTATCAACATC
>Ga0256914_1003029_pt1 | contig 13552 bp, 9 predicted proteins | sample HulkmetaG_FD_191571 | JGI IMG/M metagenome (GOLD analysis project Ga0256914, IMG submission 191571) | Hydrothermal chimney microbial communities from Main Endeavour vent field at the Juan de Fuca Ridge, Pacific Ocean - Hulk | ecosystem: Environmental > Aquatic > Marine > Hydrothermal vents ... | reverse complement strand
AAATTGTTCAGCTTGACCTGGGCAAGGACGGTGAAATCGCCGATATTCCCGAGGTTAAACCCGTATGGGAACAGTACAAATAAAAAACCAAAAAAAGATAATCATGGATATGACAAAATTACCCAACCCCGCCACGTGGTTGGTACCCGTAATAGGTGACAACACCTTTTATCAGGGTGTGAAAAACGACAGGCTGATCGCTGCCCAGAAAAAGGGCGGTATTACAAAAGACACAGGCAAAGTGACCATAAGTTATTACGGGATGATCGCCTATAAGGTGACGACACCGCAAGGGCTGGAGATCCTGATAGATCCTTTCCGCAATGCTCCGGATCTGGATCTTGGGGGGATATGGTTCCTCTCGCAGTTTCCCGAGATCTATGCTGATGTGGTCATTTCCACCCATGCACATGGAGACCACGACGGGATGATGCGCGTAAAAGCCCCCATGATGCTCGACCGGCTTGCCGGAACCGTGGAGATCGGCGATGCCAGGATCACTGGTTTCCCCGACAAGCATGTCAGCAACCCTCAGAACGAGATCTACGACGGGATCATTCTGGAGAAAGCCTTCGGCAAACACAATTATCCGCCCGGTGAAAATATGGAGTGGGACAACTCGATGATCCTCATCGAAACCGGAGGCATGCGGATTCTTCACTGGGGCGACAACCGCCAGAACCCGCCCGAAGAAATGTTCGAGCAGATAGGCAACATCGACATCTACATCTCGGCGGTCAGCGACGACGGTCACATCACAACACCCAGATGGGGTGCGAAGATCGGAAAAGAGAAACTTCATGCCAAAGTCGTCTTCCCCGGTCATTACAATGTGGAAGGGATCAATCATCCCTATGCCTCAGGGATCATTGATGCCACTCAGTTTACCCGAACCCACGAACATACTTTCATCAAAGAGAGATCCATCTCCTTCACCAAAGAAGAAGTGGATCAGTATGACTTCCACGTCTTCTACTTTGGTGAGAACGTGGACTGGGATGTGCTCAAATGGCCGCATAAGTTCCCGTACGACTACCCTGTTTCTGATCTCGACGAATGGCCAGGTGACCACAGGGAATGGGAACAATACAAACCGAAACACGGCGACAGGTATTGACCACTGATCCTCCGGCCCCTGAAAATACAGTAACGTCTGACACTCTGAATATGTCAAAAAGGCGGGAAGTTCCCCGCCTTTTTGATGTTAAAGAAACCAACAAGCCCGAGGAGCTGCCCCGAAAACACATAGTCCAGTTTTTCAATTCCTTTCCGGACGCTGCGTGTCTGTAAACACAGTCAGTTGGCATGCTCCATCCCTGCTTACCGGAAGTCCGGCAGGTTCAGCACTCTTATCCCTTCTGCACAGCCCTTTTTTGTTAGCTTTGCAGAGGTGAGGCATGAACTCTTCATCTGTGATTATGAAAAAGTTTTCATTTCCGTCCCGCTTAACGACCGCCATCCCGCTCCTCTCCTCCCGGATCATGGAACGAGCGGATCAAAGGATTCGTTCCCGGTGATAAGTTTTTTGACAACGTCATACAGGCTTGCCTTCAGGGTCCTTATCCCCGTCAGGGAGGCGCGAGTGTTCCATGACAGCAACCTTGGGGGTATGCCTTCATGAGCTTTCGCAGGACACTTCATCATATCTCCGGGCATGGGCCCACGGCCACCCGGGCTGACACGCCTGACCGGCGAAGAAACTGAAAGAGAGTGGAAAGACAAAAAGACATCTTCTACCACGCTTTCTATGCTATGGGCACACGTTTGGAGCTGCTCATTGCAGGGTCTTCCTCATCCCGTCACCAGGCGCTGGCAGCGGAAGCGGAGCGTATCACGGCCCGTTATGAGTCGCTGCTCAGTCGTTTCGTTCCCGACAGCGACATCTCCCGCCTCAACCGGGAAGGGTGGCAGCAAGCCGTAGCTGTCGACGAGCTCACCTTTCGTCTGTTGGAGGAGTGTGGCCGGTACCATCGCCTCACGGCGGGGTGTTTCGACCCTGCCCTCCTGCCCCTTATCACCGGAAAAAGGTCACCGGATGAAGAGGGGGGATCCCTTCCGGGGTGGCATGATGTGGTGCTCGACGGAGACCGGGGCACGGTGCGTCTGGCGCGGCGTGATGCCGGCCTTGACGCCGGCGCTTTCGGCAAGGGCGCGGCCCTGCGGGCCGTGCGTGACATGCTCCGCCGCGAGGGTGTCACCGATGCCCTCGTCAACTTCGGCAACAGCAGCATCCTCACCCTCGGCCGTCACCCGCACGGCCCCCACTGGCCCGTCGGCATCCCGCACCTCTTCCGCCCTACCGAACAGGTGCATGTCTTCCGTATGAATGACACCACACTCTCCACCAGCGGGGCTTCGACCCAACGCCGTCCCCGGGGCAAAGAAGAAAAACTCCATATCATGGATCCCCGCACAGGCAAACCTTTACAGGGATGGATAAGCGTCTCCGTACAACACGACGACCCCCTCACCGCAGAGGTCCTCTCCACCGCCCTGCTGGTAGCAGGAGAAAAGGAAGGAAAAAGGATCCTCCGCTCCTTCCCCAGAACCACAGCCCTTTTCATACGTTACGATGAACAGAAAGCCCGAACCACACTCCTCACCTCTCCGGAAAGAGACGAAACGAATCAAGGAAAAACAGACATTTGAAACCTTATTTTTTTTTAAGTTTGAACCTTCAAAATATGCTGAACGTGGAAGAAAAAACAACGACCCGGAGAGACTTCCTCAAAAAGACGGCGATGGTGGCCGGTTCGACGATGCTGGCGAGCCAGTTGTCGTGGCTGCGCAGCTATGCCGGAGAGAAAAAAGAAAAAAAAGGAGAAAAAGTAAAGATCGGACTCGTAGGCATAGGATCGCGCGGTCATCTCCTTTATCTGCATCTTCTCGACATCCCGGATGCCGAGGTAGTGGCTGTTTGCGACATCTATCCTCCCCACCTGGAGAGGGCTTTACAGATGTCGCAGGGTAAGGCAAAAGGTTTCAGCGAGCATCGCCGCATGCTTGACGAGATGAAGGACCTGGATGCCGTGGTCATCGCCACCCCCCTCCACACCCATGCCACCATCACCATCGACGCGCTGCAGGCCGGCAAGAAGGTGTTCTGTGAGAAGTCGATGGCCAAGGAACCCGAAGATGCGCTGAAGATGGTGAACACGGCCATAGAGACAGGCCTGCTGCTGCAGATCGGTCATCAGCGCATGTTCCATCCGCGTTATCTTCGTGCTTTTGAGCTGATACGCCACGGCCAGCTGGGGCCGGTCACCCAGATCCGTGCCTACTGGCACCGTAACGGCGACTGGCGACGCAACGTGCCCCGCGGCAACGTGGCCGACTTTGCCGATCCGGCCATGTACCCCGACATGGAGCATTTCATCAACTGGCGCCTCTACCGGGCATATTCACGTGGACTGATGACCGAGCTGGCCTCCCACCAGCTGCAGGTGGCCAACTACATCCTCGGCAGCTATCCTACCGAGATCATGGGTGCCGGCAGCATCAACCACTGGAAAGACGGACGGGAAGTCTATGACAACGTCAACCTTGTCTATGCCTATCCCAACGGCACCCAGGTGATCTACGATTCGATGACCTCCAACAAGCATTACGGTCTGGAGGAGCAGGTGATGGGCCCCAAGGGGACGATGGAACTGGAGGCAGGACTGATGTGGTCAGAGACCCCGCCGCCGGCCCCGGGCATCCTGCAGCTGATCAACAACATCGAACATGCCATCTTCGACAACATCCCTCTGGGAGGAGCCAGCTGGATACCCGACACACCCGTAAAAGACGAAGGGACACCCATTCTCGACGAAAAGATCGACGACGACGGTACCCGTCTCGAGCTCGAAGGATTCGTCCATGCCGCCCGTACCGGCGAGCTTTACCGCGACCTGCTGGTGCAGGGATATTACGCCACCGTCGCCGCCCTGCTGGGATGGGAAGCCATGGTCACCGGCAAGGTGGTCACCATGCCCGACGAACTGGTGCTCAGGAACATCCAATAATCCCGAAAGACCATGAAAGATACCGTCATCACAGCATATGCCAAGAAAAGGGAATTGAAGTTCTATGCCCTTAGCCTGCTCCTCGCTTTCCTTCTGAACATCCTCTCGATCATGATCTACCACACCTCCTGGCAGGAACTATATACCCAGCTTGGAACCGTTTTTGAGCTCTCGCTGGTGATCTATCTCCTGCTGGTGGTGATCCGTGTGGTGGTCGTGCTGGTGGCCCGGGCGCTGGGAAAGGATCTCTGTAAAAAAGCAAGGCAGGCAGGTCCTCAAGAGTGATCCCGGACCTGCCCGCCTTTATCCTGATCTCACTCTTCATCTCTATTGTTCGGTCAGGAAGTCGATCTGCCAGGTGAGCGTGCTCTCCTCGTCGTGGATCGTCACCTCCGCGAATGTACCTCCGTTGACAGGAGTGTTCTTTATCTCCACCTTTGCTTTTCCTCCGCTCATCACCCTTGCGGTCTGGACGGTCATCCCTTCCGGAACGAAAAGATAAAGCGTATAAGGATCCTGAGGCACGATCTCCGAACGGCCGCTCATGATCTTTTTCTGTCCGTCCCATGCCATCTCTTTCAGGCTGACGGTGCCCGTAATATGACGGGAGGTAGCCAGGAGCACTGGTGCGTCGCTACGCGGGCGGATGACCAGGGCCCGTACCCCGTGGGCGCCCACCGGCAGGGAAAGGGTGTCGCCGAAGATGCCCAGGAAGGTCTTGTTCCAGTAATCGTATACCAGATACTCACCGGCCGGATCCAGTCCCAGGTCATTGCCCATGGCGAGGCTCTTGCGGGCCGGGGTATCGTCCCAATTGTAGAGAGCAACCACATCATAACTCCCTGCCGGGGCGTTCACCTTGAGATCGAGGATGCGCGGATAGGAAGAAGGCTTGGGTTCCACCACCGGATCGCAACGATAAGGATAAAGGTCCATGGCATGGATCGGCCGTGTGGGCATGGTCTTGCGATAGAGCTCCAGACGCTCGGCCGGCAGGGGGTTGGCGATCATCTGGTGGATCTTGCGCTTGAAACGGCTACGCGGCGGCGGAGTATCGAAGAAATCACTGGAGATATATGCCTGCCCCGAGAGGGAGATGGTGGTGGCGATGGTCTGTGCCTCATCCAGCGTGAGCGGCGGACGCAGCAACACATTGTCAGGATCGGACCACCAGCAGATGCCGTTCAGGTAGTTGGCGCCAAAGAGCGACTGGAAAAAGTTCTGCATCGACATGTGGCTGTATTCCGACGGGTACCACTGGGCCAGGTCGTCGCCGCCGGTGCGGGAACCGTCAAAGAGACCGAAACCACATCCCACCTCATGCATGGCACAACCCAGCAGGTAATTCTCGTCGCCCATGATCTCGCGTATGGTCTTCAGCACGTCCCGGTACACCATGCGGCTGTCAAGGGTGGAGTCGTAAGCCTGACTCTTGTTCTTCTCGTAATAATCCATCCAGGTGCCCCAGCCACCGGCCTTGAGGTACTTCAGCCCCCAGCTGTTCACCAAGGTGTCGAAGAGAGGACGCAGATGTTTTTCCGTCACCTCGGGATTGGTATAGTCGAGCCTGACGACGGTCCTGTCCGCCGTGCAGCAGGCCCCCGAGAGGTTGCCATCCTTATCGCGCAGGAAGAAGTTCTCGGGATATTTCTCCGCCATCGAAGGACGGGCATAGTTGTCGCCATAGGCATTGAGCCACAGGCCGGGCTTGAGGCCTTTGTCAAGGATATAACGGAAGAGCCATTTGCCTCCATGGGGAAACGCTTCCTTGTTCCACTCCAGCCAGTTGGCCTCCTCGCCGCGCGTGTAGCAGGCGTCGAGCTGGACATACTCCAGACCGTAAGGCTTGAGCAGCCGTGCCAGGGCATCGGTCTCCTTGACCATATCATCCTCATTGGTGGTCATGTAGTAACAGTACCAGCTGCTCCAGCCCGTGGGAGCCCTGTCGAAACGGGTAGGGATAGGTTTGTACTTCGGCACGAAAGCGGTCTTTTGATGTTTCGTAAGCCCCACCACCTTGTCGTAATAGTGAGGGATCACCGTGAGGAAAGGCTCTCCGCCGAGGGGGATCTCCGTCCTCAGCAGGGTGGGATCCGAATCATCCCTTTCCAGGAGGGTCTTCTCCGGAAAGGCGAGCATGATGTCGGTGGGCCGGTCGAAGAGATGATGGATGCCGCGGGCCGACACCAGACCGTAGGCGGTGTACATCACGCCGTTGTCCTGTTCGCGCACGCGGGCGGGGATGCGGCTCTCCGGAGCAGGTGCCAGGCCTTCGAGATACCAGGCCACTTCCTTGTCCGACGGCTGCAGCGATACGCCCGAACTGTCGGCCGTAAGGACCACCTCCGAGCCGTCATCCAAGGTAAGCACCAACCGGTCTCCTTTCACCTTGGCCTTCCATCCTTGCAGGGCCATCATACGCCCCTCTTCATCCATGCGCTTCACCACCACGTCTTTCATCACCACACCCAGTGAGTCATGCATGATGGTAAGAGTGTACATCCCCTCGTCGGGGGAAATTTGCCAGCCTGCATGGTCATACTTCACAGGACCGGAACAGGCAACCATCAGGAACAGGGCCGTCAGCATCAACCCCGAGATAGATCTTCGTAACAATTTCATAGCTATACACTTTTTTGTTCCGGATAAAGATAATCACTCACCACCCGCCATGCAAGGATGAAAATGGCAAAAAAGAGTAGGATTCCGGTAGAGGATGGCCGGCATCGTCCGGTTCGACCGGATCCCGGAAGATCCCAGGCATCCTTCTCACCTGTTCTCGTCGCTTCTCTTGCGGATGAGGATGAGCAGACCCCCTCCTTTCCGTACGGGGACAGCGTTGAGGTCGATGGTCATGGCTTTCTGGAAACCGGGGATCTCCCGCACCTCGGTCACGGCCCGGTCGGCTGGGATGCCGAGGGCCTGCCAGTCGACCGAGAGATGCGCCACCACATCCTCCTTCTCCCAGGAGGCGACCGCCACGATAGCATAACCATCGCCCGCGTAGACGGTGGTCAGGATACTGTCACGGTCGGCATGCACGGGACAGGCAGGATCCCAGAACCCCATGAGCCGGGTATCCTCGATGTGGGTCTCATCCCAGAACTTCCACATGGAACGCGGGTCGCCGGCCCACGGCAGACGAGCCGTCATCCCGAAGAGCATGCCGTACCAGGGGTTGCCGCCGTCCTGCAGCATCTCCCCCATCAGGCCGTAGGGGATGCCCGACATCTCCAGCAGATAGAAATCAGCCGGCGAATCCTTGTCGAAATACTCCCCGAACCACAACCGGTTGAGGTACGGAAAATGTTCCATGTAGAGGTTGGCACTGTTGATGTAACCATCACGGGGGTTGAACTGGTTGGCCGAATGGAGGTCGATGAGGGCGTTGGGCCGGTTGCGGTCGAGCACCTTGCGCACCCTTTTCATGGTGGTGCGGTCGAAGGCGATGTCGTCGATGTAGATACCGTCGATCTTCATGTTCTTCGCCAGCCAGTTGAGACCTTCCACATAGTAGTTGTGCCACCGCGACATCCCCGAATTGATGACGGCCGCATCGCGCAGACGGGGCACGAACCAGGCGGGGATGTAGTCGTCGCCCAGGTGTTCCTGCAGCCAGGCCCAGCCGCCGCCGGGACCGTGGGAGTAGATCTCGTGGTTGAGGCTGCGCAGGGCAAAGGTCTCCGGAGCATGGTCGGAGAGCTCACGGATGGTGTTGTAGAGCTTCACCCTCAGGCCGGCAGCATGGGCCGCCTCGATGTAGCGCCGCAGGGTGTCCTGACTCAGAAAAGGATAGTTGATATAAGGATTGACCGCCGTGGCATGATGCACATTGACGACGTTGGCGCCGGCAGCCACGATGGTGTCGACAGGCCGGAAAGCGTGGTAGTAGCGGTTGTGCCAGTGAGCCCGCAGGTCGAGCGGCTTGAAGGGGGTGAGCAGCAGGTTGACCTGGTAGAGGAGCGTGTCCCCCGGCTGCAGGGTGCGTCCGCCCGAATAGGCACGCACCGTCACCACCCCGTCGCCGGGCGTGATACGTATACCTCCTTTGCCGTCGTTGCCCCACGAACGGGGCAGATGCAGCGGCCTGGAGAGATAGAAATTGGTGTTGAGCGGACGGGCATAGTTGGCCCCCCGCAGGCTGAACTGGAAGCCGCCGTTGACACGCCCCAGCCAGGCACCGTCCTGGTTCTTGTGCGCCACATCCCAGTGCCAGTCGATCGCTCCGGGGAAGCGCCCACCTTTCCGGCCCAGACCCATGAAGTAGATCGCCGCAGCACTGTCGACAGGCATCACCAGGGCAATGTCGTCCACCGGCACCTCCCTGTCAGCGGTGAGGAAGATCTTCAGCTCGACGAAGCCGTCGCACTCCATCGTGCCTTTGACGAGCGCGTTGACCTTTCCGGCTTTGGGATAGGCCACCCACTGCACACGCCCCGGCGTCCAGCGGGTGATGAACCGGGGGCCGCCCTCCAGCGAAACCACCCTGCCGCCGTCATAGACCACCTCCATACGGAAAGGTGCGGCCAGCAGCGGGTGGGCCGTCTCTTCAATGGCCGTGTTGGAGCCGTTGAAGAAACTGAGGACCTGGTCCGGCAGACCGTTCTCACCCAGCACCAGACGGCGCCCCAGGATGACCAGGGTGTCGCCGTGGATCTCCATGGGCACGAAAGGTCTCACCACTCGGTCGTCGACGGCCAGGCGCGAGTTGAGCCACCGCAGTCGGGAATGACGCCACGGCTCATGGTCGCCGCGATCGGCCAGGAGGGTGTCCCGCACGGCGAACAGGAGCACCACCTTTTGCGACGGTACGCCTGGAGCGCTCACCGTCACCGTACCCCGGTAATCCCCCGGCGCAAGCGACGACGGCACATCGACACCTACCCACAGGGGCTGCACCGTACCACGCGGCACCGGCAGCTTCTTACGGAAAGGCCGGCTGTCCCAGCTCACTCCCTCCTTGTTGAAACAGGTGAACGCCGAGGAGGGCAGCACCTCGTTCCCGGTGGCATCCTGCAACCCGGAAAAGGTGAGCGTCACATCCTCCAGACTGTCACGTGCGGCATACAGCCCGATCTGAAAGGCAAAATACTCGTTCCGGCAGAGGGTATCACGAAAGGTGGCGGAAGGGCCTCTCTTCACCCAGCGATAAGGCAGATCGTGCCGCATACGGATGGGATGTTCCCGGTCCTCGGGGAAAAGCAGGAAAATCTCCGGATGCTGCTGCAGAAGGTGTTCCGTCTCCTTCCGGGTTGCGATATGCTCCATCACGGTGAAGGCATTGAAGTCGTTCACCGCCTCGTAAGCCACCACCCCGGCCTTCGTCATCCTGCGCAGCCTCTTCCTCAGCTTAAGCGTGTCTTTCAGTCTGTTCTTCTCCAGCCAGCCTTCCGTGACCGTCGTGACTGGCGGAAGATATTCCACCTCCGGATAATGCTTGTTGCCTTTCACCTCGAAAGGCATGTAATAAAGATAGTATCGTCCCGCACCGCTGACGGGACGGAACAGGATCTCACCGTATTCCCGTGTGACTTTCAACGCCACCAGATCATCCACCCGGCGGCCCGTGCTGTCGGTCAGGATCAGCCGTTTTTTCTCCGGCGCCTGATCGGATCGCCTCCACAGCATGCGGGCATATACCACCTCCCGGGGTTTGTCGACCTGCAAGACCACCCGGTGATTGCCCAACGTAAGCTGATCCCAGCGAAAAGAAGGTTCCGCTCCCTGCTGGGAAAAGACAGATGCCCCCCAGCCAGCCAGAAAAAAAATGAAGAAGATTGCGCTGCGTCGTACCATAACCTTGTTGCTTTTTGGTCAAATGTCCCTTTGCCTCAGATGATCAAAATTATCCCTTTTTCGCGGCCGAACCAATACTTCCCTGTGGAAGCAGGATGTTTTTTCATCTCTCATCCGGAATGCCTCCGTTATTTTTCGTAAATTTCCCATCCTTGATCATTCATGGGATCCATGTGATCCCCCTTTTCATTCGCATGATGAACAAACTCACGTATTCCCTTTTGTTCGTGGTGATGACCGCGTTCACGTCATGCTCCGACCACGGCCTTTCCACCTATTTTGAACACCCACAGCCCAAAGGGGAAAAAGACCTCCGTGCTTTCAAAAAAGGACACACCGGATTATACCGTATTCCCGGGATGAAGAACCGCACCATCCTCATCCTTCCCGACAAGGTCATTTTCCATTATCTGAAACCTGTCTCCAGGCCTCCGGAAGGCTACCGGAGGTCTGAGATCACCCTGCCGGTAAAAAAAATCTTTGGAGGGAAGGACCTTACCGATATATTTTCCAACGACACCTCGGTCCGGAAGGATCCGGAAGATCCCCAGACGATCACGATCCTGCTGACTCACGAAGATGACACGGTCTTTGTCATGGATGAGGATCATGTTCTGCGATACAGCCAAAAAATCTATTTCCTGAACAAACGCCGGCATGGAGCATGGGAAGTAAGCCTTCTGCGTTTTCCCGGAGAGGGCAAGGCCACGATCCACAAGCTGTGCAATAGCAGCGATCCTCCTTCCGACATCAGCAAGTACACCAAAACGAGGACGGTGAAGAATCCGGAAGGGAAGATCACATCCTTCATGATTGACCCTACCAGGAAAGAACTGATGAATCTCATCCGCAACCACATTCTGAAAGAATGTTCCGAAATAGAAGTGGACGTTCACGAGATCATAATTGATCCCGATCTCTTCTCTAAGGATCTGTTGAAGGACACTTCAAAGGACACCACGCTCCATGAACCATTACCCACCGACACTACCGGGCCATCCAAATGAACCACATTCCGGTGAGAGGCCCGTTCGCTGGGGTATCCTGAGCACGGGTCATATTGCCGGCAAGTTCGCCGCTGCTTTGCGTCTGGCAGAAGGAGCGGAGCTGTATGCTGTGGCTTCGCGCGGTCGTGAGCGTGCCGAGGCTTTCGCACGCATACACGGCATCACCAAAGCTTATGGCAGTTACCGGGAGCTGGTGGAGGATCGCCGGGTGGACGTGGTGTATATCGGCACACCCCATGTTTTCCATCTGGAGAACACGCTGATGTGTCTGGAGGCAGGCAAGGCGGTTCTTTGCGAGAAAGCCCTGACCATCAACGCCCGCGAGGCGGAGGAGATGATACGCGTGGCGCGGGAAAAAAAGGTATTTCTGATGGAGGCGATGATCACCCCTCATGTCCCGCTGGTGCAGCGTCTTCTCGGCTGGGTGGGGGAAGGTCGTCTGGGCGAGGTGCGTTATTTCAGGGCCGCCCGCGGTCTGCGCCGTTCTTTTCCTCCCGGCGCACGCCAGCTGGCGCGTCATCTGGGTGGCGGCAGCCTCCTCGACCTGGGCGTCTATCCCATCGCCTTTGCCACCCTCCTCTTCGAGCGGGAACCCGAAGAAGCATTCGGCACCGCTCATTTCGGTGCCGAGGGCACCGATGAACAGGGCGCCGCCCTGATGAAATATCCCGGCGGCGCCATCGCCGAAGTGGCTTTCGCTTTGCGCACCAGAATGCACAACGATGCATGGATCGTCGGCACCGAAGGAAGCATCCACATCGAAGAGATCTTTGCCGTACCCGAACGCGCCGTACTCTACGACCGCGACAACCAGCCGGTGGCCATCCTCGAAGAGCCTCTGCGCGGCCACGGCCTCACCTGGGAAGCCGAAGAAGTGATGCGCTGCCTGCGGGAAGGACGTACCGAATCCCCCCGTATGCCCCTCGAACGGTCTCTCCGGATCATGCGCATCATGGACAGGATACGCAAACCCTGGCCGCTTCACTACCCCAACGATATTGTCCGTACCCGGTGAAAAAACATTCGTTTTTTACGAATATCCTTGAAAAAACCGTCAGGAAGAAAGCCTAACTTTGTAGAAAGCAAAAAGCGAAACAGTCATGAAAAAGATCCTCGTGCTGCTCCTCACCGCGGCTTTCACCCTTTTCTTTTTTTCCTGCACCTCCGTTTCCAGGGAAGATGAAGGGACGACCCCTCCCGGTCTGATAGGGCCTTATCTGCAGAACATGACCAGCCGCTCGGTGGTGATCGCCTGGGCCACCCCTGCCGGCAGTACCGTGGTCACCACCGCCGACACCCTATACAAGCAGGTCAACAGATACGAGTACCACAGCACGCTGATCTATGGCCTGCAGCCCGACACGGAATATTCTTACGATATCTTCCACGACGGTACCGACCGTGGCAAGGGCACCTTCCGCACCTTCCCCGCCGGACCCCAACCGTTCAATTTCTGTGTGCTGGGAGACACCCGCACCGGCCATGAGGCACACCGCCGGATCGTGCAGCGCATCATCGAAGAACATCCTCTCTTCGTCATCAATACCGGTGATCTGGTGGCCCGCGGCAACGACATCACCAACTGGGAGACCTTTTTCGACATCAACAAGGAACTGATACGCAACGTCCCATATTTCACCGTCCTGGGCAACCACGAACAGGACTCGCCCAACTATTACGATTTTTTCAACCTCCCCGGCAACGAACGCTACTACTATTTCAGCGTGGGGGATGCCCTTTTCATCGTCCTTGACATGGAAGGGCCCGACCTGCCGACCCCCTCGTACCTGAAAGGAGGAGCACGAGAGGAGTTCTGGGAAGGTATTGCCGGGGACTATTTCCTCCGCGAAAAGGCCTGGCTGGAGAACCTGTTGACACTCAACGATGACGCAGGATACATTTTTGTCTTCTTCCATCCCACATGGTACAGCATCAAGGCCAGCCGTGTCGCCGAGGCGCGACGCCGCCGTGCTTTCTGGGGTAACATCTTCGAACGTCACCGCGTCTCGGCCGTGATGAACGGACATGACCACTACTATGAGCATGCCTTTCATGGCGGCACACACTACATCGTCACCGCCGGCGGCGGCGCACCCCTTTACAATACCGACGCCATCCAGCCCGAGACGGTGAAATACGAGAAGGTACACCATTACCTCAGCATCGACGTGGATGAAGAGCAGACCATCATCCGCGCCGTCCGCATCGACGGCACGCTCATCGAAAAGATCGTCATCCCGAGGCGCAATGCCCTGCCCGGCGACATGGAGATGATGGAATGAACCCGCTGCGTACACATGGTCGCCGGCGTGCAACCCCGCAAAGGGCCGCTTCACCTCTGCGCCTCCTGTCCCTCTTTTTTCTGGCAGGTACCATGCTGACCGCATGCCATCATCGGCCTTTTTCCCCTTCTTCGTACGTCGATCCTTTGATCGGCACGGCCGGCACGGTGGAGCACGGTTTCGGCAACACCTTCCCCGGCGCCGCCTGGCCCTTCGGCATGATCCAGCTCAGTCCCGACAACGGCGATCAGGGCTGGCCCTTCAGCTCGGGATATCATTATGCCGACAGCTTCATCGCAGGGTTCTCCCACCTCCACCTCAGCGGCACTGGTGTGGGCGACCTGGCCGACATCTCCGTCATGCCCACGCTTCTTCCCCCCAGGGAAGAATATTTTCTCCAGCCCCCGGCATTCGTCCGCAATTATCTCCGCCGGCGGGGATGGCCGCTGCGATCGTTCCT
>Ga0256914_1003028_pt1 | contig 13554 bp, 11 predicted proteins | sample HulkmetaG_FD_191571 | JGI IMG/M metagenome (GOLD analysis project Ga0256914, IMG submission 191571) | Hydrothermal chimney microbial communities from Main Endeavour vent field at the Juan de Fuca Ridge, Pacific Ocean - Hulk | ecosystem: Environmental > Aquatic > Marine > Hydrothermal vents ... | reverse complement strand
CCCTCGTCTACAAGTGCCTTAACACCTGCTGGTACGATACCAACACGATACTCGTTGTTCTTAATCTCCTTAGGTACCCCCACCTTCATAAAATCCCCTCCTAAAATTAAGATCTAAACATAAACCCTGCCAACCCTCCAGGAAGAGAAGAGATTCACTATCTCGTAGTTTATAGTTCCAAGAATAGAAGCAAGTTCCTCTGCAGATATCTCCTCCTCCCCCTGCTTCCCCAGCAAGACTACCTCATCCCCTACTTGCACATTCGGTACGTGCGTAACATCTATCATCGTTTGGTCCATACAAATGTTACCCACAACCGGTGCCCTTTTACCTCTAACAAGAACAGATGCCTTATTGGAGAACAACCTCGTATACCCATCAGCATACCCTACGGGTAATACTGCTATCTTTTCTCTTCCTTTCGTCACATATGTCCTACCATACCCTATACTACTACCAGCTGGCTGTTCCTTCACAAAAGATATTTCCGTTTTCAACTCCATTACCGGTTTTATCTCTATGCTCCTGCTCACCTCATCCGAAGGATACATACCGTAAAGAATGATTCCAGGCCTAATTGCATCCATGTAACTCTCTGGCATATCCAGTGTAGCAGCACTATTCGCACAGTGTTTTACAGGCGGCAGGATACCCTTGCTGTCGAGCTTAGAAAGAAGCTCCTTAAACCTCCTAAGCTGCCACTTTGTATAGGTCTTGTCCTTTATGTCAGCAACGGAAAAGTGCGTGAATATACCCTCTACAAAAACATTTTCCATCTTATAAATGCTCTCTAATATATGTATTGCCCTATCAGGGAAGTGTCCTATCCTACCCATCCCTGTATCCACCTTAAAGTGAACCCTTGCTACTACTCCACGCTTAGAGGCTTCCTTAGAAAGATACTTCGGTAAGCTCTCGTCTGAAACAGTGGGAATCAGGGCATACTCCAATAATACCTTAGCATCTTCGGGAAATGTCTGCCCAAGTATCAGAATAGGTGAGAGTATACCAGCATCTCTTAACTCTACCCCTTCGTCTATAGTAGCAACTGCAAAGTCCCTTACTCCTTCTTCCCTAAGTATCCAAGCTGCTTGCTTTATGCCAAAGTTGTAGGCATTTGCCTTCACAACTGCTATAACTCTCACACTATCCCCTACATGTTTCCTTATGTTCCTAATGTTAAACCTCAAGTTATCCGTATACAAGTAAAGCCTCGTAGGCCTAAAACTGTTAAGCATCAACACCACTTCCCAAGTCAAAATTAAGGGGACGCCCCGAAGGGCATCCCCTTATTCCTGAATTAAGCCCTTTTCTACCTTTTCCAAGTACTCCTTCATTGCTCGAGATGCCACACCACTAAGAACAATCAAACCTATCAAGTTTGGAACTGCCATAAACCCGTTCAGCACATCTGAAAGTGTCCACACAAGCGGTAGAGATGCCACAGCTCCAATGAAGGCTGCTATAACAAATATAACCCTGTAGGGTATGTTTGTCTTGGAGCCAAACAGATACTCTGTACACTGCTCACCGTAGTAGGACCATCCAAGTAGCGTGGAATATCCAAACAAAATGGAACCCAACGCAACTACAACTGCCCCAGCTGTCCCTATGACACTGCTAAACGCCTTCATCGTTAAAGCAGTACTTGTAGCCCCACTCTGCCACGCACCTGTCAGTGTGATCGCGAGTGCCGTCATAGAGCAAATCACTATCGTGTCTATAAATGTACCAGTCATACCCACAAGCCCTTGCCTCGCGGGGTTTTCCGTTCTTGCAGCAGAGTGTGCCAGAGAACCCGTACCAAGACCAGCTTCATTAGAAAATATACCCCTTGCAACCCCAAACTGGATCGCTTTAGCCACCGTAGCCCCAGCAAAACCCCCTGCTGCTGCCTGACCAGAAAAGGCACTCTTCACGATAAGCACTATGGCATCGCCAATGTAGTTTATCCTCAAGATGATAACAGTTAAAGCACCTGCAATATAAATAACTGCCATTATAGGGACAAGCCACTCTGCCACAGAACCCAATCTCTTAATACCACCAAGGATAACCAATGCCGTAAGCGCAGCAAGAAGAATACCTGTAATCCAATTGCTCATCGCAACATTCTTCACATGAAGCAGAGTAGAAACGGAAAGAGCTATACTATTCGACTGAACCATACAGCCTATACCAAATGCAGCTATCATACCAGCAAACGCAAACGCAATTCCAAGGAACTTACCAAATGCCTTACCAACATATTGAGATGCACCATCCTCCAGATAATAGAATGCTCCACCTATCATTGTTCCATCTTCTGCCTTATGACGATACATGACACCAAGCATCGCCTCTGTGCCCCTGGTAGCCATACCGAACAACGCCGTGATCCACATCCAAAGCGCAGCACCAGGTCCACCCAGAGCTATAGCGGTAGCAACACCCGCTATATTGCCGTTACCTACTGTAGACGCAAGGGTTGTCATTAACGCCTGAAACGGAGTAATGTCACCTTCACCCTTTGACTTCGACTTCATGGATGCCCCAGTAAAAGAGAGCTTTAAGGCATACCCCAACTTCCTGAACTGTATTCCTCCATATCTAATAGTCAGAAGGATTCCCGTGAAGTAAAGTGCAACCATCATATACTTACCCCAAAAAAAACTATCCAACGCATTGAGTATCTCCACTACAAAACACCTCCCTCACAGCATTTTCTCCAATTCAAAGGTTCTAACCAAACTCCTCCTATCACCCCCTATCTCTTGAAATTCCACGCATGTGTTGAATATTTTTCCGTAGATAGCAGCTCTGCTTCCTCCATCTCAGCAGCAGATAATTCCTGTTTCACAAAGTCCACACCCAACGCTTCTTCAAACCCATGAACAAGCGCATCCACAACCTCACCAAATGCTACATCCCTGCTAAGCAATTCCTCCAAGGAAATAACCCGAGAGGACAAACGCATAGCCCTACTTTCTGCGTCTTCCCCATCTATTTCTGGTACTTCTGGAACCCTTAACGCCCTAAACATCTTCATGGAGTCCACTCCTACCAGCATCGTACCATGATTTAAGATAACCCCACGCTTGCGTGCCTGTGCGTTACCAGATACCTTTCTACCCCCAACTGCTATATCATTTATCAAAACCATCTCTGCGTTCAATCCCATCCGTTTCAATCCATAAATAAGGCCACCACACAAAACCCGATGTGATTCCCTGATATCTGAAGGCACAACAGATTCATCAACTCTAAGGACCAAAGAATAGTTCAATTCCCAACTCCCGTCCTTATAAACAGATCCACCTCCACTAATCCTTCTCGATACTAATATACCATTTGCCTCACAGAAATCAAGATTGCACTCTCGCTCTACACTCTGATGCACACCTATGGACACAGCCCTATCAGATATTCTCCAAAATCGAAGGGTGGGAGGGTAAATCCCCTCCCTTACGGCATTCATCACAGCCTCATCTATACCCATATTCAAGTATATTCCTGCTTCCTCAGGGGAGAGCACTAATCTCCACTTCACCTGCAACCACCCTAAAACAGCCCTATAATATTTCCATCTGCATCAATATCTATGTTCTCTGCTGCTGGGTGCTTGGGAAGACCAGGGAGTGTCATTATAGTTCCCGCTATAGGCACAATAAAACCAGCACCCGCAGATATTCTAACCTCTCTAATCTCTACTTCGAAACCAGAAGGCCTGCCCTTCAGCGTCGGATCATCAGAAAGAGAAAGCTGTGTCTTAGCCATGCATATAGGCAGGTTATTCATGCCCTTATCCTCAAGATTAGATATCATCTTATCTGCCGCCTTTAGATATCTCACACCATCTGCACCATACATCTTTGTAGCAACAGCATGTATTTTCTCCTTTATAGGAGCATTTATGTCGTACAAATACTGAAAATCATAGTCCTCTTCCGCAGCAGCCATGACTTCTTTAGCGAGCTCAATAGCACCTTCTCCTCCTCTCGCCCATGCCTCATTGAGTGCTACCCTTACACCCCACTTCTTCGCAGCCTCCATTACCATCTCCAATTCCTTATCTGTATCCGTCGAAAATCTGTTGAGTGCAACCACAACAGGTACACCAAACATCCTCATGTTCTCCACATGTTTCTCAAGGTTACTGAGACCCTTTTCAAGTGCACCAAGGTCCTCATTTTTCAACTCTGAGAGAGGCATACCACCATGCATCTTTAATGCTCTTACCGTCGCGACCATGACAACTGCATTCGTTTTAAACCCTGCTGCCCTCGTGACAATGTCGAAAAACTTTTCTCCACCAAGATCCGAGCCAAACCCGGTTTCAACAACAACATAATCGAAGAGCCTCAACGCAAGTTTTGTAGCTATAATAGTGTTTGTACCATGTGCAATGTTGGCAAATGGTCCCCCATGCACAAACGCCGGTGTATTCTCCAATGTCTGAACCAAATTTGGCTTTACAGCATCTTTTAATAGTGCTGCCATTGCACCATGTGCTTTCACATCCTTTGCTCTCACAAAATCACCCTTGCGGTTGTAAGCAACGATTATGTTTCCCAACCTCTCTCTGAGTTCCACAAGATCATTGGACAAACCAAGTATGGCCATGACCTCAGACGCCGTAGATATGTCAAAACGACTCTCACGTGGAACCCCTCCGGTCTTTCCCCCAAGTCCTATAATTATGTGCCTCAAAGCCCTCTCATTCATATCAACTACTCTTCCCCACAAAATAGCCCGTGAATCCATATCGAGAGGGTTGCCTTGATGTAATGAGTTGTCTACCATGGCAGCAAGTAGATTATGTGCCGCACTCACCGCATGTATATCACCAGTAAAGTGAAGATTTATATCTTCCATTGGAACTACCTGAGAATATCCTCCACCTGCAGCACCACCCTTTATACCAAAACACGGTCCAAGAGATGGTTCTCTTATGGTAAGCGCAGCGTTTTTCCCAAGCCTGTTTAGTGCCATTGCAAGCCCTATCGTGGTTGTAGTCTTACCTTCACCTGCTGGCGTTGGTGTAATCGCAGTTACCATTATTAGCTTTCCATCCTTCCTATCCCGGGTATCCTTCATTATGTCCAGAGATATCTTTGCTTTGTATCTTCCATAAAGCTCAAGATACGACTCGTCTATACCTGCTCTCCTCGCAACTTCAGTAATTGGTAACATCTTAGCTTCTCTTGCTATTTCAATGTCACTCTTCATAGAAACAGCCCTCCTTATCAGTTTTTTTACCTTATCCCTCCCATTTCAGCACAGGCTCCCTTGCAGCTTTTACATTGTCCAATCTCCTCACAGGGGTGTTGTAAGGCGCATTCTTTACTCTCTCAGGTTCCCTCTTGGAGATTTCATCGATCTCCTTCATTATATCAATAAATCTGTCTAATGTCTCCTTCGTTTCTGTCTCATTTGGCTCTATCATTATCGCTTCGTGCACTATCAGCGGGAAGTAGATAGTTGGTGGATGTACACCATAGTCCAAAAGCATTTTAGCTATATCCAGTGTGCTCACACCGTACTCCTTCTTGTGTTTCTCTCCAGAAAGGACAAATTCGTGCTTACACACACGGTCGTAAGGTAACTCGTAATACTCTTTCAGCTTTTCCTTCAAATAGTTTGCGTTTAACACTGCAAGTTCGCTTGCCTCTTTTAACCCCTTGCCTCCCATCCTCTTAATATACGCAAGTGCTTTTAGTACCACATTGTACTGACCATAGAATGCCCTTATCCTACCTATGGTGTGCGGCACATCATAATTCCAGTAGTAGTTCCCGTTAGCTTCAGATAAAACCGGTGATGGTAAGTAATCTTTTAAGAAATCCTTCACACAGATAGCACCACCACCTGGCCCTCCACCCCCGTGAGGCGTGGAAAATGTTTTGTGGAGATTAAGGTGCACTATATCAAAATGCATATCACCGGGTCTCGAAACCCCCATTATTGCATTGAGATTAGCACCATCATAGTAAAGGAGTCCTCCAACCGAGTGGATTATTTCTGCCATCTCTTCTATATGAAGTTCAAACAGGCCAAGAGTATTAGGGTTAGTAAGCATTAACATGGCAACATCTTCATTAACAACCTTCTTAAGCTCTTCTATATCTACACACCCATCTCTGTCAGATTTTACTTCTACCACCTTGAATCCAGCCATAGCAGCAGAAGCTGGATTTGTTCCATGTGCAGAATCTGGTACAACTATAGTGCTCCTCTTTTCACCCTTCACCTCGAAGTACTTTCTTGCTATAAGCGTTCCCGTAAGCTCTCCGTGTGCACCAGCAGCAGGTTGAAATGTCATCTCATCCATACCAGTAACCTCAAGAAGGTATTTTCTTGCCTCCCACAAAAGCGACAAAGAGCCCTGAACGTCCTCTTCCTCCTGGTAAGGGTGAAGCTCCACGAGGTCGTCCATTCTGGCTATATCCTCGTTGACTTTCGGATTATACTTCATTGTGCACGAACCAAGAGGATAAAAGCCACTATCGACTCCATAGTTTATCCTTGAAAGCGCTGTGAAGTGTCTTACAACATCCACCTCTGAAACTTCAGGAAGCCTTACATCGCTCTTTCTAATTATATTAGATGGAATAATCTTTTCTATATCAACATCTGGCACATCCAAAGCTGGAACATCTATTCCAATCTTACCTCTCTTGGAGAGTTCATATATAAGTTTCTCAGACATCACCTACACCTCCTCTATCGCAGAGAGGAAGTTATCTATATCCTCTTTGCGGGTAAGCTCTGTAATCGCAACAAGCATATACCCATCATACTCCGGGTAGAACCTACCAAGATCAAGCCCTCCCACTATACCCTTTCTCTTCAACCTGCCGTTGAGCTCTTTAACCGGCAAAGAAGGTTTAAACGCAAATTCATTAAAAACCCTATCGCTGAGCACTTCTACCGACTTGCCCTTCAATGCTGATATGAAGTATTGGGCTTTTGCAAAGTTCTGATAGGCAATAGCCTTTAGGCCCTCCTTCCCAACAAGGCTAAGATAAACACTCACAGTAAGCGCACAAAGCCCTTCATTAGAGCAAATATTACTCGTAGCTTTTGCTCTCTTTATGTGTTGCTCCCTTGCCTGTAAAGTCAACACAAAACCTCTATTGCCATCGACATCCTCGGTCATACCAACCAACCTTCCGGGCATCCTTCTTAGATATTTCTCTTTAGCAGCAATAACTCCTACATAGGGACCACCATAATTAAGGGGAAGCCCAAAACTCTGGAGTTCAGCAGCGACAATGTCTGCCCCCAAGCTCCCTGGAGCTTCCAGGATCCCATACGCCATAGGTTCACTCACAGCGACTATCAACGACGCATTCTTTACCTTATGTACTACCTCTGAGATCAAAGGAATATCCTCTACTACACCAAGAAAGTTTGGAGACTGAATGATTACTCCAACGGTATCTTCCGTCATAATCCTTTCAAGAGCATCTACATCTACCATACCACCTTGTGCAGGTATTTCGATAACTTCGTATCCCTGCCCATGGAGATAGGTCTTAACTGTATCTATGTACTCAGGGTGAAGTGTATGGCTTACAGCAACTCTACCCTTTCCCCTATTCATTCTTAGCGCCAAGAGTGCTGCCTCCGCAGTCGCAGAACCACCGTCATACATAGAAGCATTCGCCACATCCATACCGAATATGTTTGCTACATGCGTCTGAAACTCAAATATCGATATGAGGGTACCCTGACTTATCTCAGGCTGATACGGTGTATAAGCCGTGTAAAACTCAGACCTTGAAACCATATGATTCACAACCGAAGGTATATAGTGTCTATAAGCACCTGCCCCGAGAAAACTTGCCTTTCCCTTCAAAGAGTTGTTCCTGGACGCCGCGCTCTCAAAGTCACGCCTAATATCAAGCTCAGATTTTGCCTCGGGTATTTCTAAGTCTCTCCTTAGCCTAAACTTCTCAGGAATGTCAGAAAACAGCTCACCGATGGAGCTTACACCTATCTCCTTCAGCATCTCCCTCCGGTCCTCTTCGGTTACGGGAAGATACGGATACATCAGACTCACTCCTCTTTTATACTCTCTCTATACTCTTCCTCAGTCATAAGATCATCCAGTTCGGACGGATCACTTAGCTCTATAACTATCATCCATCCTTTTCCCTCCGGATCTTCGTTCACCAACTGGGGTTCATCTACAACTGCAGTATTGACTTCAACAACCTTTCCACTCGCAGGGGCATAAAGGTCTGAAGCCGCCTTTACAGACTCTATAGTACCAAATGACTCACCCTTCGTTACTTCATCACCCACCTCCGGGAGCTCCACAAATACTATATCTCCAAGTTCCTTTTGTGCAAAATCTGTAATACCTACTTTACCCTTACTATCCTCTACCTCAATCCACTCATGCGTCTTTGCATACCTTTTCACAACAACCTACCTCCTTTTATAAAATGGTTTTTCAACTATTTTTGCCCTCAAAAGCTTGTTTCTTATCTTTATTTGAACTTCATCCCCTACATTAACTATACTATTCTTTATATAACCCATTGCAATGTACTTCTTCAAATAGGGAGCAAATGTACCACTTGTAACATCCCCAACCTTTTCACTGCCTTTGTAGATCTCATAGTGTTGCCTCGGAACTCCTCTATCCACCATCTCTATGCCATAGAGTTTAATTACAGGTCCTTCTTCTACCTCCCTCTGAAGTGCAGACTTACCGATAAAGTCCTCCTTATTGAGCTTCACCGTCCAGAGAATATCTGCCTGAACTGGTGTGTGCTCCTCATCTATATCGTGACCGTAGAGTAGCATACCCGCTTCAAGTCTTAACGTGTCTCTTGCACCTAAGGCACACGGCTCTATGCCATACTCCTTACCAGCCGACATTATAGCCTCCCACAAGGCTTCTGCTTTATCCACCTCCTTGGTATAGAATTCAAATCCATCAGAGCCAGTATAACCAGTCCTTGATATGATCCCCTCTGCGGAAACTCCATTACCAGAGAGCCTACCAAGTTCAAAGTGATAATACTTTACTGCAGAAAGATCGACATCCACCAGTTTGTAAAGCAGCTCTTGTGCCTTGGGTCCCTGAATTGCAAGTTGAATGTAATTAGAACTTTCATTTTTCACATCAACATCCATGCCTTGCACGTTGTTCAGTATCCAATCGTAGTCCTTATCAGTATTCCCAGCATTCACTACCAAAAGATAGTGGTCTTCTGCAAGCTTATAAACAAGCAGGTCATCTACTATACCACCATTATCATAACACATAGGTGAATACTTTGCCTGCCCAACCTTCATCTTGGATATGTCATTGGTTATCAATTTGTTTACGAATTTCATCGCATCCTTACCTGTGATCTCTATCTCTCCCATGTGTGAAACATCAAACAGACCTACCCTCTCTCTAACTGCCATATGTTCTTCAACTATACTCTTGTACTGAATTGGCATTGCCCAACCAGCAAAATCCACAATCTTGCCCCCATACTTCCTGTGAATCCCAATCAACGGTGTCTCCTTAAGCACTCCCATCCCCCCTTAAATTAAAAAACTCTCATCCCCCTGTACAGAAAAGAAACTTCTCTGTACGAGAGCCTGAGAGTTTTGAGCCCCTTCGGCATTGCCCACACTTAGGGCAATTCTCCAGAGTGCCATCTGATTACAATCCTTTTACCTGAGAGATTCGGGATTATACCCTTGCCCCTTCGGTCCCTTCTTTAACAAAGAAGGCGTCTCTTGTAATCATCATCTGGCACACAATATTCAATTGTCTACCATTTTACATACTAAACCATAGAATTTCATTTGTCAACCCTCTAGTTGTATAATGAAGGGTAGATGGGTATGAAAATATTTATCAGTTTGGGATAAAATAAAAGGGTGGGCATAATGCCCACCCCCCAGAACATTACCCCACAGGTGGGTGTAGAAAGTTTACTACTTCCATTTACTCTCGTCAAGTTCCCCTTCCGATTTAGAGACTATAACAGTACCTACGAGGTCTCCTGTAACATTTACCATTGTCCTACCCATGTCAAGTATCGCATCTATACCAAATATCATCGCGTAGGCAAGTGCAACTGGTGTTCCTGCCTTTACTGGCAAACCTATAGAATTTAAAACCATCAAAAGCATTATAGCACCAGCCCCAGGGACCCCTGCTGTCCCTATAGAAGCAAGAACTGCTGTGAGTATTATCACCATCTGTTGGGCAAAGGTAAGGTGCATACCAATAGCAAAAGCAACGAAGAGTGCACATACACCTTGGTAAAGCGCTGTTCCATCCATGTTAATTGTGGCACCAAGAGGTAGGGTAAAAGAGAAAACTCCCATGGGTGCACCCATGTTTTCTTCAGCAACCCGCATGGTAACAGGTAATGTGGCACCACTGCTCCTCGTTACAAATGCTGTAAGCATTGGTTCCTTTGCCCGTGAAAGGAACTTAAACATACTTATCTTAAATGCCTTTAAGAAACCTCCGTAAATCAGGAATATCTGTATAAACAACCCGAGGTAAACCGCCAATACAACTATAGCCAATGGACCTGCCGCTTTTGCACCCTGTTTACCAAACACGACCGCTACTAACGCAAATACACCAAAAGGCGCATATTGCATTATACCACCAACTATCTTGTATATTGCATTGGCAAGTCCATCAAATACATCCACTACCACCCCAGCACTTTTGCTTATCTTCTGGTTTTCACTATCTTTGAGATAGGAAAGTGCTATACCTAACACTATGGAAAAGAATATTACAGGTAATACCTTCCCAGCAGCCAGAGATCCAAATGGATTCTTCGGGATAATATTGAGCACAACTGATATCAAAGAAGGTGCCTTTGCAGAAAGCGTTTTGCCAGCTGTACCTGCAAGGTGCAACCCCTGTCCCGGGTGGAATAAATTTCCCATAGCAAGCCCTATTGCAACAGCAAAGGCAGATGTAATGAGATAATATCCTATTATCTTAACTCCTACCTTCCCCAAGCGAGCCGGAGCTATACTGGAAGCACCAACAACCAGTGAGAAAAACACAACAGGCATTACCACCATTTTTAAGAGTCTCACAAATATACTACCAATTGGCTGAATAACCGATATACTTGGGCCAACCGCAAGTCCCACTATAACTCCAAGTATCAAACCTATGAGTATCTTATACAGCACATTAAACTCCAGATACCGCCTCCAAAGACCGCCATTTTCATTTCCTGTCAAGATATCCACCCCCTTTAAGTAAAACTCAAAGAATTTATACCACCAATACCATTCTTTGTCAAGTTTAACTAAACCGTGCTACCATAGAGAAATCCTTTCTCGACTCCCTCTACCTTCACATACACAACATCTCCAATAGAAACATGCTCAGGCATACCAACCACTTTTACCCTTAGGTAGTTATCAGACCATCCCTCCCCTTTGCTTCCACTCTTTTTTTCAGTAATTACCTGCACAACACTACCCACAAAACCTCTCTTAAACTCACTTGCACACGACTCTGCAACCCTCACAGCTCTCAATACTCTTTGCTTTATCTCCTTTTTACTTACCTTATTAGGGATCTTACAAGCAGCCACCCCCAGCCTCTCCGAAAACGGAAATACATGCACCTTACCAAATTTCACCTTTCGTAATAACGACAGCGAATTCAAAAACTCCACTTCCCCCTCCCCCGGGAAACCAACAATGAGGTCCGTAGTAATGTTAAACTGGGGTGACTTTTCCCTTATCCTGCTAACCAACTTCAAAAAAAAGTCGGAATCATATCCCCTTTTCATTGCCTTCAGAATGCCATCATCTCCAGACTGCAGTGGAATGTGTAGGTGATTGCACACATTAGGCAATTCTACTATTGTATCTATAAGCTCATCCGTAATGGTAAAGGGCTCAATAGAGCTCAACCTCAATCTTTTTAATCTTTCAACATTAGAAAGAATCCTCAGCAGCTCTACCAACGCATTTCTTTTTCCCCAATCAAAGCCGTACCTACCTATGTTTACACCTGTAAGGACAATTTCACTGAAACCCAAAGAAACTAGTCTTCTCACTTCATTCACGACTCTTTCCATTGGCCTTGATATCTCTCTACCCCTGACAAGAGGTATTACACAGTAGCTACAGAAATGATTACATCCATCCTGTATTTTAACCCACGCCCTCGTATGTCCATAAAACTCATCAATTTCCAGTTCATCCCAACTATTGCAGGTATTAAGGTCTTTTCTACTGACAGTCCTTTTTTTATCAAGGATATAGCTTTCAACGATGTCTACTACCTTATGCTTCAATCTATTACCTACCGATATATCTGCATAGAGATTTCCTCTCATCTGGGCATAACAACCAACCGACACCGTTATGGCATTTGGATTTTTTCTTTTTGACCTCCGGAGAAATTGCCGAGTCTTTCTCTCCGCTTCAGCGGTAACCACGCACCCCGAAACTACATATATATCGGCATCGTCACTATCAGATAACACATACCCCCTTTTGAGAAACATATTTGCAATGGCATTTGCCTCATATTGGTTCAACTTGCATCCAAGTGTGTAAAAGCGGACTCTCAACGGGTTAATTCTCATACTCATACAAAAACATGCCTCCCAAGAGAAGAGAAGCAATCTCTGATCTAAAAATAAAGCCACCCCTGATGACAACTGGTGTAAAACCAGCACTCAAAAGTTCTTTTCTCTCAGTATTAGAAAACCCCCCCTCAGGACCAATAACTCCAAGAAATCTGCTACTGTGTTCATGCTCCTTCAAAAACTCTTTTACAGATAGTACCCCACCTCCAGAAGTATCTAAGAAGAATTTCACGTCATATTCACTCCATTTAGAAGCTACAAAACTCTCAAAATCCACAGGATCCCATATCCGAAGAATAAACGGGTTCCTGCTCTGCTTAGCTGCCTCCACAGAAAGCCTCTTCCACCTGATCGTCTTCTCACTATGAGGAAGTGCAACAGAATACTCTGTAAAAACAGGTATCATACCATAAACACCCAACTCCGACAACCTTTTAACCACAAAGTCCATCTTTTTACCCTTAAGCACACCCTGAGCTACAACAAGTCTGTAAGGCATAGGGGAATAGCTCTTCTTATCTATAATTTTAGCCTTACTTTTACTTATTAGTTCAGAATAATACACATTCCCCTGCCCATCAAAAAATTCCACCTTATCCCCCACTCTATATCTAAAAGAACCGAATATATGCTGGGCTTCCTTCTCAGGGATAAAGATGACATCAGGAAAAATAAGAGATGGCTCTACAAAAAACCTATGTGGTAGAGACAATACAGACCCATTCTCCTTCTGATAATATTTCATCTACAATAAACCCATTACTATCGAGCTCTCTCAGTACAAGCTCCTTCTCTGCACTCATTATGCCTGAAGCCAGAAAGTAACCACCTTTCCGCAAATTCCTCTTAACATCTGGGATCATAAGCACAACAACAGGTGTGAGAATGTTTGCAACTATCAGCGCAAAAGGGTAAGAAATAGCAGTAAGAAGATCGCCTCTCAGGAAACTGCATCTATCACCAACTTTATTCA
>Ga0256914_1003027_pt1 | contig 13554 bp, 14 predicted proteins | sample HulkmetaG_FD_191571 | JGI IMG/M metagenome (GOLD analysis project Ga0256914, IMG submission 191571) | Hydrothermal chimney microbial communities from Main Endeavour vent field at the Juan de Fuca Ridge, Pacific Ocean - Hulk | ecosystem: Environmental > Aquatic > Marine > Hydrothermal vents ... | reverse complement strand
CTCGTTTTTCTCTTTATCCGATGTCCAACGTCCGGGGTTAATTGTAGTATAATCAAGCGAATTGAGAATTTTTTGAGTAAATTTGGTTTTAGGAGGAACAACAACCTCGCCGAAAGTATTGGTAACGCCCTGTGAGGTTCTTCCCATTACCAAAACCGTAAGTTTATGAATAAGTTTTGTCCTTAATTCGTCAAAAGCCTTGTTATACTCATTGTCAAGTTCTTCGATTATCTCTTTGTCTTTTGCCCTGAGTCGTTTGTCTTTAATAGTACGCGAGAACAAGCGTTTATCGAGAACCACACCTTGCAACGACGGAGGTGCCTTTAGCGAAGCGTTTTTAACGTCACCGGCTTTGTCGCCGAAAATTGCACGGAGCAGTTTCTCTTCGGGAGTCGGGTCACTCTCTCCTTTCGGGGTAATTTTACCTATAAGGATATCGCCCTCTTTCACTTCGGCACCGATACGTATCAATCCGTTTTCGTCCAAATCTTTGGTTGCATCGGCACTTACGTTCGGGATATCGTTGGTAAGTTCTTCGATACCCCGTTTTGTATCTCTAACTTCAAGGGTAAATTCTTCGATATGAACCGAAGTAAAAAGGTCTTCTTTAACGATACGTTCCGAGATAACGATAGCATCCTCGTAGTTGTAACCTTTCCAAGGCATGAATGCCACTTTAAGATTACGGCCGAGAGCAAGTTCGCCGCCTTGTGTTCCGTATCCTTCACAAAGCACCTGTCCTTTTGTAACTTTATCGCCGGTACGCACTATCGGTCTCAGGTTGATAGTTGTATTCTGGTTGGTACGGCGGAATTTTGTAAGATGATACTCTTTTATGTCGTCGTCGAAACTGATAAGTTTTTCGGTTTCGTCGCGGGTATATCTTATTATTATCTTTTTTGAGTCGACATACTCGACAATTCCGTCTCCTTCGGCATTAATCAACACACGGGAGTCGCGAGCCACACGGGCTTCTATACCGGTTCCCACAATAGGCGCTTCGGCATTAAGAAGCGGCACGGCCTGACGCATCATGTTTGAGCCCATCAAAGCACGGTTGGCGTCGTCGTGTTCCAAGAAAGGTATCAACGATGCTGCTATTGAAGCAATTTGATTAGGAGCTATGTCGATAAGGTCAACCTCTTCGCGTGGTGTTATGGGATAGTCGGCTTGATAACGCACTTTAACCTTTTCGTTGACAAAGGAGCCGTCATCGTCAACCACCGTATTTGCCTGTGCAATAATTTTGTCTTCTTCCTCTTCGGCACTAAGGTAAATGGGTTCGATTTTGTAATTAATAACACCGTTTTCCACCTTACGGTACGGGGTTTCGATAAATCCGAGGTGATTTATTTTTGCAAAAACGCACAACGAGGAGATAAGACCGATATTAGGACCTTCGGGAGTTTCGATGGTACACAAACGTCCGTAGTGGGTATAGTGTACGTCACGAACTTCAAATCCGGCTCTTTCACGCGAGAGACCTCCGGGACCCAGTGCCGAAATTCTTCTTTTGTGAGTAATTTCAGACAAGGGGTTGGTTTGGTCCATAAATTGCGAGAGTGCATTTGTACCGAAAAACGAGTTAATAACCGATGACAGGGTTTTTGCGTTTATCAAGTCGGTAGGGGTAAACACCTCATTATCACGCACGTTCATTCTTTCGCGTATTGTACGTGCCATACGTGCCAAACCCACGCCGAATTGGGCATGCAGTTGTTCGCCGACAGTACGTACTCTACGGTTACTCAAGTGGTCGATATCGTCAACTATGGTTTTCTGATTTACAAGTTTAATAAGGTGTTTTATGATAAGGATGATATCTTCTTTTGTCAGAACCCTGACGTCCATTGGAGTTTTAAGGTTCAACTTTTTGTTGATACGGTATCTTCCGACTTCACCAAGGTCGTAACGTTTATCCGAGAAAAAGAGTTTTTCGAATATGCTTCTTGCGGTTTCCACATCGGGGGGCAGAGCGTTACGCAATTGGAAGTAGATGTACTCAACAGCCTCTTTTTCGGAGTTGGTGGTATCTTTTTGGAGGGTATTCAAAACTATTGAATAGTCGGCCAAGTTGGCATCTTCGCGATGCAAAAGTATGGTTTTAACTCCTGCATCGATTATTTGATTTATGTGTTCGCTTTCGAGTACCGTTTCGCGCTCAATAATAACGTCGTTTCGTTCAATGGAAACAACTTCGCCGGTATCTTCGTCAACAAAATCTTCGAACCAGGAACGAATAACACGTGCGGCAAGTTTACGTCCCAAAACACGTTTCAATCCGGCTTTACTAACTTTAACCTCTTGTGCAAGGTCGAAAATTTCAAGAATATCTTTATCGGTTTCGTAACCAATGGCACGAAGCAGGGTTGTAACAGGTAATTTTTTCTTCCTGTCGATATAGGCATACATCACATTATTGATGTCGGTGGAGAATTCCATCCACGAACCTTTAAACGGGATAATACGTGCCGAAAAGAGCATTGTGCCGTTAGCATGGCGGTGCTGACCGAAAAACACGCCCGGCGAACGGTGCAACTGGGAAACAATAACACGTTCGGCACCATTTATAATGAATGTTCCTTTAGGTGTCATGTATGGAATTTGCCCGAGATAAACATCCTGGACAATGGTTTCAAAATCTTCGTGTTCCGGATCGGTACAATAGAGTTTTAATTTGGCTTTAAGAGGCACATTATAAGTAAGGCCTCTTTCGATGCACTCTTCAATGGTATATCGAGGAGGATCCACATAATAATCCAAAAACTCCAAAACGAAGTTGTTTCGTGCATCTGTAATGGGGAAATTTTCGGCGAAAACCTTGTAAAGTCCTTCATTTTTACGGTTTTCCATATTGGTTTCCAGTTGAAAAAAGTCTTTAAACGACTGCAACTGTATATCCAGGAAATCGGGGTAGGACATCAGGTTTTTCGTTGTTGCGAAACTGATTCTTTCGGTTTTGATTTCAGCCAAGGTAAAATAGTTTTAAGATTTGTAAAAATGCGGCCTGAATACAAGCCGATAAAAAATAATGTAAGAAAAAAAGAACATATAGCCACAAACCTCTATCCCAAAAAGGGTAGAGGTTGTAGCATATTTTGAAAATAGAAAACTATTTTATTTCCACTTCAGCACCAACTTCTTCGAGCTGGGTTTTGAGGGCTTCGGCTTCATCTTTCGATACGCCTTCTTTAATTGCTTTAGGTGCAGCGTCAACGAGTTCTTTCGATTCTTTAAGACCCAAACTGGTAAGTTCTTTAACCAGTTTAACCACTTTCAATTTCGACTGGCCGGCTGCTTTCAAAATAACATCGAAAGATGTTTTTTCTTCTTCGGCGGCACCACCTTCGGCAGCGCCGGGAGCAGCAACTGCAACAGCTGCAGCAGCAGGCTCAATACCATATTCTTCTTTAAGAATGTCAGCAAGTTCGTTAACTTCTTTAACTGTAAGATTAACCAGTTGTTCTGCAAATGCTTTTAAATCTGCCATTTTTTATTGTATTTAAATTGTTAATTAATTCTGTTTTTTTATAATGATTTTTTTCCTTATTCAGCTTTTTCGGATAAGGTTTTAAGAATTCCGGAAAGTTTGCTACCACCGGATTGTAACGACGAAATAACGTTTTTAGCAGGCGATTGAAGGAGTGCGATAACATCTGCAATAAGTTCGTTTTTCGATTTTATTGCGGCAAGGAAATCGAGCATATCGTCTCCAAGATAAACGGTCTCTTCGATAAAGGCACCTTTTAACTGGGGGCGGTCCGATTTTTTCCTGAACTCTTTAATAAGTTTTGCCGGCGCACTACCGCTTTCCGAAAACATAAGAGCGGTATTTCCCTTCAAAATCCCGTACAAATCATCAAATTCTTTATCAACATTTTCCATTGCTTTTCTGAGAAGGGTATTTTTTACCACCTGCATTTTAATATTGTATTTAAAACACATTCTTCTCAGGTTACCGGTATTTTCGGCATCAAGTTCCGAAATATCGGTCAGATAGAAATTGTTGTTTTCTTTAAGTTGTTGTGTTAAAGAATCGATGAGTACTTTTTTATCTTCTTTTCTCATAACAATTACATGTTTTAGCAGGTTAAGCGGTTATAGATTTAAGCTCTACCTTGATACCGGGGCTCATGGTGCTGGAAATGTAAAGGCTCTTAACATAAGTACCTTTGGCTGCCGAGGGTTTAAGTTTGATAATTGTGGTAACAAGCTCGCGGATATTTTCCTCAAGCATTTTATTATCGAAACTTACCTTTCCCACAGGCGAATGAATGATTCCGTATTTATCGACTTTAAAATCGATTTTACCTGCTTTTGCGGCAGCCACCGCTTTTCCGACTTCCATGGTTACGGTACCGGTTTTGGGGTTAGGCATAAGACCACGAGGTCCTAATATTCTACCTAACTGCCCTACCTTAGGCATAACGCTGGGCATTGTAATAACAACGTCAATATCCGTCCAACCGTTTTTGATTTTTTGGATATATTCGTCGAGTCCAACGTAATCGGCACCTGCATTTTTAGCTTCTTCTTCTTTATCAGGCGTACACAGCACAAGGACTTTCATCTCCTTACCTGTTCCGTGAGGAAGGGTAACGGAGCCTCTCACCATTTGATTGGCTTTACGAGGGTCAACGCCGAGGCGTATGCTCAAGTCCACTGAAGCGTCGAATTTTGTATAAGTAATTTTCTTTACAATATCAACAGCTTCTGCCAAGGAGTACTCTTGATTTTTGTCGAATTTGGCTAATGCTTCTTTGTGTTTTTTTGTCAATTTTGCCATATTCTCCTCCTTTTAACAGATTATTAATTATTTCCGGGGAATTCACCGGTTACCGTCACCCCCATACTTCGTGCAGTGCCAGCTACCATTTTCATTGCCGATTCAACGGTGAAAGCATTTAAGTCTTTCATTTTGGCTTCGGCAATTTCCCTTACCTGATCCCAGGTAATTTTGGCAACTTTAACACGGTTTGGTTCCGCCGAACCTTTTTTCAGTTTGGCAGCTTCCATAATTTGCACTGCAACCGGCGGTGTTTTGATGATGAAATCAAAGGATTTGTCTTTGTAAACGGTAATGATAACAGGCACCACCTTACCGGCTTGATCCTGTGTACGAGCATTAAACTGTTTACAAAACTCCATGATATTCACCCCTTTGGCACCTAACGCCGGCCCTACGGGAGGTGATGGGTTTGCGGCTCCACCCTTAATCTGTAATTTTATTAATCCACTTACTTCTTTTGCCATTTTAAACCCATTGTTTAAAATTAAAAATTCGTTAACTCTATTCTTTTTCCACCTGCATAAATCCCAACTCCAAAGGTGTTTTTCTTCCGAAAATCTTAACCATAACCTTCAGTTTTTTCTTTTCTTCGTTTATTTCCTCGATTGTGCCGGTAAAGCTGTTGAAAGGACCGTCAATAACTTTAACGCTTTCGCCAACTATAAAAGGCACATTAACTCCTTCGCCTTGTTCGGCAAGTTCGTCAACTTTTCCGAGGATACGTTTAACTTCGGCCGGTCTAAGAGGTTCGGGCACTCCACGTGTACCGAGAAAACCAAGCACATCGGGGATATTTCTTATTATGTGGCGAGTTTCGCCGCTCAAGTCGGCTTCTATCAATACGTAACCGGGGAAATAGTTTCTCTCTTTACTTATTTTTTTCCCTTTTCGTATTTGATAAACTTTTTCGGTAGGAATAAGAACTTGAGTGATTTTATCTTCGAGCCCGAGACGTTTAATCTCGCTTTCGAGATAATCTTTCACTCTCTTTTCCTTTCCGCTTATGGCTCTAACCACATACCACCTAATGCCTGATTCTACGCTCATTTTGCAGGGGAGTTCTGAATTTTGTTAACAGTTAATATATAATAAGTTAAAACAGTGCTTTTTCATCATTTTAGAACATGCTGTAAAAGCGTTCCAAAATTGTTGAAAACGAGATATCCATCAAATAAACGACAAAAGCGATTATCAGGGAAGCAACGGATACCACAATCGCACTATTTTGCAGCTCACTCCAAGTTGGCCAGGTCACCTTTTGCGACCATTCCAAATAACTCTCTTTTACATAATTCGAAATGCTAAACTTTGCCATTGTCTTACTTGTTTGTGCACGGGTGGTAGGAATCGAACCCACAACCAACGGTTTTGGAGACCGCTACTCTACCAATTGAGCTACACCCGTATTTATTAGCCACCAAAGGTTTTCCGGAGATTTCCGGAAAACCTTCAGTGACAAATATTATTATTTTATTCTTGATATTAGTCGTCAAGAATTTCGGTAACCTGACCGGCGCCAACGGTACGTCCACCTTCGCGGATAGCAAAGCGGAGACCTTTGTTCATGGCTATGTCGGAAATAAGTTTCACTTCGATAGTGAGGTTATCACCGGGCATTACCATTTCAACGCCTTCAGGAAGAATTATTTCACCGGTAACATCGGTTGTTCTGAAATAGAATTGAGGACGATAGTTGTTGTGGAACGGTGTATGACGTCCACCCTCTTCTTTTTTAAGGATATAAACCTCGGCTTTGAAGTGGTTGTGAGGTGTTACCGAACCGGGAGCGGCGATAACCATACCACGGCGGATTTCATTTTTATCGATACCGCGGAGCAAAAGTCCTGCGTTATCACCGGCCATACCTTCGTCAAGAATTTTACGGAACATTTCAACACCGGTAACAACCGATTTAAGTTTTTCGGCACCCATACCGATAATTTCAACGGGATCGCCGGTATGAATGATACCAGTTTCGATTCTTCCGGTAGCAACGGTACCACGACCTGTAATTGAGAATACGTCCTCAATAGGCATCAAGAAAGGTTTTTGGTCGTCACGAACAGGCAAAGGAATCCAAGTGTCGCAAGCATCCATCAGTTCGATGATTTTCTCACGCCATTTGGGTTCGCCGTTCAAAGCGCCGAGAGCCGAACCTTGAATAATGGGTGTGTTGTCGCCGTCGAAATCGTAGAAATTCAGAAGGTCTCTGATTTCCATATCAACGAGTTCGAGGAGCTCTTCGTCGTCAACCATGTCAACCTTATTCATAAAAACTACAATACGCGGTACACCTACCTGACGTGCAAGAAGGATGTGTTCGCGGGTTTGAGGCATAGGACCGTCGGTGGCAGCTACAACAAGGATAGCGCCGTCCATTTGAGCAGCACCTGTTACCATGTTTTTAACGTAGTCGGCGTGACCGGGGCAGTCAACGTGAGCATAGTGACGGTTTTTTGTCTGATACTCAACGTGAGCTGTATTAATAGTAATACCTCTTTCTTTTTCTTCAGGTGCATTGTCGATAGCATCGAAAGACGTAAACTCTGCCAAACCTTCATCTTGTAGTGTAAGTGTAATGGCAGCAGTTAAAGTGGTTTTTCCATGATCGACGTGACCAATAGTCCCAATATTTACGTGCGGTTTGGAACGTTCGAATTTTTCTTTAGCCATATTAAAATTATTTAAAGTTAAAAGTTAAATTATTTACAAATTTTCCCTCAAGAGAGCCGAGGACGAGAATTGAACTCGTGACCCCTTCCTTACCAAGGAAGTGCTCTACCCCTGAGCTACCCCGGCAAAGCGTGAGCGGGAAACCGGACTCGAACCGGCCACCTACAGCTTGGAAGGCTGTCGCTCTACCAGATGAGCTACTCCCGCTTTTGCAAGAGGATACAAAAACTTTCAATTGAAATTTCCATACCCTGAAACCTTGCTTTTTTGTGGGGGGAGGAGGATTCGAACCTCCGAAGGCTAAGCCAACAGATTTACAGTCTGCCCCGTTTGACCGCTTCGGTATCCCCCCAACGTTTTTCTCAATATGTTTACGAACGAGCCAGCAGAGGGATTCGAACCCCCGACCGGCTGATTACAAATCAGCTGCTCTGGCCGACTGAGCTATGCTGGCAACTCTGTCATTTTCCGGCAAAGCATTAATTAATGTTTAATCTTTACCTTTTATCCGTACCGAACTTTACAAATGTTAAAAAATGTAATCGGCAAGGCTTTCTTTTTATTAGCTCATTTGCTTTTAAAATCAATACTTTCAGAACTTCCGCATAAAAAAACAGACCTCTCCGTAAAAAGGTCTGCAAAAATATATAGTTTAGTTTTAATAACCAAACTAATTTGAAAAAAAATTTTTAAATTATTTTTTATAGCGATCTTTTCGCTTTTCAATCTGTTTTTTCAAAGCGTCAACTGCCATATCCGTAGCCTCTTCGAAGGTTTTGGACTGTTTTTTGGCAAAGAGGTCATACCCCTTCAAATTGAGTTTGATTTCCGTGATTTTGTTTTCACGCGTGTCGGATTTATCGACTCTGAGGATAACTTCCGAGCTCAAAACTTCGTCGAACATGTTTGTAAGTTTGTTTACTTTCCGTTCGATAAAGGTTTCGAGCTTTTGATCGGTTTTAAAATGTACCGAACTAATGTTTACGTTCATAATAAACCTCCTTTTAAATTAAATTAGCCCTTTGCCCTGGGGTGGGCTTGGGAATATATTGATTTTAACTGTTCTATTGTCGTATGGGTATATATTTGTGTTGTTGACAGGTTAACATGTCCCAACAATTCTTTTATGTTTTGCAAGGGTGCTCCCCCGTTTAGCAAATGTGTTGCAAAGGTGTGCCGTAATATGTGGGGGCTCTTTTTCCCTTTGACATATCCCGAGAGTTCGTTTTGCACTATCCGGTAAATAAACTTGGGGTAGGTTTTGGCACCTTTATCTGTCACTATTAAAAAAGTTGAAGCGGTATTCCCGAATTGTTTTTCCTTTAATTCAATGTAACTTTTTACTTTCTCTTTCAAGATATCCGAAAACGGGATTAAACGTTCTTTGTTCCGTTTTCCTTTTACCTTTAAAATACCTGTTGAAAAATCAAATGAATCGGGGGTAAGGTTGATAAGTTCGCTCAAACGGATACCTGTTTGGTAAAATATTTCCAACACCAACAGGTTGCGCACGCTTTTGAAATCATCATTTTTCTCTTTGCTATATAATAAGGTGTTCAATTTCTCTTTTTCGACATATGCGGGAAGGCGTTTCGGTTGTTTCAGTGTTTTTATGTTTATTGCAGGATTGTCTTTTAAAATACCTTCCAACTGCAAAAATCGGTAAAACGATTTCAAAGTGCTGAGTTTACGGTTTATTGTTCTCGGGTTTAAACCTTTGTCCATTAAATATACTATCCACGAGCGAATCATATCGGGAGTGGCTTTAGCGGGCTGCGGATTTTCGAAATGTTCAGTCAGGAAAGAGACATATTGGAGCAAGTCTTTTTTGTAAGCATTAGTGGTATGAGGCGAAAACCGTTTTTCGAAAGATATGTATTTAACAAAACTTGAAATGCCCATATAAAAAAGAAACTTTGAACCAAAGATACGAAAAAAAGTAACTGGTTCAAAGTTTCCGGTAAAGAAAAATCCTAAAAAAAGCTAAAATCTAACCTTGTTCGGCTTGACGAAGCTTTTGCACGTAAATGGCTTTTAAGCGTTGCTCTCTCCTTTTTACCGAAGGTTTAACAAAACGTTGTCCTTCGCGGAGTGCCCGCATTGTACCCGTTTTTTCAAACTTGCGTTTGTAACGTTTTAAAGCTCTGTCGATGTTTTCGCCTTCTTTTACAGGAATAATAATCATCTTAAATACCTACTTTCTTTTTTAATTAATAATAAAATACAAATGATTATTTCGGGCGGCAAAGGTAAAAAATATTTTTTACCCCGAATAAAAACCGTAAAAAATTAATAAACCTCTTTTTTGAATTTGAAAAATTCGATAATTGTTTTAATAATTATTTTTATATCTACCCAAAAGCCGGCAATCATTGCGTATTGATTGTCGAGACGGATACGGTCTTCGGCATTGTGGACGGTGTCGGAATTTATTTGCCACAATCCCGTTATTCCGGCAGGAGCCATAAAACGGTAAGCCCATTCGTCGGTAGTAAGTTTGGCAGCTTCGTATATTGGCAAGGGGCGGTTGCCTACCACCGACATATCGCCTTTAAGCACATTTACAAACTGGGGCAATTCGTCAAGGTGGTAATTTCTTAGTATGCGTCCCACTTTTGTAATTCGCGGATCGTCCTTAATTTTAAAAAATACCCTTTCGAGCAACTGCTCTTTTTTCAATTTCAAATAATAGTTTTCACAAATTTCGATGCCGTCGATATATAAAACGGGTGAACAGGGATGACCGAGTTTTTTACAATCGGGGCACTCGACAACTTTTGTTATAAAATCGTTTTCCTTTTTAAAAGCTTTTAAATATTCATTCATTTCCGACAATTTATTGAGCTGTTTGTCGGCATCTTTATACATACTGCGAAATTTGTAAAATTCAAAAATATCGAAACCGGTACCTACACGGCGCGCTTTGTATATTATGGGACCTTTCGATTCAAGTTTTATGGCAATGGCAATAATAAGCAACAAGGGGGAAAAAAGAATAAGCGCAAAAATGGAAAACAGAATATCAAAAAGCCGTTTTCCGAATCCTATCCGGTAATGTTTATGCTTTTCATGATTATTACTATATGCTTTTCTCAAAATTGTTAAAGTTATTATTGGAAAGTTGGAATTTTTGTAAAGTAAAGAAATTTATGCTGCAAATATAAAATTTATCCGGCTGTTTACTTAATCCTTAAGTAAAAAAATATTAACAAAATATCTTTTTTTTTCCAAACGGTAAACGAAAGTATGTTTACGCTACACCGTGCAAATTTTATTTTAACATAAAGAGTGTTTTTTTTAATATAACCGGAGCAAAATTTTTAGTAACAAAATTTAATGTACATTTGCCGCCTTTATTATTTACAAATTAATTAAAATGAAAGTTAGTAAGAACACTGTAGTTACATTAACCTACACATTGACAAAAAACAATGCCGAAGGCGAATTAATTCAAAAAGTTGACGAAACACGTCCTTTTGTACATCTTTTCGGGGCGGGAACATTGTTGCCTGCATTCGAAGAAAATCTTGAAGGACTTGAACCCGGCGACGAATTTTCGTTCGACATTGTTTCGGAAGAAGCATATGGTAATCCCAATGATGAAGCTATTATCGAATTGGACAAAAAGATTTTTGAAATAGAGGGGAAAATAGACGATAAAATGCTTGCTGTCGGAAACACCATTACCATGCAAGACCAGCAAGGAAATCCATTGGACGGAAAGGTACTGGCCATCAAAGACGAAACCGTTATAATGGATTTTAATCATCCTCTTGCAGGCGAAAACCTGCATTTCTCGGGAAAAATCATTGACGTGCGTGTACCTTCCGAAGAGGAGTTATCGCACGGTCATGCTCACGGACCTGAAGGTCACGGTCATTAAAAAAATTATTTGAAAAGTAAAAAAACGGTGGGTCTTTTATGAAGGTTCACCGTTTCTTTTTTCCATGCCGAAACAGTCAGAGTGTTTATCCATTGTGACGACAAGGTCAAATCGCAGGCTATCGAAAGTTTTGTTTGAGGTTTACAACATTTCAAAATGGTTTCAATCATTTGATTGTTGCGGTATGGGGTTTCAATGAAAATTTGTGTTTGATTGTATTTTGCAATGTTTGCCTCCAATTCCCTGAGTTTTTTTATACGCAGATTTTTTTCCACGGGTAAATATCCGTGAAAAACAAATCCCTGACCATTAAACCCCGAGGCCATCAATGCCAAAATAATGGAGTTCGGACCGGTAAGAGGAACAACTTCAACCCCATTTTGGCGGGCAACGTTCACTATTTCGGAGCCGGGATCGGCAACGGCGGGAGTTCCGGCTTCGGACATCACCCCCATTGAAATACCTTTTAACAGAGGTTGTAAAAAAGCATTTATATTTTGATTTTTCTGATGTTTATCCAACTCGTAAAATGTTAATTCGTCAATTGCTTTGTTGTGTCCGGCGGCACTGATAAACCTGCGTGCCGAGCGACTATTTTCAACTATAAAATAGTCCAAATTCCGTAAAACCTCCAACACATATGCCGGCAATACTTTTGAAATGGTATTGTTGTCGCCGAGTGTAACAGGTATGAGATAAAGTTTTCCTTTTTTCATTGTTGTTTAAAAATTTTCGCCAATTTTTCCGAATCGATATTGCCACCCGAAATTATTATACCCACCTTTTTGTTTTTCACATCAATTTTGTTTTCCAAAATGGCGGCAAACGGGACCGCCGCCGAGGGTTCAACCACTATTTTCAAACGTTCGAATAACAATTTCATGGCAGCTGTTATTGCCTTTTCACTCACGGTAACGATATCGTGGACATACTTTTTTATTATAGTAAACGGAAGTTCTCCCAACGATGTTAATAATCCGTCGGCTATTGTCCGCGGATTTGTACAAGGTATTAATTTGCCGTTACGAAACGACCTGAAAGCGTCGTCGGCACCTCCGGGTTCGCAACCCACCACTTTTGTCCCGTTCGAAAAAAAACGTGCCGACAGTGCCGTGCCGCCGAGCAATCCCCCGCCACCTACCGGTGCAAGTATAAAATCCAGAGGTGGAGTGTCGTTAATCAATTCCATGGCGGCTGTGGCTTGTCCCGAAACAATGTGAAAGTTGTCGTAAGGATGTATCTCTATAGCCCCCGTCTTTTCAATCACCTTTTTCAAGGTGTTTTCCCTCTCTTGCAAATCAGGCTTGCAAAATGTTATTAATCCCCCGTAATTTTTTACGGCTTCGACCTTTATTGAGGGGGCATTTCCGGGCATTACAATATATGCAGGAATGTTTTTGACGGAAGCCGCCCTTGCCAAAGCTTGTGCATGGTTCCCCGACGAGTGGGTGGCAACGCCGTTTGACAGAATTGCATCATCCAGGGAGAAGAGGGCGTTTACCGCTCCCCTTGATTTAAAAGAACCAGCTTTTTGAAAGTTTTCGCACTTAAAAAACAGTGCTGCATCAAAAAGGGTGTTTAAAGTACGTGAATGTAAAACGGGAGTATGGTGTATCATGCCGGCGGTACGTTTTGCCGCTTCGGTTATATCTTTCAATTTGGGGACTGATACCGGCATTAATATGTTTATAAATTTCCCTTTTTTACTTTTTCCACAATAACGTCAGTGGCTTCATCTAATTTTTTGAATACCTGGTGGCAATTTTCTTCGCCGTGCAAGATAGGATTCGGCAATATGTTACTGCCGCCTCTGTTTTCAATCATATTTAAAAGGTAGTCAACTTTGTTTTTTTGTTCGTCGGTTTTGGTCAGTTCCATAACGTCGTTATAGTTTTTCGTATCCATAACGAATATTTTATCGAACTTATCAAAATCCTCTTTTTTGAAAATTCGCATTTTGCCCGTTACTTCATAACCGTAAGCTTTACCTATTTTAACGGCACGGGGGTCGGGCGGTTCGTTTATCATATACGACTCAAAACCGGCGGAATCGACGATTCCGTTTATTTTTTCTTTTTCAAATTTTTTTTTCAGAAGTGCTTCTGCCATAGGTGAGCGGCAAACATTTTCGTTTCCTACAAATAGTATGTTCATATTTACCTCCTTTTTTTAATCCTATAAAGATAAAAAAAATCGGGATATAAACATC
>Ga0256914_1003026_pt1 | contig 13566 bp, 13 predicted proteins | sample HulkmetaG_FD_191571 | JGI IMG/M metagenome (GOLD analysis project Ga0256914, IMG submission 191571) | Hydrothermal chimney microbial communities from Main Endeavour vent field at the Juan de Fuca Ridge, Pacific Ocean - Hulk | ecosystem: Environmental > Aquatic > Marine > Hydrothermal vents ... | reverse complement strand
TTTCTTTAACATTGAAGATTCTAATATTGATAAGTATCCATTTGCAAGAACTATTTTTCCTTTCGCCATTATTTTTTCTGGATTTGGTATTTTCCCATGTATTGTGATGGATAATTCATTTTTCTTTGCGAAGGATTCTACAAAATGCCTTAATGTGCCATCACCAATTATATCCATTTGCACTTTGATGCTATATTTTTCTTTTAGTATCTTTAAACTTTGTAAATATAATTGTATATCCATGTCGGGTTCTAGTCTGCCAATGAAGACTATGTCGATTTCTTCTGTAATATCTTCATTAATTGGTTCTACTGCTCCATAAGTTATATGATTACATCTTGTTCCATACCATTTCTGTATGTATTTACCAACACAAATGTGATCAGAGACTAGAGATTCAGTAATTTTTCGAAGTATGATTGCAGATTTTGGAATAGGTATTCCATCAAATCCATGGAATGTTACAAAAACAGGTTTCTTAGGAAAAATAAATCTGAATGGAAAATACCAAAGTACAAAGGATGTGAAATCATGTATTTGTATTACATCTGCCTGCCGTATTAAATTGATATTTTTCAATAAGAATAGAAATCGTGAAATCCCACTTGGTCTTATTCTATATATCTTAATGCCTTTATATATCTCATAATTTTTAGCAGTTCTTTTTCTTTTTTCAGTTAAAATTGTAATTGAATGGCCTTCTTTGATAAGTTCCATTGAAATTTTTAATACATGGCGTTCGACGCCACCAATGTTTGGATAGAATGAAGGTGTAAGCATTAATATTCTCATTTTATATCACGATGATGTATAAGCATAGAATATATTAAGATATTTATGTTCTATTGGTTCGTGGTGTTTGCTATGAATTATGTTATGGCAATTGATGCGGGTACAACTGGAATTCGTACGTTGATTTTTGATGATACGGGTAATATTCTTGGGCAAGGATACCGTGAATTTCCGAGTATCTTTCCTGAGCCATCATGGGTTGAACAGGATGCTGAATCATGGTGGCAAACGCTTGCGTATACTACAAAAGAAGCTCTTAATAAAGCACAATTATCTCCCTCCAATATTTTAGCAATTAGTGTAACAAATCAAAGAGAAACAATTGTTCCATGTGATGAAACTGGCAAACCATTAAGAAACGCTATTGTATGGCAAGATCGGCGTACTGTTCCGCAATGTGATTGGATCAAAAAGAATATTGGAATGGATAAAATTTACTTTACTACTGGATTGACTGTTGATCCATACTTTTCGGCTCCTAAAATTTTATGGATTAAAGAGAATGAGCCTGAAATTTATGAACGCACATACAAGTTTCTTTTAGTGCATGATTTTCTGGTTATGAAAATGAGCGGTAAATGGATAACCGACTATTCAAATGCTTCACGAACAATGTTATTCGATTTAGAAACCGGTGAATGGTCTGAAGATTTGTTAGACGCAATGGAGATACCTGCCGATAAACTTCCAACTCCAGTACCAAGTGGTGTTAAAATTGGTGAATTGACTGAAGATGCAGCAAAGCATCTTGGGCTCGTGCCTGGCATTACGATTGTCTCAGGCGGTGGAGACCAACAATGTGCAGCGTTAGGTGTTGGGGTATCTTCACCTGGAAAAGTCAAAGCTACAACTGGAACCGGAACTTTTGTTCTTGCATATCTTGATAGACCTGTACGCGATTCAAAGCTTCGTGTTCTTTGTAGTCGGCACGTGATTAAGGATAAATTTGTGATGGAAGCTAGTATATTTACTACAGGTTCTACACTTAAATGGTACCGTGATCAATTTGGTTTATCTGAAATTGAAGAAGCCAAGAAAAAGAATGTTGATCCGTATGATATATTGACCCAAGAAGCGAGTGAAGTACCACCTGGTTCTGAAGGTGTTATTGTTTTGCCTCACTTTATGGGTGCAGGAGCACCATATTGGAATCCTAAAGCACGTGGTGTTATCTCTGGATTGGCATTGGGGCATTCAAAGAAACACATTATTCGTGCAATACTTGAAAGTGTTGGATATGAAATTAGAGCAAATATTGAGATTATGAAAGAGCGCGGAATAAATATCTCAGAGCTTCGTATTACTGGTGGGGCTTCTCGTTCAGATGTGTGGAATCAGATTCAAGCTGATATTGTTGGCACTAAAATCGTCAAAACAAAAGTTGAAGAAGCCACTGCTATGGGCGCAGCTATTCTTGCATTTATTGGTGCAGGTCGTTTCAGAGATGTAGAAGAAGCTACTGAACACATGATTTCTGTTGATAAACATTATATGCCTGATGAACATGCTCAGAAAATATATGATAATATGTTTCAGGCTTATACAAAATTATACGAAGCACTATCTAATAGTGACTTTTATGAAATAATTTCCGAATATGATAAATATAATTGAGGAAGTCTTGTACTTCCTCTTATTTTGCGTAAATAGTTAATTTGCTGGCTTTATCAAAAACTAATATTTTTACATCCGGATTTTCCTTTATCCATTTATCAATTACATCCTGTGGGTCTTCAGCTTTGTAAAGATGAATGCGCTCAACATCTTCTTTTGATAGTGTGGTATACATCCATATTTTATTGACTTTTTGAATTAACCGAGCAAATTTGTACGCTTTATGTGTATATAACTTATATTTCTGGGAAATATCTTCAATAACCTTTGGTATCGGTTGAGTAAGCTTATCATAAAATAGTTCTTTTGCTTCTTGATTTGGTGCGATACCGTCTCTACACTCTGCTAAGAATAATATTTCCCCATTTTCTTTTATTGCGTTTTTTGTCAATTCTAAAGCACGTTGGCTTGCGTATATGCTTAGATCAAATGGATAGCCACCTGGCGAAACTATAATCCTATCAACAGGTTCTACAGTAAAGCTTGCTATTTCATCCAAAACATCAAATGCCTCTGTTGAGACTTGATTTATATCTCCGGCTTTGGCCCATATAATTTTCTTATTGCTTGTTATTACGCCTAGCACAAAGACTGGGGATTGGTTTATTATCAAATTCATTGCTTCAACCATGTCTTCTGCAACCGGATTGCTTCGTCGATGAATGTCTGAATGCATTGGGTGTCTTCCAAATGTAGCGTTATCATGAATTGCAAAACTATGATTATGCTCTATTGTTTCAAAAGCACAGATTCCTGGAAGAAAGTCCTTAACTGGAGCCGAATATCCTGCGAAATAATGAGCTTTCATATCTGCTGCTACAACATATACATCGTGCCCTATGCACTTTTTATCTACCAATACTTTTGTACCAAAACTAGTAGTTCCTACTTCTTCAAAATCTCCATTTAGGCCGTCATGAATATATGCGTCGTAGTTTAAGTTATATTTCTTTGCAGATTGATTGATCATATTCAAAATCTCTATATTTTCTGGGTGTTCAACTTCGTGAGTTCCTGTAGCTATTACAAATTGGATAAAATCCGCATTTTTTAGATTCGCAGATAGTGTTTCAATCAATTCTTTGTGTGGCTCTGATCTTGTATGGTCTTCAATCATTACACATACGGATTTTCCTTTCGTTATTTCAAATAAATTTATTTCGCTATTATTCATTGCATCTTGTAAAACTTGTAATGTGTTCTCTTTAATTTTGAGTGCTTTCGGAATGATTTTCCCTGCAAAATTCTTATCCGGGATTTCTAATTCGATAGGTGAATCACCATAATTTATCTTGACTTTCATTACAAGTCGCCTTTTTCTATTCTTCTTCTTATGTGAATAATTAATTTTAATAACTAATCCATTATTGCATTTAAATAAAAATATATTTGGTGGTATATATGTCTCAGTCTAATCGTAAATATGAAAATTCATTTCGTTATATTGGCTTGGGAACTGAAATTCCCTGTATGGTAATCGTAGGCGTATTTGTTGGTAATTTATTAGGTCAACAGTTTGGCGGATTTTGGAGTACATGGGGCGTTATACTTGGTGCAATATTTGGATTTTTGTTGGGTGTATTTAATATATACCAAATTATAAATCAAGAAGAAAAGGAGCGAAATATGCGAAAACTTCAGACTATTCAGAAAAAAGAACAAGAAGCTGAAAGTGACTAATCTAATTATTTTTCTACGCTATCAGCTTCTTCTTGTAGTATCTCTTCAACAATTCTACTAGCAGTTCTGCCAACGATTGCTATTACAATTTGGATCAATACACTTACATAAAGAATTCCAAATCCTAGAAACATAAATGTTAATGACAATGAACCTGCAGTAATTGCTATGATGAAATTCTTGTAAATAATATAATAGCTGTAAATTGCCGCAGCGAACATAAAGAATATTCCGCCACCGTATAAAGCTAAAACTGTTCTAACATTCTTACCGTTAATATCTACAATACCAATTCCTTTTCCAATAACAAAATTCTGGATTTTTGCGTGGAATCGCATGAATGCACCGATAGCCAATAAGAATATAAATAATGTTAAACCGCCACCAATTAAGAGTAGTAATATTGCAGTATCAAAATCGATTGCTGTAATAATTCCTGTAGTGTTTAGAATATATGATACTAATGAGCCCAATACTATGATTATTGAAAATATTTCTAATATGAATGTAATTGTTGTTGAGTTTTTAAAGACTCTTCCTAAATTAAATGGAATAATTTGAGCCTTTTTTTCTTCAGTCATTTCAATCACCCATTTACATATTATGATTTTAATTGCTTATTACATTTTGTTATTACAATATGCTTAAATTGGATTTAATAATTTCTTTCAGTGGAGAGTTCAGATTATGAAAATAATGATTGTAATTGGGACCAGACCTGAAATTGTAAAAATGGCACCTATTATTGATTATGTAGAAAAAATAGGTATTGATTTTGTTGTTATTCATTCAGGGCAGCATTATAGTAACTTTATGTCCGATGCATTTATTTCAGATCTCGAATTACCTCCTCCTGATGAAAATTTGGGCATTGGTTCTGGAACACAAGCCGAGCAGACTGCAAAAGGGCTTGTTGAATTTGAGAAATCTATTTTTAGAAATATGCCAGATGTGGTTCTTGTACAAGGCGATACAAATTCTGCTTTTGCTGCTGGTCTTGCAGGTGCAAAGATCCACGATGTAAAGGTAGGTCACGTGGAAGCAGGTCTTCGTAGCTATGACCTTCGCATGCCGGAAGAATACAATCGCCGATTATTAGATCATTTAAGTGATTTCCTATTTGCTCCTACGCAAATGAATTATGAAATATTGATGCGTGAAAATGTTTTTGGAAAAGTATATGTGACTGGAAATACAGTTATTGATGCCTGTATTCGGCATTTACCTATTGCTGAGAAAAAATCCGACATATTAAGTAAGTTAAATATATCAGACTATGTTCTATTAACTCTTCACAGAGCCGAAAATGTTGATGACCCGAAAACTTTGAAATCAATATTAGATGCGCTATTTGAATTAGATGAACAAATTCTCTTTCCTGCGCACCCTCGTACAGTTAATAGATTTTATGAATTTAATTTCATGGAGCGAATAAAGAAGTCGAATATACGCTTAATACAACCTGTATCATATCTTGATTTTCTCGTTTTAATGAAGAATTCAAAATATATTATTACAGATTCTGGAGGTATTCAAGAGGAGGCTACTGCTCCCAACATTAGGAAAAGGGTCTTTGTTGTTCGTGATTCTACAGAACGCCAAGAAGCAGCTGAAGCTGGATTTGCAGTGGTGGTTGGGACACAAAAAGACAAAATTCTTGAGGAGATACGTACCACGCTTGAAAATCAACCTCCGCTACCTTCTAAGTCGCCATTTGGCGATGGAAGATCTGCCGAACGAATCATAGAATTTCTATTAAAACATTATGATTAACATTAACATGTGGGTAATACTAATACTTTTCTCATATTTTTTTTCTATACTATTATGAGTCCACTAATCATTTTATGGAGGATTGTATTTGAATTATAGTGTAAATAACGAAACATTGTGTGAGGTTTGTCATAGACGTTCAGCTACACATATTTGTAACGACTGTGGGCTCGTTTTCTGTGAGGATTGTATAAAAAAGACAATGTCACAGTTTGTATTTTGCGCCGATTGCGGTTCGGAGGTTATTGGTAAGAAAGAAACAAAGGACGGTCCGGTTTATTATTGTCTTGAATGTGGCTCACAAAATCTTAAAGCTGGGCGTCGTATTAATGCAACATGTCCTAAATGTGGTTCCAAAAATATTTCTACAATTGATTCAATAAAAAGTGATTTATCTAATCGAATTAAAGAAGAAATTTATCAACTTCGCTATGGTGGAAAATTATTAGTGGACTTGGCTAAAAAAATCAATGCTACTAAACGAAATCTTGTATCTTTGAGAATGTCTAATTTTGTTGAAAATCGAGAATTAGAGGATATCTTAAATAAAATTTATGCAGCATGGTCTGCATTAAAAGTTCAAATAGAATCGCAAACAAAATCCGCCGCAAAAGAAATTATTGGACTTACTAAAGGACGGCTTGATTCTGAAAAGTGGACTCCATCTGATTTTCATACACTTGAAGGTATTCTCTCTAGGATCGAAATTGTTATTGATAATTATCTCGAAACTGTAAACAGCAATTCAGAACAAATTAAAAAAGATCTAGACCTGCTAATTGAAAAAATAAAAGAATTAGAATCCTTCAGATTGAAGTTTGATGCGTTTTGGAGACATTGTAGATTAAATCTAAATGAATTTCCTGTTGCTGCTGTGGATGACTTAACTCTTACAGATAGCTCATTTCTTAAAGTCGACAAATGTGATGGTATATTATATTTCACAAATCAACGAATATTGTTTATTGCAATTAAGGGATTATTCTCCAAGAAAGAAACTATAGAATTTGAAATTGAATTAAAAGAAATTGCAGGTGTTCAAATATCTGGTCGGTTAAGAAAACGTATAGATCTAATTACTCGTCAAGGAACAATTCAATTTATTTATTTTGATGATATCGATAGTGTTCTTGAATCTTATATTTCTCGTGCAAAAGAATTCAATAGAAATGCTCAATTGAATCTTGATTATATCCGACAATTAGATAAGAGAAACATTGAAACCTCACAAATTATGGATGCGGTGGAAAAAATATTGAAAATCATCCTTAAAGCAGGATATCATCCTGCAATTTCGAACAAAGGTTTTCATAATTTCGAGCGTTCGCAAATCTCTCCTGCACTTAACATTCCGATAGTAACAGAAGCCCCTCCTCGATCCGTACCCGTAGCAAATACTGATATTATTGTTGAGAAGCGCATACGTGATCGAATAAATCAACTTGAACAGAATAAATTTTCAATTGAGCAGATGACTCAAGAATTAAAAGAAATGCATAGGGGCGGTCAAATCTCAATTGAGCAATTTACAAAGCAATATATGGCACTAATGAAAGAGCTATACGTTATTAATAGTGAATTAGAAAAAATAAGGAATTTTGCAGGTAATATCTAAGATTTTTCTTTCTCTTTCTCTATTTCACGTCTTAGTAATTCTAATTCATCCAATACTTCTTCATCAGACTCTTTTGATGTTTCTTTCTTGGGTATTTCTGGGAATTCCTTCTCTAGTGCAACTTCCATGCTTAATCTTTCTAATTCATCATCAACGCTCAATTCATCAATACCTGAATCTATGCTCTCCGCCGATATGTCGCCCGCCATTTCTATTGTGCTCATATGGTCTGAAATATCACTCATTGTAGCTCCAATTTTCTCGGGGCTTACTTCGGCGGCTGTTTCTCTTAAGAGTGATTCGGCTTCTTTGAGTGTATCGGTTTGAACTTTCAAATCTTCACCTATTTCAATGTGAGTACTTATAGCTTCTAGGTTTGACAGCATTCCATCATATTTTTTGGCTTGACGTATATAGTACTTACTTCTTAACAGTAGACTTCGAGCCTTATCTTTCTGACCATGAATTAAAGCATCTTTTGCTTTTCGTCTTAGTTCTTCTGCCTTATTTTCAAAGTTTCTTTTTCTTGCCTTTAATATTGTAATCGTTCGTCTTATTTTCATTTCTTTTGCTTGTTTGTCCTTTTTCTTTTTGAAAAATGGCATATTTTCACCAGCTGTGTTTTATCCCGTGCCTAATTTCTTTTCGAGTTCTTTTACCTCTTTTTCTAAACTGTCTTCAGCTGATATTTCAACAGGCTCGCCCTTAGCTGCTGCAGTTATTTCTTTCAATGCGGCATCTAATTCATCAGGTGAAACTTCTGGTGATGATGCTTCAATTGCGGAACCTGATATTTCTCCCTCAATTTCAAATTCGCGGATTTTTCGTGCGATCATATCTGCATTTTTCGCGATTTCCTCAGCATCAATGGCTGCGCTTATACCATCAAGAGTGCCTGCAACTTCTGCTAAAACTGCATTCATTCTTCCTGTCATTTGAGCACGTTTTATTTGTGCAATTAATTTGACAATATGTAACCGATATCTATCTGCCATAAGTGCGGATTTTCTGAATTTTACCATTTCTGCTGCATACATTCGTGCAGCTTCATCCTTGCCTTGCTTCTTGTATTTTATCGCTTGCATTCTGGTCTGGCGTTCTTCCCGTTCGAGCATTCTTACTTGAAATTTCAGACTGTTTGCAAGGCTTTGTAATCGGTAAATTAAATCGTCTACATTATCTTTCTTGAACCATCTCATGAATTTTTTTAGGGTTCCCAATATTGCTCCGTCCCATTAGTTCTTATTAACTATATATACGATATTGCCTAAATAATTCTTTGGTATCATTGCATAGTCTTTAGAATATACTTTATTAATATAATTTGATATATATCTATATAGTCCGAGGTGAATTCTTTATGTTAAGCAAAATTGGTCCGCTAATTGGTCTAGCAATAGCATTCGTATTGGTCTGGGCATTAATGGCATATGCGCCATTACCTGCAAGTTATCTTGATCCAAGTATAGTGAATCATTTCAATACAGCTCCAGATCTTGAAAGAAAGCTCTTAGTCATAATCGATGAAGTGTTGTATCCGCCATCAGGTATTTCTACAGTAGCCATGCTATCTTGGGGTGCTGGTGGTTTAGTAACCGGATTAGTAACCCAGGGACCCGGACGTGGTCTAATGGCTGCAATCATGTCTGTTATTCTTGGTGTTGTTTTAGTGTGGTTGTTTTATGTAGCTCTTTTTGGTTCTATTGATACTATCTTGAGTTCAGCATCTTTGATTCAATTAGATAACTATTTTATGCATTCCATGTGGGGCGCAGTATCCTCTGGATTTGGTGGTTTACTTGGTGGCGCAATAAATCGTGAGAGCCTTGAATATGAATAAATGGCTCTCTAATCTATAATTTTTTCATTATTTGTATAATTTCTCAATTTTCGACCACAAACAACACAGATCTCTGGATTTGATTTATAAACCGCTCCACATTCGCATATTGTAATAATTTTTGGATGCTCTTTCTTTTCTAAGAATGCCTGGTGGGTCTCTCTAATTTTTTGTATTATAAAAGCTGATACTATCCCAATGTTAAAAATAATTAACGTTACAAAAATGTCTTGAATCATAATTATATTTTTGGTAAATCTGTCTAATGAATTCCATGAATTTATATCTTGCAGTATTTTTATAGTAATAGAAATGAATGCGAAATATGCTCCTGATTTTGAAATAAATAATGCTGCATCTGAAATAGAACGACTTGATAATGCTGCAATTAATCCGAATAATAAACTTGAAATTATTATAACAAAAACGCTTTGTAGATTATTAAATGAATAATTACCTATTTCGGTGACTTGTTGTATAATGTGTTTAATTGAATCTATATTCAAAAATATATTTCCTGTGTATAATGTACTTCCAATTAATGCGGCTACACTATTTACAAATATCGCATATATTATCGGCGTTATTATGAATATTATTATACGTTTTTGCACTTATTGTCACCAGAACTATTCTATACAAGTCAAGTTTCTGCGTATAAACTTAAAAAAGATGTTTATATAGGTGTATTCAGAAAAAATCATATGTAAATATTTATGGGGATTGACACATTGGCAGAAAAGAAACAGGACGAATTAAAACTACGTACATACAAAGTATCTGTTGCAGGTCTTGTTATACTTTCAATAATCTTATCGTTAGTTACGATATACTTTTGGAATCCAACACCTGAAACTATAACTTCTATGCTATTCATTTTAATAGTTCTTCATAGTATTTTTGCTGTTGGGTTTGTTGTTGCATATGTTGAAGTTTCTGAGCATCCCGCGGAAAAGCGTTCTATCGATCGTCTTATGAATTTATATACACAGCTTCGTGATGCTTATGAGGCTGCTGAACCGGATCTTGATTTTCTATCCTCACGATTTTACAATCTTCTCAACTATCTTATGAATATCTATACTAAGGAACCCGATCCTGCAAAGAGAGATCGTGCTTTTAATATTACTAATATTGTTAAAAGTATCAATGAACCTCTGGCAGCATCACGTGACTTTCTTACTAATAATGAAACCATATATGATATTATCACAAATTTGGATGATATGACTGATATTCCCCTAGACAAAATTAAAGCTGCAATTGATGGTGCTAAGAACGTGGGCGAATCCGTTTTAAAAGCAATTCCCCCTCGAGCGCGTTCAAGAAATGCACTTTTTCTAAAGAAAAATGCTTCTGATGCAGTATCAACGTCTCATCAATTAGAGGATCTATTGAATCCTAATATTATTAAGCTTGATCGTGTTTTGCGTCAATTCCGTAATGAAGCAGAACTGATTAGTAAAGAAATGCCGTTATTCACAAAGAAGAATTTAGAGAATGCTTCTCTAATAAGCTTAATTTCATTAATTCCCTCTTTAAATGCAATATTCTTTATAGAAGCAACAAAATTCCATGTCTTACTTGAACTTATGTTTGTTAACTTTGCTTTGTTCTTTACAATATATGGTGTCTTTAGAAAAGTCAAAAAGGATGAGGAGTAATCCCTCATCTTCTATAAAATTTCCCGCATTATTTCTGCAATATCTCTAGGTTTAGCTGCAACACGTACTCCTGCTTTTTCTAATGCCTCGATTTTGCTTTTTGCTGTGCCTGCTGTTCCACTAATAATAGCTCCTGCGTGTCCCATTCTTTTACCGGGTGGAGCTGTTTTTCCTGCAATAAATGCAACGACGGGTTTATCGAATTCTTTCTTTATATATTCTGCAGCTTGTTCTTCAGCGTTTCCTCCAATTTCACCAATGAGCACAACTGCTTTTGTTTCTTTATCTTGTTTGAACATTTCCAATATGTCTATAAAATTGGTTCCTGTTACAGGATCACCACCAATTCCGACAGCTGTTGATTGACCTAAGCCTGCGTTTGTTAATCCTGATGCAATTTCGTATGTCAATGTTCCACTTCGGGAAATTACACCAACCTTGCCTTTCTTGAATATATGTCCTGGCATGATACCCATTTTTGATTCTTCAGGACTTATTACTCCAGGCGTGTTTGGACCAATTACAATTAATCCTTTTTGCTTAGCTGCATGGATCATCTTAATTTCATCTTTAACTGGAACATGTTCGGTAATTACAACAATAGGACTCAACTCAGCCTCAATTGCTTCAAAAGTTGCATCCATTGTAAATGGTGCTGGTACAAAGATTATAGATGCAGTTGCGCCATATTCCTCTTTTGCCTCTCTAATAGTGTCCACTACTGGTATTCCATGTACTTCTTGGCCACCTTTTCCGGGGGTGACTCCAGCTACAATTTTGGTTCCATATGCTTTCATTGCTTCGGTATGATATGAACCTTGATGTCCAGTAATTCCTTGGACTACTACTTTGGTATTTTTATCAATTAGAATTGTCATTATTTATTCACCCGCCTTTGCCAGTTCTACAGCTTTCATAGCTGCATCATCAAGTGTTGTCAGAACTTCAATTCCTGCATCTTTCAGGATCTTCTGACCTTCTTCCTCATTAGTTCCTACAAGTCGAATGACCATTGGTTTTTTAATTCCCACCCTATCTCTTGCGGCAATAATACCTTTTGCCATTTCGTCACATTTTGTAATACCGCCAAGAATGTTAATGAACAATACCTTTGTCTTTGGATTTGACAGAACGATTCTGATTGCAATTTCCATTCGGTCTGCCTCAGCTCCGCCTCCAACATCTAAGAAATTCGCGGGCTTACCTCCATACATACTAACAGCATCCAAAGTTGCCATGACCAGCCCTGCACCATTTCCTATGATTCCAACATCGCCGTCTAATTCGACATATGACATGTCATGTTCTAAGGCTTCTAATTCGCGTTCATTTAATTCAGTTGTACCCTTTTCAAGACGCTCTTCAAAACTCTTATGTCTAAATAATGAATTATCATCAATTAGCAATCTTGCATCTGCCGCGTAGAACTTATTATCTTTGGTAATGATTAGCGGATTTATTTCAATTAATTCCGCATCATAATTATCTGCAATTTTCCATAGGGTTGACAAGAAATTCGATAGTGCATTGATTTGTTTGCCTTTCAGTCCAATTGCTTTTGCCATTTCTCTCGAAATATATGGTAGCAATCCCCATTCTGGTGGGATTTCACGCTTTATTATTTTCTCAGGTGCAGTTGCGGCAACTTCTTCAATGTTTACCCCGCCTTCAGCACTTGTGATTGCTACATATTTTCGGCGAGCCCTATCGACTGTAATTCCTGCATAAATTTCATCCGCAACATCTAATTTCTGTTCGACTAATACAGCTTCAACTGGCAGTCCTTTTATCTTCATCTTTAATAATTGTTCGGCGACTTTTTTTGCTTCTTCGGGTGTATCTGCAAATTTGATACCCCCTGATTTACCTCTGCCGCCTACTAATACTTGGCTTTTGACGACAACAGGTCCACCAATTGCACGAGCTGCCTCTTCAGCCTCATCTGGCGTTTTCGCAACAATTCCTTTAGGAATTGGAAGCCCATTCTGGCTAAAGATCTGTTTTGCTTCATACTCAAATAATTTCATTTTACGTTCCCCTTCGTCTTTAAACGAATGTATGTCGCAATATATTTTTTAAATAGTTAAATTTGTCGGATTGCGAATCAAAAATCTTCTATAGATACATATGTTGATGTTTTTTCAACTCCCTCTAGTTTTAGTACCGTTTTCAAAAGTTCATCTAGCTTTTTCTGACTGGTTTGGATAATGAGATCATATTCACCGGTAACACGGTACACTTGCCCGTCATTTATTTCCTTAATTTTGTTATATATGTTGTCCAGATTTTGCGGTCTGACTTTTATTAATACGAATGTTGGCGGTCCTGAACGCCCAAGAAGTTCGAAAGCTTTTTCCGTGATATCTATAAACCCTCTTCCAGTCCGTATTAGTCCCATTTCTCTTAGCTTTCTTAAATGATTGCTAAGTGCTTGTCTGGTGACTCCTAGCTCTCTTGCAAGTTCCGATTGTGTTTTTCTTACTGAGCATACAACCCGCGTTTCTCCGGCTTTTTGCAGTCTTCTCAAAATTTCCATTTGTTTTTCGGAAACTTGTAAAATTTCGCTCAATTCTTTTACCCTTCCCTTT
>Ga0256914_1003025_pt1 | contig 13566 bp, 13 predicted proteins | sample HulkmetaG_FD_191571 | JGI IMG/M metagenome (GOLD analysis project Ga0256914, IMG submission 191571) | Hydrothermal chimney microbial communities from Main Endeavour vent field at the Juan de Fuca Ridge, Pacific Ocean - Hulk | ecosystem: Environmental > Aquatic > Marine > Hydrothermal vents ... | reverse complement strand
GCCAGATTATGATGAAGAAGTAGAAAGCTATACATTTTGGATTTACGGTATAGGATACGGTATAAAATCCTATCTTTCTGTTTATCTTTTCGTTCCTTATTACATAAAAAAAGTCGAGAACAACTCTTTTAACAGCACTGGATTTGCTGATATCTCAGTAATGGGAGTTTACGGATTTAAATATGATGATGGATTCATTCCTGTTCCTGAAAAAGAAAGCCTTGATGATCTTATGGACTGGCATTTTACCATTTATACCGGTTTATCATTACCTACAGGCGATCCAAATATAAGAGACAGTAAAGGAAAGATTGATCCTGGAATGTCCTTAGGTTTCGGTCACCCATCACTAACTCTTGGCTTTACTGGAACAAAACAGATAAACGAGAACGCTACATTTATATTTGAATCAAACTATCTAAAGTTTTTTGAGTATAAGTACAATGACGGGAATAAATACAGATTCGGAGACGAGTTTAGATTTAATACAGCTTTCAGCTACCGGCTTTTAACCAGTCCAGAAGATAGACTTAGATTGGATGGAAACTTTGAACTTAACTATCTTTACCTTGGAAGAGATACACAAAACGGGATTGAACTTAAAGGATCTGGCGGAGAGATAATGTACTCGGTCTTGGGGTTTCGTCTCTACTACAAAACTATTAGCGTAGGGGTTGGGATAAAAAAGCCCGTATGGAAAGATCTAAATGAACAAAATTTACAGCAGGGATCTGAAGGGAAGGAAAGATACAGAGTTATATTTACATTTTCAGCACTTTTTTAAGGATAGATTATGCATATACCTGATGGATTTATTTCACCAAAGGTTTATATTCCAGCTTATATAATAGGATCAGGTCTGTGGATATACAGCTTTAATAAAATAAAATCAAATTTAGATGATAAAACCATACCTTTAATTTCTGTTTTAACAGCTTTTTCCTTTATACTTATGCTTCTTATGATTCCTTTACCTGGCGGAAGCTCAGCTCACCCTACAGGAGTAGCCTTACTGTCTGTAACCTTTGGATATTTTACTGCATTTATATCTATATCTATAGTTCTTTTTATTCAGGCTGTTGTTTTAGGTGCAGGCGGAATAACAACATTTCCTATTAATGCTGTTGTTGTTGGATTTATAGGTAGTTTAACAGCCAATCTAACCTATAGATCATTGAAAAGATATAATGAGAATACAGCCTTATTTCTATCTGGATGGATTAGTACTATTATATCGGCTCTACTTATAGCTGTTATCCTTGGGATTCAGCCTCTTATTGCTCATACTTCAGATGGAAAACCTTTATTTTTTCCTTTCGGCATAGACATTACCATTCCTGCTGTTATGATCCCCCACTTTTTTGTTGGAATGGCTGAAGGAATTGTAACCGTTTTAGGATTTAAAATTTTGAGGAAAATAAAAGATGGCATATAGATTTGCCTTAATACTTTATATCTCGGTCGTACTGCTTTTTTCTTATGTACATGATTATAGATTTTTCCTGCTTGCAACACCATTTCTTTTTATTCTTTCAGGGAAAGATTTGTGGAGAATTTTCAAAAAAACGTTTATGTCTGTTTTTATTTTCAGCTCTTTTGTATCCCTATCATACACTGCTTTTTCTTTATTAAAAAATCAATTTGATTTTGAGTACCTGTTATTATTAAATTTAAGAGTTTTCAGCATAACATTCTTAACTTTCTTTTTTTTCAGCAGATTCAATATCTTTAAGCTTTTTGATTTTTCAAAAACCTTAACATTTATACTTGTTCTTTCTTACAGTCAGATAAATATTTTCAGAAAGTATTTCCAGGATTTTAAATTCGCCTTTAAAAGCAGAACGATTATCAAGCCTTCAAAAAATGATATATATAACTTTGTAATATCTGTAATAACCTTTTTCGGCAATAAATCTGTTAACAATGCTAAAGAGATAACACAGGCTATGAACTCAAGAGGATTTTTTATAGATCGCTGATCTGATCAAAATTTTCAACCTGTCTGTAAGGAAAGTTATCAATATAAGGATTGTCTTCTTTCCTTGAAACTTTTACAACTTTCAAACCAGCTCCCGCCGCAGCCTTTATCTCATCTGGATTATCAGATATAAAAAGGATCTCTTCAGGCTTTAAACCTATTCTTTCTGCTATTTTTATATAGGATTTAGATTCTTTCTTATTCCCTATTTTTGTGTCAAAATAACCAGAAAATAAATCTGTAATATTTCCATACTGTGTGTAGGAAAAAAACAGTTTCTGAGCTTTTACAGAACCTGATGAGTATATAAAGATCTTAATGTTTTTATTTTTCCATTCCTTTAACTTTCTGTAAGCATCTTCATAAATAGGCGCTTTTAAGCTCCCTGATTTAAATCCTTTTTCCCAGATATATCCTTGTATCTCTTTTAATGGAGTTATCTTTCTGTCCTCGTCTATCCACTTTATAAGGATATTTACAACCTCATCAACCGACAACTCCCTTCCCTCTATGTTTTCAATTTCTTTTTTGATCTTCTGTATCTCAGTTTTTTCAATATTCTCTTTTATATATCCCTCTATTTTTTCTTTTGAGTATGGAAAGAGAATCTCCTTAACAAAAGAAATAGGAGATACTGTCCCTTCAATATCAACGAGAACTGCCTTTATCACCATATACCTCCTTTCAAAATAATATTGAAAATTTTAACATGATATAGAGATACTCTCTTCTTTTATCAATCTGAACAGAACTATATTCTGGAATTTTTCTAAATTTCTTTCTCATTAGCATTATGTTATATTTTTATTTATGAATGGGAGCAGGAAAAAAATTAAAAGAAGATGTAAAATATGTGGATACGTATATGATCCTGCCAAGGGCGATCATTTAAGGAATATACCTCCAAACACATATTTTGAGGATCTTCCAGAGAACTATAGATGTCCTGTATGTAAATATACAAAATCCAATTTTTATATAATTAAAGACTGGATGAAATAATGGGAATAGGAAAAAAATTTGATCAGATCGCCGAAAAATATGATACACCCGATAAGCTTGAAAGATCTGATGTGTTTGTTAAAACAATACTAAAACATATCCCTGTTAAAAAGAATTTTAAAGTCCTGGATGTAGGAGCTGGAACAGGCACTCTCGATATAATTTTGTCTGCCTATGTTGAGAAGATTTATGCCTGCGATCTCTCTGAGGGTATGCTTTCTGTGTTTAGATCAAAAATAGAAAAAATGGGTATAAAGAATATAAAGATCTTCAAAAAAGATATCTTTAATGATGACATAAATATAAAAGATTTTAGCCTTGTTATTACATCAATGACGCTACACCATATTGAAGATACGTTTAAATTTGTTTCAAAGCTTTCGTCTTATTTAAAAAATGGAGGTTATCTTGTTGTATTTGATCTTGAAAAAGAAGACGGAACATTTCATTCCGACAGCTCTGATGTTAAACATTTTGGTTTTGAAAGATCAGAAGTAGAAAATATGTTTAGATCAGCAGGTTTGGAGTTTATTGATTATCAAACCGCCTATACGATAGAAAAGGATAGAAATGGTAGGGTCAGTAAATATCCTGTCTTTTTTTCTTACGGCAGAAAATCACTTAATACTTAGATTAAATATAGGTAAAAGAGTGGCAAAAACAAAAAAACCAATAAGTACTGATAAAATTATTAGAACAACCGGCTCAAGATAACTTAAGAAAATAGAGATCATCCTTTCTGTCTGTTTTTTATATATCTGAGAAACAAGAATAAGCATTTTATCAAGCTGTCCTGTCTCTTCTCCTATTCTGATAAGCTGAACACTGTTTTCAGGAAGAAGATTCTTTCTACTTAAAAGTTCTGAGAGCGATCTTCCTTTTTTTACCTCTTCTGCAACAGTAACAAACCTTTCCCTAATATATAGGTTGTTTATAGTTTCATTTGATATCTCCAACGCTCTGTCAAGTGTTAAACCTCCCTTTAATAATATTCCAAGTGTATTGCTCCAGGTTGAGTAGATAGAGTATATATGAACCTTCCTGAAAAAAGGTATATTCAGTCTTAATTTATCTATAAATCTTCTGTCTAAGAATCTCTTTCTTAACAAGAAAAGGATTAGGATAAAGAAAGGAAATATTTTTAAAAATGTGGAGGTTAAATCTGACAAAACAACAACAATCTTAGTTGAGGCTGGTAATTCTTTACCAAACTGCTGATATATATTCGTTATTGTAGGAACAACAAAATTCATAATAATAATCATAGCCAAAAAACCAACGCCTATCACTATAGAAGGATATATAAGGGAGTTCACTATTTTTCTCTTAAATTCCTCCTGCCTTTCTATAAACTCTGATGCTGACAGGAAAATCCTATCAAGAGATCCTGATGTTTCCCCTGCTTTTATCATTTCAACAAGAAATTGTGGAAATATCCCTGTTCTTCTGAGAGCATCGGAAACTGAACTTCCCTCCTGAAGAAATGTTTTTGCAGATAAAACCGCTTTTTTTAACTCCTGATTTTCTAACTGTTTTGACAGAATATCAAAAATCTGCGTAATATGAACATTTCTCTCAAGTAGTATTCCTATCTCATAAAGCAAAAGAGAAAGGTCTTCATTTGATACCTTACTTCTTTTTAATATATCTATCTGAAAGATAGATCTCTTTTTTCCTTTACCTGTAACCTCCTCAATCTCATATGGAACAAGACCTTTTGAACTAAGGATAGTTTTTAAATGGGATATTGAGACCGCCTCTTCTGTATCTGCCACCTCTTTTCCATCCTTTGAATACGCTCTGTACCTGTAATAAGGCATCTTTACACCTGTGTAACCTGAAGAACTTCTTCAACTGTCGTTATACCTTTTACAGCTTTCAAGATACCATCCTGTATGAGAGTTCTCATTCCTTTTTTTAAAGCATTCTCCCTAACTGACATACTTTCTGGCTGTTTTGATATAACAGTTCTCATATCCTCATCTATTTCCATAATCTCATATAATGCCACCCTTCCTTTAAATCCTGTCCCGAGACAGTTCTCACAGCCCTTCCCTCTATAAAGTTTTTCTATATTTAACTCTTTACCTATATTTCTGTTAATCTCTTGTATCTCTTCTTCCTTTGGTTCATACTCAGTTTTACAGACCTCACATATCTTTCTAACAAGTCTTTGTGCTACAACGCCTTCAAGCGAAGATGCTACAAGAAATGGCTCAACCCCCATATCAACGAGCCTTGCTACAGCCGAAGGTGCATCGTTTGTATGGAGAGTTGAAAGAACAAGATGACCTGTCATTGATGCATGCACTGCTATCTCTGCTGTTTCAATATCCCTAATCTCTCCGACCATCACAATATCCGGATCTTGCCTTAAAATACTTCTAAGTCCATTTGCGAATGTTAGATCTATCTTTGGATTTACCTGTATTTGACTTATTCCATCTATCTGATACTCTACTGGATCTTCAATTGTTATTATGTTCTTTCTCGGAGTCTTTAATTTTAGAAGTGAAGCATAAAGAGTTGTTGACTTACCCGATCCTGTTGGACCTGTAACAAGAACAAGTCCATGGGGTTTTCTGATTATTCTTTCATATTTTCTGAGATCATCAGATTCAAAACCAAGCTCTTCAAGTGTCAAAAGCTGGTCTGATCTATCTAAAAGCCTTATAACAACACGCTCCCCAAAAACTGTCGGCAAAGTGGATACTCTCATATCTAATTTTTTCTCTCCAATTTTTATCTTGATTCTCCCATCCTGAGGTAGTCTTTTCTCTGCAACATTCAGTTTTGATATAATTTTTATTCGGGAAACGACCTGAGAATAAGCATTTAACGGTATTGTTGAGATCTCGTGAAGAACACCGTCAAGTCTGAATCTAACAACAACTCTGTCAGAAAAAGGTTCAAAATGAATATCACTTGCGTTTGATCTCACAGCTTTCAAAAACAGTGAGTTTAACATCTGAATTACAGGAGTATCTGATCCTACAAGGATATCTTCCAGAAAACTTTCATTAACCTCATTTTCTCCTTCAAGGCTGTTATTTATATTTGATATGTATTCTTCAAGTCTTTCATTAAACTCTTCATCAGAAATAATTACGATTTCTGGTGTTTTTCCGGTTATAAATCTTATATCTTCAACAGCATAAAAAGGAGTTTTTTTTGTTATAAAAACCTTCCCATCCTCAGATGGAACTATCCTATTTTCCCTTAAAAACTCAACAGGAAGGTTAAAGGTTTTCAAATTTATCCTCCAAAATACTGTCTGTAATCCTCAAAGATATTTTTTTCCCTCTTTTTTTCAAGACTGTCAACCTTGTTTTCTTTGCCTTCTGACTTTTTAAGAAGTGTTTCACTTAGCTTCTGATGTTCCTCTGTTATTTTTGCAAGATCCTCCGGTTTTTCAATAATAAAAGGTGTCAGGAAAACAAAAAGATTCGTTTTATTCAGATCTTCAGATCTGTATTTAAATAGATTTCCAATTATAGGGATTGAGGAGAAAAACGGTACGCCTTCCATCGTTTTGATTGTTTTTTTTGATACAAGTCCTCCAAGAACAATAGTTTTTCCATTTGTAACAGTTATGGTTGTATTCAGTTCCCTTTTTGAAGTTATAGGAACCACATAACTTATCTCTCCTATTTGGGGTTTTTCATAACCTATTACCTCATTTACCTCCTGATGAATCTCCATAACAATATTCTCGCCAGATATATGGGGAATGACCTTAAGAATTAAACCCACTTCCTTATAGTCGTAATTTATTATTGGATTTCCATTTACATCAAACTTAACGCTCTGAGCAAACGGCGTCACCTGTGAAACGTTTATTGATGCTTCAATATTGTCCATCGTTAATATTTTTGGTGAGGAAACAATATTAAAGCCCGTTCCCCTTTCAAGAAGCGAGAAAAGAAATAGTAGATCTGGGAAAAAAAGAACATTTCCACCAACCTGGATATTTTCACCTGAAGATGACAAAACGCCTGCAACAAAATTAGAAGAACCTAAAATATTATAAAACCCTTCCTTTGATATTCCTCCTCTAAAAGCAGCGCCCCCCTGAGAACCAAACACCTGCCATCTTACACCTATTTCTTTTAATGCCTGTTCTGACACTTCAGTTATAAGTGCTGTTACCAGAACCTGTTTTTTTTGTTTATCAAGATTCTGAACGAGATCTTTTATAGCATCATACTCTGTTTTGTTTGCATATATAATTATTGCATTTGATGCTTTATCTGCAACAACTTTTGGTCTATCTGCTTTCTGAGAAGTTGACTGTCTTGTATAAGTTTTTAGATTTTTTATCTGAGTTTTCCCGGTCTTTTTTTCATCTTTTAGCGATACAAGTCTGATATTTTCAAGAAGTTTGTTTAACACATTAGCTATATCCTCAGCTTTTGAGTTTTTAAGATATATAGTCCAAAACTTCCTGTAAGTTGGATGTGGCGTAGGTTGATCAAGTATCGTAATAATCTCCTGTATCTCTTTAAAAACATATGAGGGAGCTTTTACAACAACCGCATTTTGTGATTTTAGATTATAAGCTTTAAGCTGAACTCCTTTTTTTGCAAGATCAGAAAAAAGAGAGGTTAAAGCTGAAGTTATCTCTGATGAACTTGAGTATCTTAGTTTATAAACCTTTATTTCCATACCCTCTGTAGGCGTATCTATAAGAGATATAACCTGTTTTAGGTTTCTTACATTAGACTGGGAGTCTGTTATTATGACTATATTTGCAGGATTATAAGAAAAAATAAGACCTTTTGGAGATTTTAGTCCTCTTAAAACATTTAAAGCCTGTGTTACATCAGCATTTTTAAATTTATAAACGTATGTAATCATATCTTCAGACTCTTCAAGATCAGGCTTTACAGGAGGTGTAATATTTCTTGAAAATCCTGATGGTATTACTTCATAAAAAGATCCTTTGTTTACAAGAATGTAATTCCTTGATTTTAGTATAGAGGTATAAATATTCCAGGCATCATCTATAGAAACTGGTTCAGGGAAAAGTAATGAGATCTGTCCCTTTACTTCTGCGCTTAACACTATATTTTTGCCTGTAAGACCTGAAATAAAATATGTCAAAAGTTTTAGATCTATCTTTTCAAAATTAAAATATACCTGTCCTGTCTTTTTAAACTCTTTCGCCTGCTGTATTATCCTCTGAAGATTATTTTCTTCAGAACTTGAGTGAGGAACAATTAGTAAAAACAAAAGAAAAACAAAAATCAAATATCTACCTGATCTCATAAGTTATAACCTTCCTCTTTCCATTTCTTTCTATGACTAACTTAATAAACTGTTCATTTCTTAACATATTATATATTTTAAATGCTTCTTCTGCTGTTCTAACAGGCATATCATTGATGCTTATTATTAAGTCTCCGGATCTCAAGCCAAATTTATAAAGAAGACTCTGTGGTTTTACATATCTAAACCTGAAACCTACTGTCTCGTTATTTCTTATAACAGGAACTATAAGAACGTCCTTTAAAAGCGTTCCTATATCGGCGGTTTTTTCTTCAACAAATCTTCTATCTATTCTTATAACTTCACCATCCTTCTGTACAGGCTCTTTTACTTTTCTTTTTTCGTAAACCTTAGAACTTTTAATAGTCCCGGATCCTAAATCCAGATAAAGGCTAAATTTCTTGCCGTTTTTTTCAAGAATAAGATAAAAATCAGATATTTCAACAACTTTGTATCCTTCTACATTATCTCCTTTCTTTATAAAAGAAGATTTTTTATCTTTTTTTATAAGAGCTATTTTCTCCCTATTAAAGTTCAAAACTCCAATAAGTTTAATATCTTTAATTTTTAAAGTTAAAGGTTTTTGATTGCTTTCTTCAGTTTCATTTTTTAAGATATTCGTTTTATTACCTTCTGGGGCTTTGAATACATAAATCATATCCGTATAAGACCTGTTGACCTTTTTAACCTCTTTTTTGATCTCTGATTTTATATGGGGCAGGGAGATATATTTCATCTCAATATACCCGTTTAAAACAAAAGCAACAGATATTCCTATAGAAATAACGAGTAAAAATATAGATATCTTTTCTATATCTAATTTTGATAAAAACCTATCCATCTTTTTTTATCTTTCTCCTAAGTATCATAGATATAATCAGTAGAATATATGCCGTTAGCACTCCAAAATCACTGGCTGAAGATATTCTACAGCCACTACTTCCTTTTAGTTCGGGAAATACCACTCCTGATTGGGTCTGCGATATACCGTTTCCTTCAAGACTTACCTCAACAGATTTTCCATTTCCATAATCTATAAACAGTGTGCCGGAGTATTGATTGGTAGATGTAGGAGTAAAGTTTACCGTAATTGTACAGATATTGTTGTTTTTTATAGGATTGTCTGTACAGTCCTGTGAAACCGTAAAATTACTGTTATTTGTATAAACTGAGGAAATAAATAAATCTACCTCCCCTGTATTTCTGACAGTTATCTTTACTGTTTTTGTTGAGTTAACAGCCGTATCGCCAAAGTTATAAGAGATTCTATCAAGACATAATTTTTCCTCAGTATCATTTATAAAAAGGTTGTAAAGATTTAAAACATTACATGTATATGAATAACCAGAAAGCTTATCAGGATAATTCTTACCTGAAAACATAAGCTTATACTTTATATCGGAGATTGTTAGACTGCTGTTTGAGGAAAATAGGAGTCCTACAGCTCCAGTTACAAAAGGTGCTGCCTGCGAAGTTCCTGAAATAACTACGTACTGATCATTTATGTATGTACTTAATATCTCCTTTCCAGGTGCAAACATTTTTACTTTACTAACGCCGTAATTTGATGACAAAGAAGTTGTAAAGCTTGCCCTATTGTTCAATTGATCGGATGCACCTATACACAGTTGATTATCAAGATCGTAATTACATGGATGAAAATTTATAAGTTCATTATTTTTACCTTCATTTCCCGCAGCCGATATAAAAAGTATATCTGTTAAAGATGATATTTTAAGTTTTTCAATATCTGAAGCTGGATATTCACCGCCATAGCTTGCATTTAAGGCAATTATATTTATCCCCTTTTTTTCTTTTAAATCTTTTATATAGTCAAGACAGATAATTTCCCCATCTAAGGATCCATTGCCTGATGAATCCAGAAACTTACACGGAACTATTTTAACAGTCCAGTTAACCCCTGCAACACCTATAGTGTTATCTGTAACAGCCCCTATAATACCTGCAACATGCGTTCCATGTCCGTCATCATCGTAAGCATCCGGTGTACTGCATCCTGATAATGCATTGTTGAAAATAAGATTTCCGTTCTGATCGTATTGATAACACAGGGCGTTTATACCGTAGCAGTCATCGACGTAGCCGTTTCCATCTTTATCGTCCCCATTTTCGCATCCATCGTCTATCCCATTGCCGTCCCTGTCAACATTAAGTAATTCATCTGTATTAATCCAGAGATTATCTCTTAAGTCAGGATGGTTGTAATCCACTCCTGTATCAACTACAGCTATGTAAACTGTTGTTGATCCTGTAGATATATCCCATGCTTCAGGAGCATTTATAACAGACCACCACCAGTTTGGGTCGCCATTTTTGTCATAAAAGTCGGGATCATTTGGAAGTTTCAAAGCCTTAATCATATAATTCGGCTCTGCATACAGAACGTCCTCTCTCTTCTTTAACTCATTTATGAAACTCTTTATATTTTTCCCATCTGGAACCTGAAATTTTGAAATTTTTAAACTGTAAGATTCTGTTGATATATTACCGTTTTTAAAAAGAACTATAACTTCATTTTTATACTCGGCACTATAAGAAAAAAAGGAAAAAATCAGAAATAATAAAATCAAACTTCTCATCTTTTACTCCTTACAGTTTTAAGTCTGAAAATTTTAAATATATTTCCCTGTTCACTTTTCCATTAAAAATCTTTCCAACAAATTTCCCTTTTATATATCCATTTTTTATATTATACGGAAGGTAAAGTTCACCTTTAAAATGTCCATTTAAAATATTTCCTATTAGTTCCGCATGTATTTCATTTTTATGATCGTCTTTTTTTGTACTATAGTTGATTTCTATATTAGAGATAGGAATATCTTTCATTTTTGATATAAAAAGTCTGCCTTTTCCATCAATAAGAATTTCTCTATCAAATATTACTGTATGGTCTGCTTTTAACGTACCTTGAATATTTTCATTTTTTTGAATAGAAGAAAGATCAAAATCGTTCAGGCTTAAATGCAATCTTTTCCTTACAATATTAATATAGCCTGTATAGACCCCATTTATCATAATTTCTATCTTTGGAAATCTATTAATAAGATCTATTTTGTTAAAAATAAAGTTTCCTGTAGAAAGCTCTTTTATTCTAATGTTAAAAATATTACCTTCAACTAAGCTGTAGCTGATTCTATTTTTTGAAAGATAGTAAGAAATGATCCTATCTATAGGAAACGTATAAACAAAGGTTATACAAAAAGATACAAGAAATAAAGCAATGTACAGTAAAAATTTTCTCACATCTTTTCTCCTATAACAGCCCTAACATTGAGTTTTCCGTTGCCTTTTGGATCATTTATACTTAATGAGATAACATAAAAACCTTTTCTTTTTATTTTTTTTAAAAATTGTATCAGCTGATCGTCTGTTATTTTTTCAAATGATATTTCTACAGAGTTAAAATCATGTTGATATGGCTTCAACGTTAGAATATTTGTTTTTATGCCTGATACTTCTGCCAGCTCTTCAACAGCAGTAAGAGAAAGTTTTTCTGTTTTTACCTCATTTTTGAAATTTCTATACTCATTTATTATCTTCTGAAGTTCAACATACCTTTCTGTTTCTAATCTTACTTTTTTTTCTAATTTATTAAGCTTATCAATATTATAAGAGCCTAAAATAAATATTCCCCCTACTATGATAAATACATAAATACCTGTAAAAAGAAATATTTTTTCCCTCTGTTCAAGGGAGTTTATAAAAAAGATTAATCTTTTCATCTGATCTCTCCAGATATACTGAATCTGATCATGCCTTCAGGTGTAGAAACGGTTTCGTCAATGCTTGAAACATATTTTTTTGATAAATTTTCTTTAAATCTTTCAACATCTTTAATACTTTCTGCCGTTCCCTGTATAGAAAACCTTTCAGAAGTTATATTTATTCTGTATATTCTGCCGATCCTTAAAGATTTTTTTGATCTTCCTATAAAATTTAGTATATCAACTGCATCTTCCTTTCTTACAGAGAAGGATCTAACCGCAGCCATCTTTCCTTTTGCCTGTTCTAAAGGATCAAAAACTTCTCCCGTATAGTTGAATCCTTTTATAAACAATTCTTTTTCTTTCTCCTTTACAAATTTTAGTTGTTTTTCAGCCAGATTAATTTTTAAAAAAATCGCCGTATTTAAGATAAAAACAGAGATAAAAATAAAAAAAGCACCTTTTAATATTTTTTCCGTATAAACCTCTTCAGATTTGTGGAGTAGGTCAATTCCTGTATCATCCAATCCTCTAAGAATAAGCCCGTAAGCCACATTTAAAGATGGATCATCTGTAGGATTTTTCAGCAGTTTGTAACCTTTAAAATCTTCAGGAATATTTCCAGACAGATACATATTTTCATTAATTTCTGGTATTTTAGAAAAAACTCTAACCTGATTTATAGACTGGTCTTCAATTTTAATATATACAATATAACCTTCCGAAAAATGAACTATCTCACAGTTATTGATACCATTGAATTTTACGAGTCTAAGAAGTGCAAAAACCTCACTATCTACAATGTCTCCATCTTTTAAACGCTCTAATTCTTCCTTTTTTACAATAACACAGAATACCTCTGTTCTGTTTTTCGTATATCTCACAAAATAGGAATACTCAATATGATCAAAAGGAAAGGGAAGATCCATTTGAAGCTGTGTTTTAACCGCTTTCTCAATTTTTGATCTATCTTTAAAAGGAAATGAGTATAACCTGAATGTAGATCCAGAAGATGGATAGCCGTAAATCTTTTTAAATGCTTTTGGCTCTTTTTCAAGAATTTTTACACTTTTTTTTAATGGGTTTACCTCGCCTAAAAGCTCTTTTTTATTTCCCAGATCAACAGCTTTAATTATCAATGAAACACCTCAGTAAAGCTTCTTCCATACCTCTTTAGTTTTTCCTTTTCTGTTTAATAGTATAACAAGTTTGTATTCCCTACCTCCAAGCTGTATATCTATAACTGCAAGAAAATTCTCACTTTTTATATCAATATAAGGTTTTATTCTATAAAGAATATCCGAGTTCATCCCATCAACATTAATCAGATCATCAACTCTTTTAAAAGGTTTTTCCCTTCTATAAGAGATTATTGAGTTTGCCAATGTTTCATCAATATCCCTATCAAGGGACATAATCACCCATTTTGATGCTGTGTTTATATTTACCTTACCATTTGAGTAAGGTGATAAAACAGATCTTAAACCTGGACGAAACTGACCATCTAAAACAGTTCCGCTGTAAACCCTATCATCAACACCTTTTATAAGTCTAAGCTCCTCCAATGTATCTAATGGAGAATTTTTGGCTTTA
>Ga0256914_1003024_pt1 | contig 13568 bp, 10 predicted proteins | sample HulkmetaG_FD_191571 | JGI IMG/M metagenome (GOLD analysis project Ga0256914, IMG submission 191571) | Hydrothermal chimney microbial communities from Main Endeavour vent field at the Juan de Fuca Ridge, Pacific Ocean - Hulk | ecosystem: Environmental > Aquatic > Marine > Hydrothermal vents ... | reverse complement strand
TTGCCTATCATACTGAGTAAAAACAAGATTCCAGAACTCAAGAAAGCGTTCTCCTTCATCACCTGGAAGTTGTTTCTCTTCTTCAGGAGTTTTTGCCCCTCTGTCATAATAAATTTCAGAGCAAGGGCCACATGGCCCAACAGGACCCATTGTCCAGAAATTATCTTCCTCTCCAAGTGAAATGATACGTTCATTGGGTATACCTGTTTTCTTCCAGATTTCTCTTGATTCATCGTCATCTTTATATACAGTAACCCAGAGTTTATCTTTCGGCAAATTCAAAACTTTCGTAACATATTCGTATGCCCATGGAATCGCTTTCTCTTTAAAATAGTCACCAATTGAAAAGTTGCCAAGCATTTCAAAAAAAGTATGATGTCGCGTGGTGTATCCAACATTGTCTATATCATTTGTGCGCAAGCATTTCTGAACCGTTGTAATCCTTCTTTTCGGAGGTTCTTCCTCCCCAAGATAGTATGCTTTCAACGGCACCATACCTGCGGCTGTGAAAAGAAGCGTAGGATCCTTTGGTATGAGCGAAGCACTCTTCAATCGTAAATGTCCTTTATCTTCAAAAAATTTAAGAAAACTCTCTCTTATCTCCTTACTATCCATAAATCACCTGCCTGTTTTTAATTTAATTTTACAGGGAGAAACTTTTTTGTCAACACAAAACTATTTTCAAAAACAAAAATCGTTGTAGAATATTTCGGAAGGAGGCACAAATGGTTGCAATTATAGTTCACGGCGGCGCAGGGAAGGCAAATTCAAAAGAGGAAATTCCTCAAAGAATTGAAACTTGCAAGAATGCAGCATTAGAAGGATACAAAATTTTAAAAGATGGGGGGACAGCAATTGATGCCGCAGTAAAAGCAGTGATGATTTTTGAAAATGATCCTCTATTCAATGCAGGTATTGGCTCTTATTTGAACGAACAGGGAGAAGTAGAATTGGATGCAGGAATAATGGATGGAAGCACGCTAAAAATAGGGGCTGTATCTGGAATAAAGCATGTAAAAAATCCAATTGTCCTTGCACGTTCAATAATGGAAAATTCAAAGCACAACTTTTTAATAGGCGAAGGAGCAGAAGAATTTGCAATTAAGCAAAATATAAAATTGGTACCAAACGAGTATTTCATAACCAGGAAGAAAAAGAAAATTTTCCTTTCAAAATTCGGCGATACCGTAGGAGCCGTAGCATTGGATAAATTCGGAAGAATTGTATCAGCGGTATCAACCGGAGGCACACCAAACAAATCTAAAGGAAGAGTAGGTGATTCTCCACTTGTAGGTTCTGGATTTTACGCAAACAAATCCTATGGTGCAGTGGCAACCGGAATAGGAGAAGACATTATGAAAGCAGTTCTAACTTTCAGGATCTCACTAAAATTAAACGAAGGCATTAAAACAGCCACAGAAAGTGCAATCCACTATCTCACAGATATCAACGGAAAGGCAGGGGTTATAGCGCTTGATTCATCTGGTAATATTGCATTTTATTACAACACAGAAATGATGTTTTATGGATATATGTACGAAGGAATGGAGAATCCTGAGGGTGGGATTTGACAATATAAACAAATGTTCGTATAATTAAGTATGAAAAAGATAACTGAGAAACAGAAAAAGATTCTTGAATTTTTGAAAGAAGAACAACTAAATGGGCATTTTCCTACATACAGGGAAATCAAAGAACACTTCGGCCTATCCTCTATAGCAACCGTTTACGAACATATAACTGCATTAAAAAAGAAAGGCTTTATTGAGAAAGACGGAAGAGCCCGTTCAATAAGAGTAAAAAACCTTAACCCGGATAAATTCCCACTTATTGGGTCAGTTCACGCAGGATCACCAATTCTTGCAACAGAAGAAATAGAAGGCTATTTGCCTTTACCGATAGATGTGAGATCGCATCCAAATGCTTTCCTTTTGAGAGTAAAAGGAGATAGTATGATAAACGCCCACATAAAAGACGGCGATCTTGTAGTTGTTGACCCAGATAAACCAGTTGAGATGGGGGATATCTGCATTGCAATAATAGGAGAAGAGGCAACCGTAAAAAGGCTTTCTAAAATAGGAAGAAAAGTATATCTCGTTCCTGAAAATCCACTTTATCAGCCGATCCCCCTAACAAAAGAGGTGAGGATAATTGGCAAAGTAATCGGCCTGTGGAGAGCAAGTTTTTAAAAGAAACAAATAAAATTTTTAACATTGCAATATCTTTTACGCTAATTCAATTATTCTACTATCCACTATAACGCAAAATATTAAATTTAACTAAATAAAGATGATATAAAGATATAAATACTATGATTTCGTAAGATACGATTTATTAGTATTCCCATACGCCAAAATCAAACAGACTAAGAGATTGAAAATACGCAATAAGATAAAAAAGACTATTCTCACAACTAAAAGATGGAAAAATGAATTGGTTCACAGCAACAAAATTAAACACAAAAGAAAGCTTTTCTAAAAGAGAAACTGCGGTATTGCATTTTAATTTAACTTGAATATAATAAGTCAGAGTGGAGAGATGGCCGAGTAGGCTGAAGGCACTCGCCTGCTAAGCGAGTGAGGGAGTAAAATCCCTCCGTGGGTTCGAATCCCACTCTCTCCGCCACATAACTCCCTCCAAACATATCATCAAAACATCAGAGATGGAGAGGTCTCCCCCCTTACCCCTCCATCTTCCCCTGATCTTAAATTTACACACCTCCTTTAAGATCGTATATTAATTGTCGGGCACTGTTGCCCGACTTTTTTCATTGAAAAAATCGAGTTATAATGATTGTATGAAGATACTATTAGGAACACACAACAAAGGCAAAATCAAAGAAATTAGAAAAATACTTTCTGCATTGCCAATAGAGATCATTGTTCTACCTGAAAAAGACAATGAAGAGCCTGAAGAGAATGGAAAAACATACTTTGAAAATGCACTAAAAAAGGCAAAATTTTATGCAGATAAATACAAAATTCCAACACTTGCTGATGATTCAGGACTTGAAATAGAAGCATTGAACGGAAAGCCTGGCATTCACTCAGCACGATTCCTTGGAGAAAATACGCCTTTTGATGTGAAAATTGAAAAAATACTTGAACTTATGCAGAACAAAACAAACAGAAAGGCATGTTTTAAAACCGTTGCAGTGCTGTACTTTCCTGAAACCGGGAAAATTTTAACTGCCAAAGGTAAGGTGAACGGAGAAATTTTGTTTTCACCACAGAAAAAAATCGGAAGTGGTTTTGGTTATGATCCAATTTTCAAGCCAAACGGTTTTAAGGAGAGTTTCTCAATGCTTGGAGAAAAAGTTAAAAATAAAATTAGCCATAGAGCACGCGCGCTTAAAGAATTGCGTAAACTCATTGAAAAGGAAATTATGGAGGTGAAAAATGACAGAGATAAAGATTAACGGCAAAAGGCTTGTTGCAAACAAATACGTTTACAAAGTTTTTAGAAAAGTGATTTTTGCACTGCTTGAAACGTTAAAAGATCTGCCTGAAATAGAAAAAGTAGAAATTACTCTAACAAAAGAAAATCAATCTTCGGAATAAAACTTTTTATCTTCGATTTCTTCTGGAAGATACTTTTCACCTTTTACAACATGGCCCGGATAGTTATGTGGGTACCTGTACCCCTCGCCATAACCTTCCATCTTCATTAAGCGCGTAACTGGATTTCTCAACTTCTTTGGAACTTCTAAATCACCACTTCTTTCTATTTCCTCAAAAATCTTTTTCTCTGCAAGGTAAACTGCGTTGCTTTTCGGTGCTCTTGAAAGATATACAACCGCCTCGGCAAGCACAAGGTATCCTTCTGGAGGCCCAACTTTTTGAAAACCTTCAAAAGCACTGTTTGCAATGACAAGTGCATCTGGATCTTTTAGTCCTATATCTTCTGCTGCAAAGCGAATCATTCTTCTTCCTATGTATAAAGGATCCTCTCCTGCTTTTACCATTCTGTAAAAATAGTAAAGTGCTGCATCAGGATCGCTTCCCCTCATACTTTTTATAAATGCAGAAATAAGATCATAATGCTGCTCCTTTCCATAAGAAAGATCTTTTCTCAAAAATTGCTTTGTTAAATTAACGGTTATTCTTTTACTCCCGGAAGTTGCAACACTTTCAAGTATGTTGAGTGCCCTTCTTGCATCACCCTCAGATACTCCTGCAATTAACTTAAAAACGCCTTCTTCTACCTCTACTCCTTGAAACATTTTATCGCGTAAAACAGCACCTTTTAAAATTTGTTCAATCTGCAAATCTGTGAGTTTAGAAAATGTGAAAACGGAAAGTCTTGAAAGAAGCGCTCTATTTATATAAAAAGATGGATTTTCTGTGGTAAGCGCAATCAAAATGATTTCTCCTTTCTCAACTGCCTCCAAAAATGCATCTTGTTCTTTTCTGTTAAAATGCTGAATTTCATCTATAATAAGCACCTGTCTTGAACCTGAAAACTTATTTTCCTTTCGCATTCTTGCAATTAAAGATCTGATGTCTTTTATATGAGCAGTAGTAGCCGAAATAAAGATGCGCTTAAAACCTTTTGAGGCAATCATTGCAACAGTCGTTTTACCAGTTCCAGGCGGACCGTATATAAGAAAAGAATGGAGCCGCCCGGAGCGAATCATTCTCCCAAGCGGCCCATTTGAGCCAAGAAGTTTCTCCTGTCCTATAAACTCCTCAAGTGTTTTAGGCCTTACTCTTTCTGCAAGTGGAGGGAGTTGAAAATTCTCCTCTTCGCTTTCACCAAACAATTTTTCCATTAAATTCCTTCAAACTTTTCAAGTTGTTTAAGCACATAATCCCTTATTTTATCAACGTTCTTTTCAGTATAAACACGTTTTCCATCTTTGATAACTTGAACAAGAAGTTCTTCTCCTTGGGATTTTGAGCCAGATGGAACAACTTCATAAACAAACCTACCGTTTTCCTCCCGTCTGAAAACACTCTTTCTTCCGCCAAACTTTCCACGTTTTGCAACAGGTTTTCCTTCAAGTTCCACTATATCCATTGCAAAATCTATTGTGTCTGCGTTGGAGACAGACGTGCCCACACCAAAACTGTCAGCTCCTGCCTCTATTAACTCTGGAATGGTATATTCGTCAAGTCCGCCTGAAACAATTATTTTCACATTTTCAAACCCCCGGATTTTAAGTTCCCATTTAACTTCTCTAATTATGTCAGGAAAAGAGCCTCTCCTGGAACGGGGAGTGTCAAGTCTTACTCCAAAAAGTTTATCTCTTATCGCCTCTGCAGCCCGCACTGCCTCATATTTTTCATCTTGATACGTATCAACAAGTGCAATTCTTGGCACACTTTCGTCAATATACCTGTCAAACGCCTTAATTGCAACTTCTCCACTTCCAAGATTTATGATCAAAGCATGCGGTATCGTACCAGTGGGTTTTTTACCTATCGTTTCTGCACCTATCAAACTGGAAACTCCATCACAACCACCTATGTATGCAGACCTATCAATCATAGGTGCAATAGCAGGGTGCATTCTTCTTATACCAAATGAGAGCACTGTTTTTTCACCTGCAACTTTTCTGATCCGCGCAGATTTTGTTGCAATTCCAGAACTTTCACATATAAGGCCAAGCACGGGTGTTTCATAAACCGTAAAGTCGTTGTAAATACCTTCTATAACCATCACAGGAATGGGAATTCCTTTGTTATCCTTCGAGGGAAAGATTGTACCTTCGGGAAGCGCCCACACATTTATCGGAAGTCCTTCAAGTAATCGTATTACCTCTTCAAGCCCGGCAAAAACATTCCATGGATATTTTCTTGACTGAGTAGTAAATTCTGCAATCACTCTATTCCTTACATTTTCTTTATCAAGAATCTCTTTTGTTCTTATAAAATAAACGTCTGTTGTTTTACCATTTTTTATATCTTCATCTTTTGCTATGAAAAACATATTTTGCCTCCTTCCAAAGATTTAAGGGCTCTGTTTACCTTCGTTCAACCTGATTAGAATATCCTGAAGTGCATTAAGTTCCTTGCCTGCAAGGTCAAATTTCCCTTCACTTACATACTGCTTATATTTCTGCAAATGATCATAAGCCTGGCTGATCAAATCCTGTTCACTTTGATTGTTGCCTCCATTACTCCCGGTTTCATTTGGGGGTACATACTCTGAGAATAGCAAACTTAAAGCATCGTCAAACGTATCCCCCCATACAAGTTTCGTTTGTGTAGCAAGTACAACTTTTTTGAGTTGTGGGAATCTGCTGGCACTTGCCTGCAGATAGATCGGCTCAACATACAAAATCGAATTATTTATGGGAAGTGTTAATAAATTGCCTCTTATCACTTCTGAACCTTGCTGATTCCATAGTGTAAGAACCTTCGAAATCTCTGAATCTTGATCGATACGTGCCTCTATTTGAAGCGGACCATAGTAAAGTTTATCTTTAGAGAATTGATACACTATAACCTTTCCGTAATCTGGCTCATCACACTGAGCAACTGCAAGCGCAACAAGATTATTCTTTCCATAAGGCGTGAAAGGATAAACTGAAACAAATTCATACTTGCCTGTATCCGGATTTTTCAATATTACGTAATACGGTAGAACTTCCTGAGTAGCATCACGGTATTTTTCTTTTGCTATCGCCCATTTATCCTCTTTATTATAGAAAACCTCAGGATCGTTCATGTGATAAACAGTATAAATTTCTCCTTGAATTCGCATTAAATCATCAGGATACCGCATATGCTTTTTGATAAAGTCTGGCATCTCTGAAAAATCTTTGAAAAGCGAAGGAAAGACCCGTGCGTACGTTTCAGCAAGAGGATCGTTTTTATCAACTATGTAGAATGTCACTTTACCGTTGTATGGATCCACAACATACTTTATGCTGTTTCTTATGTAATTAAACACTTTTCCTTTTGCAAGAATTGGCTCTGAATAGGGATACATATCAGAATAGGTGTAGGCATCACCCATCCAGTAGAGTTTGCCATCATCACCAAGCACAATATACGGATCGCTGTCGTACATCAAAAATGGGGCAATACTTTCCACTCTATCCTTTATATTTCTGTGAATCATTATCTTACTTTCAGATGTTAAATAACGGGATAAGATAATACTTGCATCGTTGTAATTTATCGCAAAAATTAGCCTGTTTAATCCACCAAGCGGAATTCCGCCCGTTCCTTTATAAGTTACGTAGGCGTTGTCTTCTCCTTTTGGATAATCAAATTCAGGAGTTTGTGTATCGACAAATACATAGTCATTCGTCGTTTCACCATAGTAAATTTCTGGACGTGTCACCTTTATACCGCTAACAGTAGAAACAGGAGGTATATCCTTAATATAAAGAACAGGAAGTCCATCTGGCGTGAATTCATTTACTGGATTCATACAAATTCCGTATCCGTGCGTATATTTAAGATGAAGATTCACCCAGCTCTTTGAGTTAGAAGGTAAAAGATTATGATCAAGTTCTCTGGCAGCAAGCATTACCTCTCTGTATTTTCCATCAATTATGTATCTATCAATATCGATATCCTTAAAAGTATAATAAAGCCTGATTGACTGGATCTGCTGGTACGTATCTTTAAGCGCACGCCAATCCCAAAGGCGAATGTTATTTACAACTTCTGGATTTTCGTTTACATCCTGTAGCGTTAGAGGTTTCACATCAGGAAACTGTTTTAATATAAATTTATCCAGACCGTATCCTTCCCTTGTGCCTTTGATGTTATATGCAAGATACTGTTTCTCCTTTGTAAGTTCGTTTGGCTTAACAACAAGATTTTGATAGAGCGATGGGAGTAATGCATACACCGTTACTCCAGCAAGAACTCCAAATGCCAGAATTTTGATAACAAGATTTCTGTTTGTAAAACGGGGAAAGATAGCATAGATGAACAAAAAAATTCCACCTGCAAAGAACATAACCGCAAGGAATTTGAAAAGTGGCAAGCGGATGTGGTAATCCGTAAATCCTATACCGTAAACTGCACCATGCGTAGTGATGAGCAATGAAAACATACTTAGATAAATTTTAAAGCCAATCAATATGAACAGTATGCCGCCCACAATGGAAAGCAAATTTGTAGCACGTTTCGTGGCAAATGAATTCTTATGAAAGTTTTGCCTTATAAATAGCCAGTAAACCCCTTCTTCTATGATAAACGCTGTAACGAAAATGCTTATAAGAAACGAAACAAGAGACGTATAAAATGGGTAAGAGAACATATAAAACGAAACTGATTTATGAAAAATGGGATCCGTATATGAAGAGGGTACCTTTTTCATAAAAAGGAGTACTTTCATAAACATTGAAGATAAACCACCAGCAGTAAAAAGAGCAAGAACAACCGGAACATATTTTTTTGAAAGTCTTATAATCTTTTCCCCCTCTTCAAGTTCTTCACGCCTCTTTGGAACATAGAAAAATAATGAATAAATTGCCCACGCAAATAGGAAACCAATTATATAAAGCAGGATCTGTGCTTTAACTCTCGTTAAAAATGCACTCAAAAAGCCAAGACTTTTATACCACAAAAACGCAACATCAAAATTTATCAGTGAAAGAAACAGTGTAACGAGAAATATGCCAACAAACGAAATAATAATTTCCCACTTCATCTGCGAAGGGGCAGCTCTGCGCCCCTTCAATCTTGAAAGTTTTATAATGAGCGGGATAAAGAAAACCGCATAAAGACTAATTACTATTAAACCTATCATTTACAATACCTCCTTTCCTTAATCAAGGCATTAATTCCTTCTCCCAAATAGGTACTTCTGGAAGTTTTCCTTTTTCTATAATAGACTGCCATTTTTCATCGGTAAGCCTATTTGAAATTTTTTCAGTAAACTCATAATAAGAGAAAACAGGCCCTTTGAATATGTAGTATTTTCCATTAAATGGAGCAAACACAAAAATAGTATTAACTGGACCAACACCTTCTTCAAGAACATTTCCACCGTTTGGATCCGTATGAATATCGGCAACAAGGGAAACTTTTTCATCACTGCCCCCTATACCGTTTGTAAAATCTTCTGGAAAAGAAAACATTGTTTCAGTGATTAATGGAAACATCGAGAAGAACATTACCTCGCTATCCGAAAGAGGTTTATTTTCCAACTCTTTTTTGGATATTTCAAGGGCTGTTTCGGTAATAGAAGCAAGTTGATCAAGTTTACTCTTTAAAAGATACGGAAGAAGTCCTCTTTTTTCCAATCCATTTTCCGTCATTTTAAGAAGCGTTAGCATCCTGTTATAGCCTTCAATATTTGGTTCTACAAATCCTGGAACTTTTACAGGCATTGCAGACTTCGTCGTATAACTCTGTTTTGCATAGAGAATTGTATCGTGTTTCAACTCAGTGTAAGAAGCAAGTGCAGTGATGAGTTCTTTCTTTGCCCAGTTTTCATTTTGCATAAATATAGGATAGCCCTTTCCTCTCCTGCCTTTTGCATATTCTTTCAAAAGAGAAAGCCAACCCCAGTAAATATTCTTTAACCAATCTTTCAAAGAAAGTGCAGAAAATTCTTTTGAAAGACTCTTTACAGCCTCAACGTATGCACTGTTCTCCTTTTCGTTATACGTATCAAGCATAATACTTGCAGCAGTTTTATTACCAAGCACAAAGAATATATCCATCGCCTTTGGCATCATTCTCATACCAGCCCTGGGATAAACGAGGTTTTGCAGAATGTAAGCATCAGGAGTAAACCTCTGCCCCATAAACCGGAATCCTGCTGTTTTTGTAGAATTTGTTTCGCCAACCGTACTGATTTTTGAACTGTTCCTGCTCAACGCCTCTTCAATGAATTTATCGAGTTTCGCATCATCAGAAAGCATACTCAAAGAGAATGAACTACCATAAACACTTTTTGCGATTGAAACATAATCGTAAAAGTTTAAATCGTCCGACTTTCCAACAAAGAAAGAAGTTGGTTCGTAAATTTTATCGTAAAGACTGGAAAGAACAGGATCCGATGCAATTGCAAAAGATAGAATTAATGCACTTCTCGTTTGAGATCTCCCTGTTTCAATTTCTTCCTTAGAAACTCCGGGTTTTAACAAAAATCTCATTCTTCCAAACCACATCATTGACTTAAAATAATTCTTCAACTGCTCAGTTTTCGTGTAATGCCCACGCGGAACATACTGCGTGTAATCTTCCTGATAACCAAATATCGGAGAGATTTCAAACTTTCTATGCGCTTCGATAAGTGAAATTTCTGCATTCACTTTGTCTTTTAATTCTTTTGCTGCATTCAGAGGAAGGCTGTCTGGATAATTGTAATCTGGATTAAGAAGTTTTTCTCCAGTAACCATAAACTCCAAATCCCTTAAAACTGCAGGGTGCAGGAACTCAGGAACAGTAAAATACTCATCTGTTAATTTCTCAATTATTCCTCTGTTCAAACTGTCGAGATATTTTGCAAAATAATGAACTTCGTCGTACCTCAATGTAAGGTCAAAAATCGTGTGGTATGATTGCAAAAAAGTATCAAAAGTTATAAAGATCGGATGGCCAGCATTTTTTTCGTAAAATTTGTCAAAACTGCTAAATTCAGATCTTTGTATAACAAATCCGTTCTTCTTCAAAAAGTTAAGTTCTGCTTGAGTTAAGTAAATATGATTTAAGTTCTCAGCCTTATTTAAGTCAACACTGTAAACTGGAAATGAAGGGTTAACTGAAATTTTACTTTCCGAAAAAGAGAACGTGTCTTCTGAAAGTTTTTCAGGAAGATTTACCGATGTCTTTTTTATAATTGGGTAAGCAAGCCCCATTTCCACGGCTGCTTCACCTCTCGTAATCGGCTTGTTAGGATTAAAAAACGAGGTGTTGGTTGTTTCAAAAAATAGAGGATTTCCAAGTATGCCATTGTAATACGCAGAGATTATTTCCTTATATCCAAAATAACTGGAAGGCACATCCTTAAACGGCATTTTCCCTGATTTTGGCGGAAGTTTCAATTCTCTCACCAGCATTACGGTAAATTCACCACGTGTAACTTCCCTGTTTGGAGCAAATTTTCCATTGCCAATTCCCTTTACAATTCCACGATTGTATGCTTCCTCAATCCATTTAAATGCCCAAAAACCAGGACTCACATCTTTAAAGTGTTGTTTATAAGTGCCGAAAGGCTTAACATCTAAGAGCCTTAAGATTAAAACGGTCGCTTCCGCACGGGTAAGAGTTTTTTCAGGTTTAAAAGTTCCATCTGGATATCCTTTAATAATACCATTACTGTAAAGCACTTCTACAAATCGTGCAACAACTGGATTTAAAACATCTGGAAAAGGACAGGTTTCAGTACTTGAAATACTGAACAGTGCAGTAGCAACTTTTTTCACTCCGCCTTTAAAAATTGGGAGAGCAAGCCAGAAACTCACCATATAATTTCCTTCAGTAATAGTCACACCTGTGTTGGATTCCTGATTCCAAACAAATGTAAACGTTTTCTCTCCTTTTGCTGGAATGTCAAGGTAGGTGATCATCTGCGCAAATTTTTTATCTTTTGAGTATTGATAAACGAGTTTGCCGTTTACACCTACACCCACTATCGAAAAATCATATATCCTGGCACTATTAAACTTCAACCCTACAGGTTCAGAAGAATTATTCTTCACAATAAATGTAAAAATAACCTTCTCTCCCGGTTTATAATAAGTCTTATCTGTTTTTACAGATAAACTGATATCAGAGGCATCTCCACCCTTTGCTCCGTTAAGATGCACTCCGTAAATCAAAGAAAACACAAGCAAAATTACTACCACCGTTGATAAAAATTTTTTCATTTTAAATCGCCTCCTTCGAAAATTCGATCAAGAAGGCTCAAAAAAGTTCCTTCAATCAGTATCCTTCTCCGGGTTTAAGAATTATGCATTTCGCATTGGTTTCAGACTCTATTTCTCTTTTAAACTCTTCAGGATCAGCTTTTATAATATCCCATGTGTTGTAATGAATTGGAATCACTGCTCTTGGATGAAGCAGTTTCGTTGCAACAACAGCATCGTGTATATCCATAGTGAAATTTCCACCAATTGGAAGAAGTGCCACATCAATCCAGGTTTGCCCGCCTATAATTTCCATATTGAGAAACACAGATGTATCGCCTGCGTGGTAAATCTTCTGGTCTGGAAGTTCTATTACATACCCGACGGGATTTCCAGCATAGATTATTTTATCTCCCTCTATAATAGAAGAACTATGGAACGCTCCCACCATTTTGACAGTCCCAAATTCAAATGTAAACTTTCCACCAATGTTCATAGGATGAACATTCTTCACACCTTTTTGTAGAACGTACTGGGTGATTTCAAAAGGTGCAATCACTGTAGCATTGTTTCTCTTAGCAATTTCCACAGTATCCCCAAGATGATCCGCATGTCCATGGGTCACGAGGATATACTTTGCCTTGCAATCCTCAGCCTTTATTGGAGATAGTGGATTTTCATTTAAAAACGGATCTATTATAACGTGGCAACAATCAGTTATAAGAGAAACCGCCGCATGCCCAAGATAAACGACTTTGCTCATATTTCACCTCCATAAAGATATTTTGAAACTTTCATAAAAAATGAATCAATATCGTCTTGAACAAAAATGTCTACCCTTACCGGATCAATGTTTACCTCACCTTTATTAACAACGATGAGTGCACCACGCACAAAATCAACAAGCATGGCTGCAGGATAAATTGCAAGCGAAGAACCAACAACAAAAACAAGGTCTGATTTATAAACAAATTCTTCTGCTTTGCTAAAATCTTTTACCTGTTCTCCAAAAAACACAATGTCAGGTTTAATTAATCCACCACAATCATCACAGTGTGGAACTTTTTCTTTAAATATTTTTGTTTTCATTTCTTCAAAACCATACTCCTTGCCACATTGAAGACAAAAACTTCTTTGGAAACCTCCGTGAAGTTCAATGACATTCTTACTGCCTGCTTTTTGATGTAATCCGTCTATGTTTTGTGTAATAACTGCTTTTACTTTACCATCTCCCTCAAGTTTTGCAAAAAACCTATGCGCATAAGTGGGTTTTGCCTTTTCAAGAACTCCGAGAAAATCACGAGCAAAGTTGTAAAACGGAAGTGGATCTTCCAGAAAGAATCTTAATCCAAAAGTTCTGTCTGGATCGTATTTTCCAGTAGAATAAATTCCGTTTGGACCTCTGAAATCAGGAATACCCGCATTGGTGGAGATGCCTGCTCCTGTAAGAACTGTAATAAATTGCGATGAATTTATAAGTTCAGCACATTTCTTTGCCTTATCCAAGAAAACCTCCTACAATGCCTCAATTTGCTTTATAATATTTTCAAGATCAATTGCAAGTTTTTTGTCAAACTTTTCAGCAACTCTCTTTGCCTCACGGTAATGGTCAAGCGCTTCATTTTTCTTACCAAATGAATAATAAACCTGAGCAATGTAAAAGTGAGTAGTTGCATAAGCAAAAGGTGTTTTTTCGTCATCAAAACCTTCAAGTGCGTTCTTAAACGCTTCCAATTCCTTTTCCAGAAACTCTTTCTTTTTAAAAATTTCTGCAAGATCTTTGTAAACTACACCAAGATTGTAA
>Ga0256914_1003023_pt1 | contig 13570 bp, 12 predicted proteins | sample HulkmetaG_FD_191571 | JGI IMG/M metagenome (GOLD analysis project Ga0256914, IMG submission 191571) | Hydrothermal chimney microbial communities from Main Endeavour vent field at the Juan de Fuca Ridge, Pacific Ocean - Hulk | ecosystem: Environmental > Aquatic > Marine > Hydrothermal vents ... | reverse complement strand
TCAACGTCTGGCAGGAGCCCCTGGAAAGCCGCCTGGCCCTGGCCTACGGCACGGACCTCACCGTGCGCCACCTGCTCAGCGACGTCCCCCGGCTCAGCGCCCGCCTCACCTTCCTGGCCTCGTGCGAGACGGGCGCCATCGGCCCCGACGAGGTGGTGGGCCTGGCCTCGGGCTTCCTGCAAGCGGGCACAGCCGCGGTGGTCGCTCCCCTGTGGACGGTGTACGAGGCCAGCACGGCCGAGTTGACCACCCTGTTCTTCCACTGGTGGAAGGTGCAGGGCCTGCCCCCGGCCCAGGCCCTGCGCCAGGCCCAACTGGACATGCGCCGCAGCGACCGCTGGTCCCATCCCGTGTACTGGGCCGCGTTCACCCTCAGCGGCGACGGCTGGACCATCCCCAAACGTGTCACAACAGCAGAGGAGGCAGTCATGGCCACATAAGAACGTAACGGACGCAGGCGAGAGAGGAGGCGGCCAGGGAACTGGAACGCATGCTGGCCGACCTGCCCGGCGACGCGGACGCGGAACTGTTGATGTACCGGTGCCCGGAGCACGGTGACATTCCCCCTGAGGACGTGAACTGGCATCCCGACCTGACGGCCAAGTGTCCCCGTTGCGGGAAGCCACTGCAAAAGGTACACGGGGGAGAGGCGTAATCATGCTGGCGACATTTATTGACCGGGCGCTGGCCCTCCTGGACCGCCGCTTCCTGGTGGGCTACTGGATGCCCGCGTTTCTCTTCGGGCTGCTCCTCTTCTTCACCGCGGGCTGGTCTCTGCCCTGGCTGGGCCTGACCGCGGCCGACTACTTCGCGCTGGAGGGCCTGCGCCTGAGCGGCATTACCCTGGGGCTCCTCTTCCTCGTCACCCTCCTGGCCTACCTGCTGCGCGCGTTCACCCGCCCTATCATCCGCACCTACGAGGGCTACTGGCCCTGGCGGTGGCTTCAGGAGAAGGGCATTCGCCGCCAAGTGGAGCGGTGGCGCAGGTTGCGCCGGCATCGAGACGTGGCCGTGCACCAGAAGGACCGGCGTCGGTACAGCCACTTCCAAGCCCGGCTCTACCGCGACTTCCCCTCCCGTGAGGACCGCATCCTGCCCACGCGGCTGGGCAACCTCCTGCGCGCGGCTGAGGACTACAGCATGAGCCGCTATGGTTTGGACGGCGTTTTCTGGTGGCCGCGGTTGGAACCCCTCCTACCCGAATCCCTGCTCACCCGCCTGGAGGCCGCGTTCATGGGCCTGGTCGCCCTGCTCAACCTGGCCACGCTGAGCGCCCTGTACACACCACTCCTGCTGGTCAACCTGGCCCTCTACTGGACGGGCCACCTGAACATGGACAAGAACTTCCGGTGGTGGTCGTGGCCCCTGGCGGCGGTCCTGGCTCTCGTGGTTGCGTATGTCATCTACCGCGGTGCGGTGGCCCAGGCGCGGGCGTACGGGGACCTCATTCGCGTGGCGTACGACGAGCACCGCTTCCGCGTCCTGGACGCGCTGCACATTGCCCGTCCCGGCACGCCTGTGGAGGAACATGCGTTGTGGCGTCGCTTGACCCGTTGGCTCTACCAGCAGGACTTAGGCGCCGCGCGCGAGGTGGTTTACGTCTACAACACCGATTCCGACGAGGATGGTGGGGCGTCATAGGATATGCCCCAGGGGCTGTGAAGTGGGCCCGTCGGCTTGCCCGTCGATTACCCACCGGGCCAAAGGCGCGCTATAATCGACGCGGGTAGGCGCTCGATAAGGAGCCTTCCCGGGCGCTATTGCCATCGTCCTCCCAAACCGCGAGGCCGGCCATGAGCACACCCAAGCGCGATGACACAGAAACCATCTCCATCCCCGCGGAGGGGCGCACCCTCTCGGTGGGCGTCAACCTGAAGGAGAGCGAACTGGCGCTCTACGAGCAACTCGCGCGCGACCTGGGCGTGGCCCGCACCGCGCTCATGCGCTACGCGCTGCGCTTCTTCCTGCGCGAGGTCCTGGCCGGCCGCGTGGATGTCCAGAAAGACGTGTACACGCCCGAAAGGCGTAACAAACTGCGCATGCCGTAAAGCGGTTGCAGGTGACCTAATACCCGATACCTGACCCCCCCATTCCCGTCCCTCCTGTCGTCTCCCGTCACGTTCTGTCCTCTCCTGTCCTCCCCCGTCTTCTCCCGTCAACATTTCCCCTACTTGACATGCATACGTGCATTTACTACCCTCCTTTAAGAGCACAGCAGGAGGGAATGCCATGCGGCAAGTTGTGGGAATCCTGGGCGTATTTCTGCTGGTCGTGCTGGTTCTGGGCACCCTGACATCCCCGGAGGAACGCTCCCTCTCGCCCCAGGAGCGGGCCGCACAAGTTCGCGCCCTAGAGACGCGCGCCGCGGCCGCGGCCGAGCGCGACCGGCGCATCGGGGAGGGCGCGTTCCTCTGTCTCACCGCGTTCGGCATCCTCAGCGGCGCCGGTGCCCTCCTCTACGGCGCCGCCCACCTGGTCCGTGCCCACCGCCAGCACACGCTCCTCTACCCCGGCCCTGACGGCCAGATGCCCCTGGTCCAGATGCGCACCCCCGACGGCCGTACCATCCTCTACGACCCCAACCGTGCGCCCACGTCCGTGGTCGCGTTCGAACCCGACGGTCGCCCCGCCTTCCTCGCACCCGACAACCCCGACCTCCAGGCCCTGGCCCTGCGCGGCGCACAACACGTCCAGGCCACCCGCGCCGCGGTCAGCGGCCCAGGCCATCCCCGCGCGTTTCCCCCCTTCCCCCATGTGGACGCCCCGCCCCTGCGCCGCCTGGGCCGTGTGGAGGTGCTCGACCCCAATGATGTCGCTCACCTGTGGGAGGAGGACGATGACGCAGCGTGACCTGGTCACCCACCTGCGCGCCTGGCGAGCACAGGTGGAACAGCGGGCTCACAAACCCCTGGCCGACGTGCGCGCGCCCGCGGCCCTGGTCCTCGCGGACCTCATGGCCGCGCTGGGCCTACTGATAGCAGGACGTCAGGCCCTGCACCGCATACCGGAAGAGATTGTCGAGGTGGGGCTCAACAACCTGCGGCGCTTGATGGAGAAGCAGGGGAACGAGATGCTCCCGGCGGAGGTGACGGTCCTGGTGGCCCGGTGTGTCAGGAGATGACAGAGACGCGGGGGTATGTTGCAGGCGCGAATTTGACAGGTTACACGCCGTAGGCTAATATCCTTCCAACACAGCCTGAACTTTACCAACCGGACGAGTGGTATGGTCCGGCCTCAGGTGCGGGAAATAAAAAAAGAGCCATCCCCCCAAAGAGCGGCCAACTCTTCCCGGGATGGCTCTTCAGTCCAGCACCAGGCCTTGGGCCTGTAGTGCCAAAATTACAACCAGGCGGGCCCGACGGGACTTGAACCCGCGATCTCCGGCTTGACAGGCCGGTATGTTAACCATCTACACCACGGGCCCTCGATGTTCATTTGCAGCACCCATTATACTGAGTTTTCCCCTCCGGTCAAATTCCCTTTGATTACCGGTGCAAGCCATGAGTTCCTCATAACCCATACCCCTATGAGAGGTCACGTTGTCTCCTCATATTCTAAAGGCAGGACAATGGTGAATGTGCTCCCCTGTCCTGGGGTTGAGTCTACCCAAATGTGGCCTGCATGTTGATCTACCACATCCTTGGCAATTGCTAGCCCCAACCCCATCCCTGGATGCTGACGAGTTAACGGATCCTCTACCTGGTAGAAAGGTTCGAAGATACGCGTATGTTCCTCTGGCGGAATACCTGGTCCCGTGTCGCTCACGCTGATGAACACGCGCCCGTCTTCAACCCACATGGAGACTTCAACTCGACCCTGGGGAGGAGTGAACTTCACTGCGTTACTAATAACGTGCAATAGAGCATCTTGCAGGCGAGTTTTATCACCCAAAATGACCACGGGCTGAGAAGGCATTTCCACGTGAAAGCGCAATTGCTTACTCTCCGCCCAGCTCCTCAACTCCCTTACTGCCCAAGATAACACCTCGCGCAAGTCCAACGAGGTCATCGCCTGCAGTGAAGGATGGGGAACACTGCCGGCAGCACGGGTTATCTCATCTACCACCGCGGACATCCGCTTGGCGCCGTTGAGGATCTCAGAGACAAGCATCTTTACCATCTCCCACGCGCTGGAATCCGGCTCACCTGTCTGCGTAAGCACCTCCTCAGCCATTTCCGCGTATCCCCGAATGATGGTCAACGGCGTCCTTAATTCGTGCGACGCAAGGTGCATGAACTGCGTCTTCCGTTGGTCCAATTCCCGGAGTTCCCGCAACGCCCGCTTGCGCTCCTCGCTCAGTTGTGCCTGAATGATGATTGCCGCGGCCTGACTGGCCAAGGCCTCTAACATCTCCAAATCATGGTCATCAAACATACCCCGCCGCTTGTTAAGCACCTCCAACACACCAATGCTTCGTTCACGCCACCGAATCGGTATAGCGATGAGTGATTTCGTGTGAAAACCCGTGGCTTGATCCACAGACCGAAAATGCTCGGGCGATTTAGATACATCCTTGATGACCACAGGACGTTGCTCCCGTAATGCCCGTCCAGCAATACTGTTCAACGGCACCGTAATCTCCTGTAATCGCTCCTGATGAGGCCCCGTAGCCGCTTTAAAGACGAGTTTGCCCGTCCGTCTATCCTGCAGTAATATGGACGCCGCTTCAGTGGCCGTGAGAGACATTGCATGATGCAACAGCCGATGAAGAACCGTATCTAAGTCATCACTCTCAACCAGATCACGAGACGCTTCTAAAATCGTGCGCAAATCTCGAAGAACCTGGACATCTGCGAACACATGTGCTAAAATATGCGCGTACAACGTCAGCGTATCCACAGTCGTTTCGGAAATCGCGGATAAATCCGTCAAAACCAGGAAAAGAAAACCTGGAACAGGCACATCTTCTATAGGAATGTACAACCCGTAGGTCGCTTGAGTTCGTAGAACATCCTGAACAGAAGCAGGAAGGGCCACAGCTTGGGGTTTCCCCTTCGCGTTGGGCTCGGCAAATGGACGTAACACGTCGGATAAATTCACATTAGGGGGAATCGAGAGATCTCCAACCGTTACCTGAATTGGCATATCTCGAAGACTGGGTAAGGAAATGTGGACACCGGTCACAGGAAAGTGTTTCAGAATCTCATACGCCAGTACTTCAATGCGCGTCTCAAGGTTCCCCCGGTCGCGTGAGGCGCTCAGGATATCTAACAGCACTCGATGTGAGGAAAGAAGGGGCCAGGTTTTAAATTTCGTTTGGGAACGCGGTCGAGACGTTGTATTGTCCATCGAGTACAATCCTTAAATTCATTTATGCAACTAACTTGAAGACTGCATTACAGATACACTTTATCAAAGTTGGTCAGGCTAAACAATAGGACTTTTGGGGGAGATAGAGTATTACAACCCTGTCTTCTCCCCTGTTCATTTGGGAGCACAAGGACATGAACATTGGCAAAGTACACGAGATCCCCATTGAAAGGGAAATGAAAGAAGCCTACCTCACCTACGCGATGAGCGTCATCGTCGCGCGCGCCCTCCCTGATGTAAGGGATGGGTTGAAGCCTGTCCAGCGTCGCATTCTTTATGCGATGTACGACATGGGCCTTACTCCCGGTAAACCGTACAAAAAGAGCGCGCGCATTGTGGGTGAGGTTCTAGGAAAGTATCACCCCCACGGTGATGCGGCTGTGTACGACGCGATGGTCCGCATGGCCCAGGACTTTTCCCTGCGCTATCCCCTGGTGGATGGACAAGGCAACTTCGGTTCTGTGGATGGGGATAACCCCGCAGCCATGCGCTACACAGAAGCGCGCCTTTCCCCCATCGCCATGGAAATGCTCCGGGACATCAACGAGGACACCGTGGACTTCATACCTAACTTCGACGGTACCCTCCAGGAACCCGCGGTCTTGCCCGGCGCGTTTCCTAACCTCATTGTCAACGGCGCGGCGGGTATTGCCGTGGGTATGTCCACCAACATTCCACCCCACAACCTCAACGAAGTTGTGGACGCTCTAGTCCACCTCATCGACCACTGGCAGCATCTGGAAGATGTCACCACCAGCGACCTTATGCAATACATCCCTGGCCCGGATTTTCCCACGGGTGGGGTTATCTACCGTTATGCGGAAGAAAAAGGCGAAGTCGTGGACCGGATAGCGCGCATATACGCCACAGGCAAAGGCCGATTTACCGTCCAAGCGCGCGTCCACACAGAACCCATGAAAGGGAACAGACAGCGCATCGTCGTCACCGAAGTCCCCTACCAGACCAGCAAAGCCCGGATTACCGAACGCATCGCGGAACTGGTACGGGAAGGGCGGCTTGAGGGTATCAGCGACGTGCGCGATGAATCTGATCGCACAGGAATGCGCTTGGTCATCGAACTCCAACGAGGCATTGCCCCTGAGGATGTACTACCCAAGTTGTACAAATTTACCCCCATGCAGCAGACCTTTGGTGCCCAACTCCTCGCCTTGGTGGATGGCGAGCCGCGGGTCCTCCCCCTGAAACGCATCCTCACCCTCTTTATCGAGCACCGACAAGATGTCATCCGTAGGCGCAGCGAATTCCGCCTGGCCAAAGCCCGCCATCGGGCTCACATTTTAGAAGGACTTCTCAAGGCGCTAGACGACCTGGACGCGGTCATTCGCATTATTCGCCGTTCCCGGACAGTGGACACCGCGCGCCAGAATCTAATGAAGCGGCTCAAAGTCACCGAGATCCAGGCACAGGCCATTCTAGACATGCCCCTAAAGCGTCTGGCCCAACTGGAACGCCGAGCCCTGGCTGACGAATACAAAGAGGTCAGAGCTACCATTGCCTACTTGGAGGACCTGCTTGCACATCCGGAAAAAATTCTCGGCGTCATCCGAGACGAACTTCTTGACATTCGAGAGCGCTTTGGCGACGCACGGCGCACACAAATTGTGGAGCGCACTGTGGCCGCGCTAACCGCGCAGGACCTTCTCCCCGCGGTTCCCCTTGCTATCGCGATCACCCGAGACCGAGACATCGTCGCCTTGCCCCTGGACAGCCGCCGACGAGGTACAGCGCCTGGTCGCAAAAGCGAAGCACCACTCGCATTCACCACAGGCACAGCCCGCGATGTAATCTACATCTTCACCCAAGAAGGTGTTGCCGTACGCCTACCCGCGCATCAAATCCCCCAGGAACCTATTGCCCTCACTTCTTTGGTACAAGTGCAAGGTGATGTGGCCGCTTTGTTGGCCCTCCCTGCCACTGTGGAGGAGGGAAACGTTCTGTTGGCCACAGCCCGAGGACGGGTTAAACGTGTTGCGGTGACAGAGTTGGTCAAATCCGCTCACAAACCCGTCGTTGTCATGGCCGTGGAGGAGGGAGACCGCCTTGTATCGGCCGTGTACCAACAACGCCCAGGTGATATCCTCCTCTTCACCAAACAATCTCAAGCCATCCGTTTCTCCGACGAAGAAGTGCGGATTATGGGATTAAGTGCTGCAGGCGTGTTGGGCATTAAACTCGCAGAAGAGGACCTGGTCGTACGGGCGGCCCTGGCTGAAGAGGAACAATCGGTAGTTGTTATCACCACCACCGGACATGGAAAACGTATGGCTCTGGCCGATTTCCCTCGACAAAAGCGTTATGGCAGTGGAGTCGTCCTGGTCCGATTGGGCAAGAGTCACGGCCAAGTGGCTGATGCAGTCCTTGTCCAGGGGGATGAAGAAATCTTTGCGGTAACTCAGAAAGGAAACGTTCACTACTTGCGGTGGGAAGATATACCCAGCGGCAAACGGGGCACTGCTCCGCGTCCATTACTTACTACCAAAGCCCGGGATGAAGTCTCTCACCTCATAGTGATCCCCCCCGCTACTCGAGGGGGCCCTTCCTCTCAAAGAAAGCAGACCAAAAAGGTTCGCAGCAAAACCACCACTGCACCTGCTACCACCAAGGGCAAGAAAAAGGTTAGCGCTAAAGTTGCCGAGGAACCCTCCCAAGCCGCCACAGCATCTACCAAAGCAAAAACCGCATCTAAACGCAAATCTACAGCCAAAAGCAAAGAGCCAGCAAAGGCGACCGCCTCCTCGAAGCAAGGGCAACGGAGAAAGAAAGCAACTGTTCAAGAAACTGCTGCCGAAGTCCAGGCACTTCCGGATCAGCCCTCCACAAAGGCAGGAAAACCCACACCGGGAGAAGCTGCGGTTGCCCTCAAGAGGAAAAAGACCACGACTCGAAGCACAAAACGCAAAACCAAGAAGCGCATCCCCAAAAGCGTGAAATAACACCTGGTTGAGGTGTATATATGGAAAAACTAGAGCGTCGAGTTCAGGCTACTGGGGCAGCCTTGTGTGTGGGGTTGGACCCCAGGCCAGAGCGGATGCCTGCCCGGTTTCGTAAAGCGCGTGATCCCATTCTCGCGTGGAATAAGGCCATTATCGAATCTACCGCGGATCTGGCCGCCGCGTACAAGCCCAACATTGCATTCTATGAGGCCTTGGGCGCGTCTGGTTGGCAGACCCTTAAATCTACAATTGAGGCTATCCCCTCTCACATCCCTGTTATTTTGGATGCGAAGCGGGGAGACATCGGCAGTACAGCCGAAGCTTACGCCCGGGCCATGTTTGAGGAATTGGGGGCAGACATAGTGACTCTCAACCCCTACTTAGGATACGACAGCGTAGACCCTTTTCTTCGATACGAGGATCGAGGGGTTTTTCTCCTTTGTCACACTTCCAATCCGGGTGCCCAAGATGTACAGGCATTGCCAGTGTGTCCCCCTGACCGGCCTCCTACTCCGTTGTACATGGAGATAGCACGACGGGCCCAACGGTGGAACGAACGGGGCAACATAGGCCTGGTGGTTGGCGCCACTTACCCTGATGCGCTGGCCCGAGTGCGGACAGTCGCACCAGAGATGTGGTTTTTGGTACCTGGAGTTGGGGCCCAGGGAGGATCCATTGACGCGCTGGGGGGTGGTTTGCGGAAGGATGGGCGGGGTCTTTTAGTTAATGTCTCGAGAGGAATTATGCTGGCAGAAGACCCGCGACGCGCGGCAGAGGAGTACGTGCGATTGCTAACGGCTCTTCGCCCGACGGAACCCCCTTCGGTTGAACGAGATCCGGTGGTCACGCTTCTTGTGGGGCTTAAGGCGTTAGGAGCGATTCGCTTCGGCCATTTCACCCTGGCCAGCGGTCAAACCTCCAACTACTACATTGACTTGCGTGTGCTGGTCAGTGCCCCCACTCTGTTGGCAGAAGCTGCTCGTCTTTACGCGCGTTACGTGCGCCGTCTGAAACCCGATCGCATCGCAGGGGTCCCTTACGCGGCTTTGCCCATCGCTACAGCCGTCAGTCTTCATACAGGTATCCCCATGATTTATACCCGCAAGGAGGCCAAGGAGCACGGATTGGGCAAGCGCATTGAAGGACACTACAGGCCAGGAGAGCGGGTTGTCATTGTGGAAGACTTAGTGACCACAGGGGGGAGTACCCTAAAAACGGTGGCATTATTGCGGGAAGCAGGTTTAGTTGTTGAGGATGTGGTGGTGCTTATTGATCGGGAGCAGGGCGCGGCAGAAAATCTCCGACGCGCAGGGGTACGACTACACGCGGTGACTACTATTCAGAACGTGTGGAAACATTTAATGGTTGAAGATTGAAAAGGGGATGGCAAAACGGTGACTGTGGACTTACGTGTGAAATTCTGTGGATTATCGTTTTCCAACCCATTGGTTCTCGCCTCGGGCATCCTGGGCACAGAGCCAGGACTTCTCGTGCGTGTGGCCAAAGGTGGCGCGGGAGGTGTAACCACCAAATCCGCTAGCCCGCGACCGCGATCCGGTCATCCCAATCCTACGGTGTTGAAGTGGGGGGCTGGGTTCATTAACGCGGTGGGATTGGCTAATCCGGGCATGGAACAACAAGCCCGCATCTTGCAGGACACTCGTAAACGCCTTGATAGTTTGGGGTTAGAGACCCGACTGATTGCCTCTGTTTTCGCGGATACAGTGGAAGGGTTTGCGCGGGTGACAGAAGTTATCGCTCAAGCAGGCCCGGATTTTATCGAGGTGAACATTTCCTGTCCCAACGTGGCACATGAATTCGGTCGTCCCTTTGCCACTTCCCCGGACGACGCGGCCGCGGTGACCCAATCGGTCAAGTCAGTGACCGATGTTCCCGTCATCGTCAAGTTGAGTCCGAACGTTACAGATATTGCGGAAATCGCGCAAGCGGTGGAAGCGGCTGGTGCGGATGCGATTGCGGCCATCAATACGGTTGCAGGTATGGTCATCGATATTCGCGCGGCTCGTCCTGTCCTGGCTAACCGGGAGGGAGGTATCAGCGGTCCGGCCATCAAGCCTATTGCTGTGCGCGCTATCTATCAAATTTACCGCGCGGTTTCCATCCCTATCTTAGGCATTGGCGGTGTAACCACTGGTGAAGACGCGGTGGAACTGATGATGGCCGGTGCTACTTTGGTGGGGGTGGGTTCTGCCGCGTACTGGTACGGTCCCGAAGTATTGGGCCACATTCGTGAGCAGATGGTTCACTTTCTGGAGTCTGAGGGGTATACTCGCGTCCAGGACATCATTGGCTTGGCTCACAGGGAGGTGACTCCATGACCACGTGGCTCCCCCCGGATCTGTGCACGCCAGTTCTTCACCAGGCGGCCCGCGTGGTGGAAGTGGTACAGGAGAATCACCGCACGCGCACGTTCACTCTGGATATCCACCTTTCCAATGCCGTCCCCGGACAGTTTGTCATGGTTTGGTTGCCAGGCATCAACGAGAAACCTATTAGCCTGATGGACAACGCACCGGTGCGATTCACGGTCGCGGCTATAGGTCCTTTTACTCAGGCTCTTCATCGGGTCCCAGTGGGAGACCGGGTGTGGATACGAGGGCCTTTTGGGCGAGGTTTCACGCTCCAAGGACAAAATATTGTCTTGGTTGGCGGGGGATATGGAGTGGCGCCTTTATACTTTTTGGCCCGCCAGGCATTGGTCCAGGGGATGGGGGTAACAGCCGTCATTGGGGCACGCACTCGGGCCGATCTTCTCTTTGAGGAACGGTTTCAATCATTGGGTGTTCCCACCCTTTTAACTACTGATGATGGTTCATACGGCCAGCAAGGCGTAGTTACGGACGCTCTACGTTCGTTGTTAGAGGGGACGGAAGTTTCTGTAGACGAAGTGTACGCGTGCGGCCCAGAACCTATGCTCCTCGCGGTGAGGGATATGTGCCTCCACTATGGGGTTCCTGTTCAACTTTCTTGGGCTCGCGTTATGCGTTGCGGTATGGGCATCTGTGGGTCTTGTGCGCGGGATGGATGGTTGGTTTGTCGGGATGGTCCTGTGGAGAGGGTGTATACGTAGAACCGTATGGTACCATGCCGATCGTACACTCGGACCATCAAATGGACCTGAACGTTCGCGGCGTGAAGGGCCTGCATCACTGTTTGGCGCTCTCGTTCGTGCCAGGCCGGGAACACCAGAATCCGGGGGATTCCATCTGGTCGAGCAGCATCTTGGGCAAGCCATGAGGGGGTGGGCCACCAACGATAGTCATAAGGCGCGGCGAAGAGGTAGAATCCGTAATGCCATCCTAGCCAATGGTGGTACAGGATTCCTCCTTGGGGGAGGGCGGTGGCTACATATGCACTTACTGCATCAATGCCGTCATATGCCCCGTGATCCCCGCCTACTGGATAATCAGCCGTGCCCCCTCGAATACCCGTCCACAAGAGGAGTACGATAATAATTCCTTCTATGGCCCAGATTTTATCGGGATATTCCCCACTTATCCAATGGCTTGTACGTTCCCATCCATAAGCCATGAGCAGGGCCACCACGGGCATCACTACTAATAAGTAACGGTCCCATGGTTGCAGGTTTGTGCTCAGATAGAGGAACCATACGGTAAATAACCACCCCCAAAGGAAGCGAATGTATCTGGGTGTGCGTTGATGTTGGGAGGGAATGATGTATCCTCCCAGGAGAAATAAAAGGGGGAGTCCACCTAGGGTGAGGATGAACACGCCTCCCCACGTGAGTGCTCGGGGTATCCAGTACTCCGCTGAGAGCAGGCGGAAGCCGCCATAATGGTGTACAGCAGCAATGATGGTAGGGGTTCCTCCACGCAAATGTTCCCACGACCACCAATGCCACAAAGGAATGGCTACTCCTGAGGTCCACCCAATGAAACGGGTTCCAGAACGTTTACGCAAGATCTCAACCAGGAGGAGTGGAAACCAGAGCAGGGCGAAGGGTTTGGTGGCTATTGCGGCGCCCAATGCGACCCCGCTGAGGAAGGTAAGGAGGAAGGGGCGTTGAGGAAGTGCTAGGGCCATAGCAAGGAGGAGCCATCCCACCATGAGGGTGTCCGTGTACGCTGTTGGTGTCAACAGGATGCTTAAAGGCAGGATGGCATAGATGAAAAGCGCCCGACGTGCAGTAGAGGGACCACAGTGAGAACGTGCCCACGTGTAGAGGAGGGGTAGGGAAACTCCGCCGGCCAGCAAGTTGGGCCATCGGGCGGCAATCTCTGAGGGTCCCAGAAGTGTGAATGTTCGAGCCAAAAGGTAGGGGAATAGCGGCGGTTTGTCCACTGGGGCGGATTGAAGCATGGGGTCGATGTGGGAGTAAATGAGCCAGGCCCAGTGGGCGTACAGGGCTTCATCCTCGCGAAAGCGAAAGGCGGTCCACAGGGGCCAACGCAGGGCGAGGCCCAGCAGGATGGTGCCCAGGATGAGGAGACGGTCGCTGCTTGTATGGTGGGGGATGTTTTTGTGAGGATGCCGGGTGGGGAACGGAATGGATGTTGCTTTCCCCACCCGGGAGGTGCTTACCGACTTTCCTCGAAGAGGACACATGAGACTTTTACAGGGCCGTAACCTGGATGGTGTTTGTGCGTTCCGTCGCAGAAGGGGTATTTTTTAGAGTGCATACACCGACAGAGCCACACGGCCTCGCCGGGTTCGATTATTACTTCGGTGCGAGGCGTGTTTTCTGTGCCCACTTCTTTATGCGTTGCCATAAATGCCTCCCTGGCAGAACTGAAATTCACCCAACGGTCTAGGCAAGCGATTTAGTCATGGAAGCGCAAAAGGGTTTGGGTGCCATCCTGGGACCGAATTGCCAACGCCATTGGACGACCGTCTTCGGTCTCTTCTACCCAAACTGCTTCGGGATCGTCCACCTGATGGTCCACAAGGTCAGGTTCCCGTCCGATGGTAATGATGAACTCACCCTCGTGTTTAGCATCATACGTCAACGCCACAAAGGGAACAGCCTCTGCTTCCTCCTGGACCCCTAAATCAGGGGCGATAATCTCCACTGTTGCTGGACGACCTTCGTTATCCAATGTGAATTGGTCGGCAAATTTTAACCATTCTTCTTTGGGCACATGGACGGTTTTAAGTTCCTGGGTCATCGTTCACCTCCTCACCAACATATCCGACGTTGCCTCATGCCACAGACCTCTTTCCCTTCACAACCAATATCATCGCACAAAATAAACATAAAGTCAAAGCCCGCCCCCCTGGAACTCCACCTCGCGGGCTTCGCTTGCAAAGCCCCCTCATGGGGGCTG
>Ga0256914_1003022_pt1 | contig 13571 bp, 12 predicted proteins | sample HulkmetaG_FD_191571 | JGI IMG/M metagenome (GOLD analysis project Ga0256914, IMG submission 191571) | Hydrothermal chimney microbial communities from Main Endeavour vent field at the Juan de Fuca Ridge, Pacific Ocean - Hulk | ecosystem: Environmental > Aquatic > Marine > Hydrothermal vents ... | reverse complement strand
TCCTAAATCATTGACGGCTCGACCCGTTAAATCATCCAAACTCGTGATAACTTTTTGGTAGGCTTCGTATCCTCTGAGTGCCGTGATCATTTGCGTCATTTCTCGAATGGCGCTGACGTTGGGTTTTTCCACCATTCCTTGATGAACAGTTGTGTTTTTGGCTTCGACAGGTTGAGCTTGTCCTTTTGCGCGGAACATATCGTAGCCAACCTTTTCAAGGGGATAGGGTTTTGGGAAATCGACGATGCGCAGTTGCCCTACGACACCGCCGTTTTGGGAGATACTACCATCCGGACCAATGGTGAGAGGACCTTCTCCTAGATTTTCTATGGGCCGGTATTTTCCGCCGAATACCCCGATAACTTTCTCACCGTGGGTGGTAAGGAGATCTCCGTTTTCGTTAACGACGAGTGAGAGATGGCGGGTGTATCGAAACTCGTTTCCCGATTGGACCGTAAAAAAGCCTGGTCCTTCCAAGGCGACGTCGTTGGGATTTCCGGTTGAGATGAGCGGACCCTGGGAATAGTCGGTCACGTTCTTGCCGGCGAATGTGAAGGTGAGTGGATTTGGTAAAGATTGATCGGAAAGAGATGTTTCCTCTTTTCGAGGCGGAATGGATTGGAAGACGGGAAAATCCCTTTTGAAACCTGAGGTGTCGACGTTGGCTAGGTTGTTTGCGATGGTTGCCATCTGCCGTTCGATCGCCAAAGAGCCAGACGCAGCAACATAAAGCCCTTTTATCATGTTTTTCCCTCCTGTCTCAGGAGAAAGCAAGAGCTGTGCCACGAATATTATGTTTGTAACTAGGCTATATCGTTTGTGTTTTGTGAATGCTGCCGGGGAAGGCAGGGAAAAAAGGAGGAAAAACGATTAAAGACCTGGCACTTTTTTCCTATTTTTGCGGGCTTTTTGACGCTTGATTGACGCGGTAGATGAAGGCAAAGACTTCAGCTATGGCCTTAAAAAGTTCGGGGGGGATTTCACGGTCGATTTCCAACGCGGCAAGAACCGTCACGAGATCCGGATCGTCTTTGATGGGAACTCCATGGGCTTTCGCCAAGGCGATGATCTTTTCGGCTATTAAGCCTTTTCCTTTCGCTGTTACCTTCGGGGCGCGGTCTTTTTCCGGTTTGTAGGAAAGGGCAACCGCCGTTTTAAGGGGAGGAAGCTTTTTTTTAGGCGACAATGCTAATCATCCCGTTGGACGTGATGGGGAGGGTTGCAAGGGGGTCCGGACGTGTGATTTTACCGTCCGGCGCCTGTTCCACCTTCATGGCCGTGACGTGATACCCTATTTCATTTAACGCTTTTTGAAGTTCTGGCAAGAAGGGGGCGATGTGGCGGGCCGTTTTTTTCGTTTCCGTCTGGATCGATAAAGTCAATTGTTTGACGTGTGTTTTTACATCGATGCGGATCGGTCCCAATACGCTTAACGTCAAAAAGAAAACGATCCAAAAGTCATGGGAAGGGGGTTGAGTTTCCTTTTTTGACGGTTTTTTCCTCGCTTGTTTATAGATGAAGAGGTCCAGCGGTTTGACTCCGTCGGAGAGGGCGAAAGGGATCTGAAAGTAGAATTGCTGGGTTGAATCTTGGTGGATGGCATTGATCCATTGGTGGGCCTGGATGGTTTGGGAAAGATGTTCCAGATGTCGTGATAGTTCGGAGAGAAGGGCGGCGGAGAGAGAAGGGTTTGGAGGGGTAGGGGAGGTCTGGAGAGATGAAAGGTTGGGTTGAAAGGTAGGAGAGTCAACCGTTTCTGAGGAGAGGTAAGGGGTAGGCGAGGAGGGAGAGGTTGCCTCCTCGCTCTCCAAGAGGGGGGCGAGGATTTTTATAATCTTTTGTGTCAGCCCTTTGAGGTCGTCCTCTAAGAGGGTTTTTAGGGACGACGAAATATCCTTGGGGGGATTTTCTACAAGGGCCCTGAGTTTTGCCTCCCATTCTATGCCCGACTCTCGGATCCAGTCGGGGAGCGGAGGAAAGGCGACGTTTTCTCCCTCCTGGAGATCGAGGAAAGAGGGTGAAACGGGTTGTGATGGGAGGGGTGAATCGTTTTTGGCGAGAGGAGAGAACTCGAATCGTTCCAATAGGTTTGAAAGTTTCGTCAAGAGTTCGGTGGCCTCTTTTCCCAGGAAAGGCTCGGGGGAAGAGGTTAGAATAGATTGAATGGATGATTGTAAATGTTCAATGGTTTGAGAAAGGGGACGCTGAAGAGATCCCAAGAGGGGTTTTAGCTCCTGTTTGATAAGATTTTCTAAGGAAGGAGCCCTATTCAGAACCTTGAGAATAATTTCTCCTTCCGTGCTCTGGACTTCAACTTTGATGCGATCTCCTACGGCGAGGGGTAGATTGGTTCGGGCGGGGACGGCACGATTGTTCAAGGCAATGGTAACCTTGCCGTCCGGGAGGGTGTTGAGGACTCTTGTCTCCAGGATATCCCCTTTGTTGAGCCAGAAGGTGTCTTTTGTTTCGAGTAAAGGCTTGACGTCCTCTCCCCTCTTAAGGAGGCGGCTTTCTTGAATGAGATTGAATATGCCCGTTATGTCCATGGAATCACTAGGGATCTCGGTGTTGAGCTTCCATCTTTGTAACGAGTTCCACTTCTCCTAGGGGGAGATTGAGTTGCCGGCTTATTTCGAGAGGTTTCATCCCTTTTTTAAGAAGGTATCGGATGGCTTCTCTTTCAGCGGTGGGACGGATCATGGTTGTTTTGACGGCTTCCTTGTGGGAGGTGTCAGTCTCTTTTTTTACCTCTTCTAAATGCTTGAGGGCATCTTGGGCTACGGCAATTTCATTCCGGAGACGGTCGATAAGGTCTTCGATGGAATGAGAGAGATGTTCCGCTTTCTGATCCGAAGTGTCGATTAATGTTTGGAAAACCTTTGTTTGTTTCAAAATCCACTCCTTCAATGCGAGGCGTTGTTTGCGCTCTCGGAAGAGGATAATTAGGGAGAAAATAATGAGGATGATTAAAAAACAATCGATAGAAAGTTGCAAGAGGTTCCAAATAGAGGGAGACATACGCATTTATACTTTAATATCAATGAGTTGGCCCTCATCTATTCCCAAATGATGGTGAGGAGAGGAAGACCCTTCTTTTTCTTCTTTGTGAGATTGATCTTGGTTGCCTTTATGTCTTTGTTGTCTTTTTTGGTCTCCGTGGATCTTTGTCTGCTCTGTCTCTTTCGTGTCTTGGACATTCGATCGTAATCGGACGCGTTCTTCCTGGAGCTGGGAGGCGAACTGTTGTTGCCGAGTATCGGGATTAGGATTCTGGAGTTGCTGAATTTTTTCCACGGCGGATGTCTGACTTAAAACGACAGTCAAGTCGAAACCGCCTGGCATTATGATATCTCCTTTTGCTCTTTTATTATATCAATCGCTCTTTTTCTTTTATTCTTGAGCTTTCCCAAGAATTGTAAAAAAGGAAGCATTGTTTGTCAATGGAAGGAATCAGGATGTCCCTTTCCGTGAATAGAGACGTTTAAGAAGGGAAGTAGCTTCAGCTGCACGTTTTGTAAGATCCAACATTCCTTGGTAGGGGCGGTAGTAGCGCATGGCTTGAGGGATGAGAGCCTTTATCCGTGCGATGCGGTGTTCATCCAAAGGGTGCGTGGATAGAAACTCTAGTTTGAGTTTTCCTTTGGACTGTTGGGCCATCTTTCCCCAAAAAGATAAGGCGGCGTGGGGATCGTAGCCTGCAATGGCCATGAGGATAAGACCAATCTGATCCGCCTCGTACTCTTGGGTCCGGCTGTAAGGGAGCAAGATGGCGAGGTTTGCCGCCAACCCGTAAGCGGCGTCGAACGCTGTTACGGCTTCTTGGGTCTGAAGATCAAGGGCAACCATCGCTGCCTGTTCACCCAACTGGGCAAGGAGGATCATGCTCAGTCGTTCTGCCCCATGCCGGGCCAAGGCATGTCCCACTTCGTGAGCGATGACGGTGGCTAGTTCCGCTTCTGTCTCTGCATATTTGAAAATTCCTGTATAAACGAAGATTTTTCCTCCTGGAAGACAAAAGGCGTTGGCGACCTTGGGTTTGTCGATCACGTGAAACTCCCAATGGTAGTTCGGTCGATTGGCTGCCTGGGCAATGCGGATGCCCACACGTCGAACAAGGCTGGTGTAGTAGGGATCCGTGCTTTCTGGCTCTTTTTGGAGGATTTCTTGGGAGGCCTGGTTGCCAAGGGCGATTTCTTCTTGCGGGGAGATAAGCATGAGCTGACTTCTGCCCGTATAGGGAGCTGTAGCGCAAGCCGCCAAGAGGCAGATCGCTAGGAGGTAGAAAATAATGGAAAAGGTTTGCCTATGTTTCATTTTAACTATGTATATCAAATTTTGGGAGAGATTGGAAATTAACGGCCGGAAAGGAATAAAACGCCGTTCCTCTTGACACGGGATGAGAGATTTTTATAATATCTATATGAGATATAAATTATCATATATTGATAAAAAGGGGGAAAGGATGGAACGGGTTGGAATTGTTGGGGCAGGATTGATGGGGAGTGGCATTGCTCAAGTTTGTGCCCAAGCGGGAATGCATGTCGTAATGATGGATATAAATCCGGAGGCCTTGGAAAAGGCGAAAGAGAAGATCGATTGGTCGGTAGGGAAATTCGTTGAGAAGGGGAGAATCGAGGAGAAGAAGGAAGAGGTTTTGTCGAGAATATCCGTGACGACGGAATTTAAGGATTTGAGGGAGGTCGAAATAATCATAGAGAATGTTTACGAGGATATCAATTTGAAACGTGAGGTGTTTCGCTCCCTTTCAGCGATAGTGCCGGAGGATACCTTGCTTGCGAGTGACACCTCGGCGATTCCAATTACCGAATTTGCGGCGGTGTCTCGCTATCCTGAGAGGGTTGTGGGACTTCATTTTTTCAGTCCCGCTCAAATGATGCAGATTGTGGAGGTGATCAGAGGCGTGACCACTTCAGATGAGGCCATGGATCGCGCCGTGGCCTTCGTCGAGAAGATTGGGAAAAAGCCCATACGTGTTGAAAGGGATATCGCGGGTTTTCTTTTGAACCGTATCAATTTTCCGAGCACGATCGAAGCGATTCGTTTGGTGGAAGAGGGGATTGCTACGGTGGAGGAGGTCGATGCCGGGATGCGTCTTGCTTTTGGACGCCGGATGGGGCCCTTCGAGACGGCGGACATGGTGGGATTGGATGTGATGATGAAGGCGATGATGGCCACCTATGAAGAGACGAAGGATATGAAGTTTTATCCACCTGTTTTGATGCAGAGGAAGGTGTTGGCAGGCCATCTGGGTATTAAAACACGTAGGGGGTGGTATGAGTACAATGAAGACGGTACTCGGAGAGTCTGAAGTGTTGACGACCTCGAGAATTTCGAGAGTCTATCATCTCAAGTCGTTGGAAAAAGGGCTCAGGTTGTTGGAGACGTTTAGCTCTGAGGCACCGGCGATGACACTGACGGAACTGGCTCAACGATGTGGGTACCACCTTTCTACGGTCCAACGTCTTACGGCGACCCTGTGCCGTTTGGGGTATCTGAAACGTGATCACCAGAAGCGTTACCATCTCGGGCTGAAGGTCGTCAAGTTGGGGTTTCAACTCACGCAAACGATCTCTTTGAAGAATTTTCTTTCCCCTTACCTCCACGATCTTTTCGGGATTGTTGAAGAGAGTGTCAATCTTTTTCTTCCAGAGGGGGATGAGGTTGTAATAGTCGAGCGGTTGGAGAAGCGGAGGATTCTTCAATATTTTCTCCAGACAGGTTCAAGCCTTCCCATGTATTGTACGGCGGCGGGCAAAGCCATTCTCTCCCACAAAGGGGAGGACGAGATTGAGGCGTATCTGAAAAGAGTTCCTCTCGAGTCCTTTACCTCCTATACGATTACGGATCCCCATAAGTTGGTGGAGGAACTAGAGTTGGCTCGAAGAAGAGGATACGCCATCAACCGCCAGGAGTTGGGATTGGGAGCTTGTGCGATTGGGACGGCCATTCTTGATAAAGAGGGGGATCCTTGTGGTGCTATTAGCATAGCGAGTCCCTTGCAGCATTTTAACATGGAAACGGTGGAGAAGAAGTTTCTTGGTCCGCTACTGGAAACGGCAAGGATTGGGTCGGAATTCATGGGATTCCAGGGAGAGGAGCGTGGGAATGGAAAGTGACATGGAAGGGATTTTTTCCAAGACACGAGAAGAGATTCGAGAGATCCAGGATAAAGGGATTCGCCGGATGATGGAATTGTGTCGGAAGGGTCATCCGTATTATCAGAAACGCTTTAAAGAAGAGGGGATCGATTTTTCTTCTGTCAAAGGGATTGATGACCTGGAAGAATTACCCCTTACGACAAAGCAGGATTACATGGCCCAACCGGAAGAATTTGTCTTGTCACTTCCCGAGGCCCCGCTTTTTGAGCGTGTTGTTTATAACGTGCTTTATACGACGGGTACGACGACGGGGAAACCCACTCCTTTCTACAATACCGCCCATGATTATTATGCGACCTTGATGATATCGAAACGCGTGGCCCATATCGTGGGACTGACACCGGAAGATACGATCGCCAATACCTATCCTCTGACGATGGTGCCCCATCTGACGTTCTTCGCAGCCTTTTGGTATGCGACGGTAATAGGCGCGCGGTTGGTGAGCACCCTAACGGGGACCCCAAATCCGGAATTTCCCGTGACGAATTCTTCAAGACAGGCGGCAAAGATGGTGGAGGCGTCGGGCGCGACGGTCCTGTGGGGGATACCTAGTTTTTTGAGGAGACTTTTGACGTTGGCGGAGGAGATGGGTCTCGACTATCATCGGCTTCGAATGGCGGCGGTTGCGGGAGAGCCTTGTTCTCAAGAACTCCGGGAAGACATTGTTCGACGATTGAAACGACTCGGAGCAAAGGCCCCTCACGTCAACAACCGTTTCGGGTTCACGGAAATCAGCACGGTATTGGTCGAGTGCGATGATGAAGGGAAAGGAGGATTTCATAATCCCGCTCCGGATCATTTCTTTTTAGAGGCGGTTGACCCCGACACGGGGCGGCGGGTCGAGGATGGAGTGGAGGGATACCTAGCCGTGACGCATTTGAACCGAAGGGGAACGGTGTTTGTTAGATACCTGACGGGGGATATCGTCGTGATGTCTCACGAACGGTGTCCCTATTGTGGGCGTCAAACGTCCCGAGTGGTGTCCCAGCCTTATCGGAAGAGTAATTTGGTTAAGTTCAAGGGGACGCTCATCAATCCAGATCCGCTGATACGGGCTCTGTCAGGCATGGAAGGCGTAGAGGAGTTTCAAATCGTGTTTACGAGGGAGGATCTTGCTGATCCGCTTTCGCCGGATCATTTGCAGATTCGAATAGCGTCTGAGAAAAAGAATGAGGAGGTGATTCGCAGGGTGGTTGACTTGTGCCTCCAGACGATAGAGATGCGTCCCGAAGTGGTATTTGTCAAAAAGGACGATATCTATGATCCGGATAAGGGATTCAAATCGAGACGGGTTATCGACCTTCGGTCAAAAGAAAATAAAGGATGAAAGGAGGGATGGGGTGAATTTAACTGTAGATGGGAAATAAAGTGAAAAAAAAGGAGGAAGAGATGGTTAGACGATGGAAGATGATTGGGTTGGTAGTGGTGATCGCGTGGGTTGTCGTTATGACAACGGCGCAAGGTTTCAGTGGCGTGAAACGTTTGAGAATTGCTACGGCGGGAATTGGAGGGACTTGGTACCCCTTGGGAGGGGGCGTGGCGAAGGTGATCACGAAGTATATCAAGGGGGTGGAAGCCACGGCCTACCCTTCGGGTGCCTCCGTGGAGAATATTCGCGCCATAGGGCGTAAGAGGGCCGATCTCGCCCTTGTGATGCCGGATGCGGCTTACTATGCCTACACCGGAACGGGGATGTTCCAAGGGAAAAAGGTGGGAAATATCCGAGGCGTTTGTTCCACGTATCCGATTGACATTGAAGTCATCGTGGCAGCGGACTCCCCCATCAAAAAGTTTGAGGATATCAAAGGCCATTCCATTGCGTGTGGCGCACCAGGCAGTGGCATAGAGCTGATGACTCGCCGCCTCCTCAAGGTACACAATATGTCGTACGATGATGTCAAGGAAAACTTTTTGAGTGTGTCCGAATCGATGCAGGCCTTTAAGGACGGCACCGTAGATGTTATCATAACATCGGTTGGCACGCCGTCGTCGGCGATTATGGATCTCGTCACGAAACGCAAGATTCGGTTTCTTGACATCAGTGACGAGGCGTTGGAAAAGATCAACAAGATTTTACCCGTTTATTTCCGGCATATCATCCCGGGGGGCACCTATAAGGGAGTAGATAGGGATTGCAGGACCCTGGCGTGGATGGGGTTTTTCATAACCTATGCGGAAATGGAGGACAAACTTGTTTACGCTATTCTGGACGCAATCTTTTCCCACAAACCGGAGTTGAACCAGATTCATTCCAAGTTCAAGATGATTACGCTGAAAACGGCCACGAACGGAATTTCCATTCCTTTGCACCCGGGGGCTAAAAAATTCTACGAAGATAAAGGTGTGTTGAAGTAATGATCCATAAGGAGAGAGGAAGGGCGTCCACCCTTTTGAGTGGAAAGTCGCTGTTGATTTTTCTGTGTGCCGGGTGGGCCTTCTATCTCTCCTCCTCCCAGGTTTTCCTGCGAGTTGAGAACTACGAGACCCATAAACCCCTTTTTTGGATCGAAGTGAAGGGAAACGATACCTTTTCCCTTGCCTTCAAACACTCTTACGACAAGGCGATGTATGTGGAGCATTATCAAATCGTCAAAGGGAAAGAGTTCGTTTTAACGGGGATAACCTTTCAGTCGGATCTGAACGGTCAGGGATTCATCTATCCCAACCCTAGGTACCTTTCAAATGGGTGGGGAACGTTTCAGGGGCTCCATGAGGTTAAGAAGAAAATCCCTTTTATCATGGGTTCGGCGGATCAGGCGAATCACACCCTCCTTATCCATGGGAAGAAGTATCTCTTAACACGGTACGTCGAGGCGGGAATGCCCGTTGCTTTGAGGGTGGAAAGGGCGAGAAGGTACGATGTCTATGTTTGGAGGGTGGAAAAGTGGTTGCGGTAAAGGAAATGGAGCCTCTCGAAACGGACGGCCTCACCTTTTCTTCCCTGCCTGACTTTTTGAAAAATTCGCGGGGAAGGATCATCTTTGCAATGGGCGTTATCCTTTCCCTTTTCCATCTTTATACCTCGGAGTTCGGCCTGTTCCCCGCCATGGTTCAGCGGAATGTGCATCTCTCTTTGGGGATGGCGATCGTGTTTCTCATCAAACCATCGAAGAAGTGGGGACGGTGGGGGAAGCTCTTTGACGGGGTATTGCTTGTCGGGGCCTTTGCCGCTTGTTGGCATTTGATTTTTACCTTCAAAGATGTGGTCATGCGGGGAGGTAACCCGACGAACCTTGATCTCCTGTTGGGAGGTATCTTAATTCTTCTCGTCCTTGAAGGGACACGCCGCGTTTTGGGATGGCCCCTCCCGATAATAGCGATAGTCGCGATCCTGTACGCCCTTTTCGGGGGATATATTCCTGGTACCTGGGGCCATCGAGGGGTCTATTGGGACGAGCTGATAGGGTATAATTATTTGACAACCGAGGGAATCTTTACGATTCCTTTGGGTGTTTCGGCCAGCTTTATCTATATCTTCATCTTGTTTGGGGCCTTTCTCGTTCAGTCGGGGACGGGGGCCTTTTTTATCAGGCTTGCCAACGCCATTGCCGGGCGGTACCGGGGAGGACCGGCCAAAGTGGCGATTTTCAGCAGTTCGCTGTTTGGAACGATTTCAGGGAGCGCCGTGGCTAATGTGGTCAGTACGGGGTCCTTCACGATTCCGTTGATGAAGAAGATAGGATACCGTTCCACCTTTGCTGGAGCGGTGGAGGCGGTGGCGTCCACGGGGGGACAATTCATGCCTCCCGTGATGGGGGCAGGTGCCTTTATCATGGCGGAAATGTTAGGGGTTCCCTACGTTCGTGTCTGCGCGGCGGCCGTTTTACCTGCCGTCCTCTATTTTTTCTCCCTCTTCTACATGACCCACATGGAGGCGCTCCGGTTGAATCTGAGGGGGATGGAGGAGGGAGAGATACCTTCGTTGATGAAAACTTTACGGGAGGGAGGTCATCTTCTCATCCCCGCGGGTATCTTGCTCTATCTCCTCATCGAGGGCTATTCCCCCATGAAGGCGGGATTTTGGTCGATCGTTGCGATTCTTCTTTGCAGCGCCTTGCGGCGGGAAACGCGGATGCACGTAAGAAAGATTGTTTTTACGCTGGCGAAAGGGGCGACGGGAGCCTTAGAGGTGATTATGGCGTGCGCGTGTGCCGGTATCGTGATTGGAGCCGTGACACAGACGGGGCTTGGATTGAAATTTTCGGGGCTTGTCGTCGAGGCATCGGGTGGATCTCTCATCCTTTCTCTGATTTTTATTATGATTGCCACCCTCATTTTGGGAATGGGATTGACCACATCCGCGGCCTATATCCTTACCGTTATCCTGGGAGGACCCGTTCTATTAAAATTGGGGGTTCAGCCGATCGCGGCGCACATGTTTGTGTTCTACTATGCGTGTCTCTCGGCCATCACACCCCCCGTCGCCTTGGCGGCCTTCGCGGGGGCGGGTATCTCAGGGGCGCGCCCGTTTGAAACAGGCTTTACCGCGATGAAATTGGCGATTATTGCCTATTTGGTTCCTTTCACATTCATCTACCATCCTGCGCTGTTGTGGGAAGGATCAATATTGGGCATTGCGCTGGCGTTCTTTTTTGATTTGGCGGGTTGCGTCGCCATCGGCTCGGCACTCATGGGGTTTTTCTTGAGGCCTCTGGGTTTTGCAACCCGTTTTATTCTGTTTCTTTCCTCGCTGGGAATGTTCTGGCATGATCCGCGTATTCGTCTGACTGGAACGGTGTTGTTTGTGCTTCTCATAGGAAAGGAGGTTTTTGCCTTTAAAAAAGGGAAGAAGGAATAGAATGGAAAAGGGAACATAAAAGAGGGATGCCATGGATAAGGTGTGGGAAAAGGCCCTGAAAGAGCTTAGGAGAAGAAAGGCAAGGGCCGCGCTTGGTGGAGGAGAAAGGGAAGTTGAACGGCAGCATGCCAAGGGGAAAATGACGGCTCGAGAACGTATTAACCGGCTTCTGGATCCCGGAAGCTTTGTCGAATTGGGAATGTTGGGGGCCACGAAGGAGGATGCGGCGAAGGATATTTACGGGGATGGGATTGTGACCGGGTTTGGTAAGATCGACGGCCGTCTTGTTGGAATCTTTTCGCAAGACTATACCGTTTGGAAGGGTTCCTTCGGAGAGGTGCATCGGCTCAAGATGAATAATGTGATGGATAAGGCGCGGGACCTGGGGGTTCCGATGATCTGTCTCTGGGATGGATCGGGAGGGCGGTTGGAGCTCAACGCCTATATCAATCCCGCCCACTATTCCACTTTCAAGCGGTTCGCGAGAAATTCGGGACTGATTCCCCAAATCTCCGCCATGCTAGGTCCCTCCCCCGGTAATGGAGCCTATGGACCTGCAATGACCGATTTCATCTTCATGGTGGATGGCCTGAGTTATGTCTTTGCTACCGGCCCGAAAGGGACAAAGGCGGAAGTTGGGGAAGAAATTACCATGGAGGCATTGGGGGGAGCCAAGGTTCATTGCCAAAAGTCGGGATTGGGGGATGCCCGTTTCGCATCGGAAGAGGAATGCTTTGCCGCGATCCGGAGGCTTTTGTCTTTCCTGCCTTCCAATCATGAGGAGTTGCCCCCTCGGGGGCAACCTTCGACGACCCCTCCTTGGATCAATGAAAAGTTGAATGGCTTGGTTCCCAGCGACAGCCGCCAAAGCTATGACATGCGTAAGGTGATCTTGGAGCTGGTGGATCGGAGAGATTTTTTCGAGATAAAACCGGAGTTTGCGAAAAACATCATCACAGGATTTGCTCGACTGAATGGCCATTCCGTTGGGATATTGGCGAACCAACCGCTTTTTATGGCAGGCTCGTTGACCATCGATGCCTCGGTCAAAGCCGCTCGGTTTGTCCGGTTTGCGGATTGCTTCAATATCCCTTTGATTATGTTGGTGGATACGACGGGGTATCTTCCTGGGTCCCAGCAAGAACATAATGGTCTTCTGCGGAATGGAGCCAAACTTCCATTCGCCATTGCCGAGTCGACGGTTCCCAAAATTGCCTTGCTGATCCGGAAGGCGTACGGTGGGGCGAAGCCCGCCATGGGGATAGACAAGGATTTGGGAGTGCATGTGGTGTATGCGTGGCCTATCGCGGAGTCGGGCGTGATGGGGGCAAGGGCCACGGTCAAAGTCCTTTTCAAGGACGAGATCGAGGCGGCAAAGGATCCTGAGGCGTTTTTTGAAGAAAAGGTACAAGAGTTTCGAGAGACGACCAATCCCTATATCATGGCCAATTCCACGTTCATCGATGATGTCATTGAGCCTGCCGAAACTCGGGGACGGTTGATAGCGACGCTTGAGATTCTTCTTTCGAGGCGGGGCCTACCGAAGGGAAAAACAAACCACGGAAATATCCCGCTTTAGTGGCAATGGAGACTCATGATAGATAGTGCCTTTCTCGTCTGGATAACAAAGCGAATGATACCACCCCTGCGAGTCCCACGGTTCCTCCTCCGATAAACGTGGCGAAGAGGCTGAAGGTTTGAGAAGTTAAGCCCGCGAAGATGGGACCGATGATCATCCCGATGCTGTGGAACAGGACGAAGAGGCTCATCATGGAACCCATCTCTCCGATCTTCTTTCCCTCCTCCACGACAAGGGCGCTCAGGGCCGGCATGGCGATGCCCCCGGAGATTCCGAGAAGGAAATTCACCCAGAATATTTCCGTGAAGTTTCGCGTAAAAGGGATGAGAATGAGGGCCGTGGCGGCCATGGTACCCCCGAGGGTGACAAACCATTTCTTGGGGAGTTTGTCCGCCAGTTTCCCGAAGGGGGTTTGAAGCAGGGTGGCAATGAGGATATTGAGGGAGATCAGGATGCCGATCCTGGAGCTGGAGAGTTTCAGGACGTTGTCGCCGAAAATGGGAAGGAAGGCCCAGGTAACCCCGATACCGATGGAGAAGCAGAGACGGTAGAGGAAGATGCCCTTCAGCGCTTTGGGTTTAAAAAACTTTCGATATCCCCTGGAGACAGGGTTGGGATCGACCGCCTTTTTCTTTTCCGGCAGGAAGAAAAGGGACGTCAGAAAGCCGATAAAGCTCAGAACCCCCATGGCGTAGAAGCTGCTGTCCATGCCGAAGGCGTCCTTGACGATCCCCCCGAGGATGGGACCCGCGGCAAGCCCGCCAAAGAAGAAGAGATTGAAGGTGCCCATATAGGTTCCCTCTTTCCCCTTGGGTGTGATCTCTCCCATGTAGGCTAAAGCGATGGGAATGACCATGGCGGCGGCGATTCCTTGAACCGTGCGCGTCAGGATCAGCAGGGGGATGTTGGTCGATTTGAGATACCCGATGGAGGTAAGGGAAAAGAGGAACAGACCGGCCGTGATGAAGATCTTTCGCCCTCGCCTGTCGGAAATCTTTCCGATGAGGGGGAGGAG
>Ga0256914_1003021_pt1 | contig 13571 bp, 15 predicted proteins | sample HulkmetaG_FD_191571 | JGI IMG/M metagenome (GOLD analysis project Ga0256914, IMG submission 191571) | Hydrothermal chimney microbial communities from Main Endeavour vent field at the Juan de Fuca Ridge, Pacific Ocean - Hulk | ecosystem: Environmental > Aquatic > Marine > Hydrothermal vents ... | reverse complement strand
CGGGCATGCGCTACGCGCATCAATTGGATGAGGCGGAGGTGGTTGCGCTGGCCGCGGCCGCGGGCCTGGAAGTGGTGGAGCAGTTCGTGGCCGATGGACGAGAGCGCGATCTGAGTTTGTACAGCGTACTGCGGCCAGCAGGGGGCGTTTCGGTTTTGGGACAATTATCTCATGGCGCATTGACCGAGTGAACGCAGACACTGCTGGCCCCACTCCCATCATCTTTGCTTGCTCCCGCGCCGAGAGGGTCGGGGAGAGGATATTGGGAACGCTCACCGAGCAGGGGGTGCGCTTCAATTTTTGGGCAATTTGTCTAATGGTGCACCGGCCGAGTGAACTCAGGCTCTGCAGGCGCTTCGCGCCAACGGTCGCCCTACGGCGACCTGGACGGCGGAGGCCGTCCGCTGGCCGCAGGCCTGAAGCGCCCGACTTGAGTCGGCCAGGAACGCAAAAAAGCGCCCCCATTTTGAAACACACCCCCGAGCAGGCGACAAGTGGAAAAAAATGGCAATCTGAGCTAAACTTGGGGACGCCGAATTCATTCCTCCTCATGCTGCGCCTGGCCATAATCTCGTCAGCAGGCATCGCTCCCTCCGCACGCGGCTGTCCAGGCAGCCTCTCGAACGTTACCCGCGCCCCGAAGGGGAAAATCCGACCATGAACATCACCCGCATCAATCACATCGCCATCGTCGTCCATGATCTGGATGAGGCCATTCGCACTTATCACGATAAGCTGGGCATGGAAGTAAGCCAACGTCTGATCATGCCCGAGCAGGAGGTGGCCATTGCGTTTCTGCCCGCGGGCGAAAGCGCCATCGAGCTGATCTCCCCCATCACCGAGACCTCGGGCGTAGCCAAATATCTGGCCAAACGCGGGGAGGGACTGCATCACATCTGCCTGGAAGTGCCCGACGTGGAGATGAGCCTGGCCGAGCTGGCCGCGCGGGACGTCCGCCTTATCAACAACCAGTGCATTCCTGCGGCCGAGGGCATGGGCTTCTTCGTGCATCCCAAGGCCACCCACGGCGCCCTCATCGAATTCTTGGAGCCCTATCACGAAGAGGATGAACATGATGTCTGAATGGCTGATTGGCCTTGCGCTTCTGCTTTCCTGGCTCATCCGCCTGGCGCCCCCCATCATCCTGCTCTCCCTGGCCGCGCTGCTCTTCATAGGAATGGGGCGGAGAAGACGTGATCGGGCCATTCGCCTGCTGGATGGCTTTCCCGTCGTGCTGGAACGGGAGGATGGATCCCGGCGCTCGGGCGTGTTGCGCGTCCACCGGGAAGGGTTGACGCTGGAGTATGCGCTGCCCGCCACCGGCCACACGCCGCCTGTCCCCATCGCCTATCTCCACTACGAGGCCGAGTGGCGATCCATGAATGCAATCTACCGCTTCGATGATGAGCTGAGCAAGCAGGACAGGGAACTTCGTCAGAAACAACTGGATGCGAATCTTTCGCCCCGACCCCAAAAGCGCCGCGGGCGGCCCGGCCAATGGATCGACAGGCTGACCGACCGGGCCATCGCGGCGTGGGCGCGTCTGCGCGGCGATGCTTTTCCCCACCCCACCTTTCTGCCCCTGCCCCACGCCGGCGTCTCGGTATTGACGGGCTTTGCCGGAGACAGCGTCAACGACATGCTGGAGAGAAATCTGGGCAAGCAGGTCGTGGTGCGACATTATGCCAACCACGCGCTGCATCGACGCCAGGGAGCCCTCGCGGCTTATTCCCGCTACTTCCTCTTACTGGCCCGAACGCCCGTCTCGCAGCAAATGAATGTGCGCTTGCGGCCAGAGAAAGGTGCGGGGCAGGAATTGACTCTGCGCTGGCAGTGGAAGGAGGGGAAGCTCGAAATCCGTAACCTCAGCGCCTATCCCCTGCTTCTGGATCACATCCGAGTGGCCGGGCAGGTGCAAGATCTGAGCATGATGATCGCGCCGGAGTCCGCCTTTTCTCTGCGAGTGGAGGCCCCAGCCCGGGGAGAAGTAACGCTTGCCGCCCGCATCGTCCGCGAAGGCGATATGCTGCTGCCCCGCAACCGGGCCATCGTGCGCTATGCCGCGGACCTGCCTGATTTTCTGGCCGCGCTGGATGTGGGCGTCACCCTTTCGCCCCCGGAAGAGCGGGACGAGGAAACCGCCCGATTGCAGCGAGAATTGAAGAAGCGTCCGGGCGATCCCGCTATTGCCGCGGCGCTGGCCCGGCATCTGCTCCAGCAGGGCAAGCTGGATGAAGCGGAGCGTTACTACCGGCAAGCGTTGCGCAGCGCCCGCTCGCTGCCCGATGGCGGCGAACGGGTGCAATTGGAGCTGGCGCAGCTGCAAATGTATCGTGAAGATGGAGGAGGGTTGGCTTCGTGACGTTGATTCTTGGTATCGAAACTTCGTGCGATGAAACCGCGGCCGCGGTGCTGCGGAATGGACGCGTTCTGCTCAGCAATGTGGTGGCTTCGCAGATCGAGTTGCATCGACAATATGGCGGCGTATTCCCCGAGATGGCCTCTCGCCAGCACGTGCGGGCCATTATTCCCGTGGTGCAGCAAGCTCTGAGCGATGCGGGCGTTGGCTGGGATGAGCTGGATGCGGTGGCCGTGACCCGCGGTCCGGGACTGGCGGGCTCTTTGCTGGTGGGCATGAATGCAGCCAAGGGCGCGGCCTGGGCCCGCGGCCTGCCGCTGGTGGGCGTCAACCACCTGGAAGGACACATTTACTCCAATTGGATCGAAGCCGAGGGCAATCGGCCAGACAAGACGTTTCCGGTGCTGGCGCTCATCGTCAGCGGAGGCCACACCGAGCTGATTTTGATGAGCGGACACGGACAGTATCGACGGCTGGGAGGAACCATCGATGACGCTGCGGGCGAGGCTTTCGACAAAGTGGCCCGGGTGCTGGGCCTGGGCTATCCCGGCGGCCCCGCCATCCAAAAGGCCGCTCAGGCGGGCGATGAACGGGCGTGGCGATTCCCCAAAGCCCGCACCAAACATCCCTACGACTTCAGCTTTAGCGGCCTGAAGACCGCGGTGCTGCGCGAGGTGCAACGGCAGGAGGGACAAGATCTTGCAGCCAGCCGCAAACTGACGCCGGGGGAAAATCTTACGCCGCAGGTTGTGGCGGATATGGCCGCGTCGTTTCAGCGGGCCTTGGTGGATGCACTGGTGGAAAAGACCGTGCTGGCCGCACAGGAGAGGGGCGTCAGCGAGATTTGCGTCTGCGGCGGCGTCTCGGCCAATGCGGCTCTGCGTCGGACTATGACCGAGCGCTCGCCAGTGCCTGTGTCGGTCCCGCCCCTCTATCTCTGCACCGACAATGCGGCCATGATCGCGGCCGCGGGGCACTATCGATTCATCGCAGGAGAACGCTCGGGCCTGGACATGGATGTGATCCCAAATCTGCGATTGGTGTGAGCACAGGCCCGTGGGCCCGGCATCAGCAGATGCGCGGCAGCAGATCGCCCGTCAGCGGCGTCACCACTCGCTGCGATCCCAACGGCGTCTCCATCACCACCACGCCCGGCCGCACATCGGTCACCTCGCCCAATCGCACCGCCCGTGCGCCCAGCGGATGCCCGCGCAGCGCAGCCAGGGCCGCGTCCACCTCTTCCCGCGGTGCGATGGCAATGAATACGCCCTCGTTGGCCACGTAGAGCGGATCCAGGCCCAGCAGCTCGCACGCGGCCCGCGCCGGCTCCAGCATGGGGATGACCTCCTCGCGGATGCTCATGCCCACGCCCGAGGCCCGGGCCAGCTCATTCAGCGCGGTGGCCAGCCCCCCGCGGGTGGCGTCGCGCATGGAGCGGGTGTGCGGCGCGGCGTCCAGCATCCGGGCCACGATCTCGTACAGGGGCGCAGTGTCGCTCTCCAGCCCACTGTCGAAGGCCAGCCCTTCCCGCTGCAGCATGATGGCCATGCCGTGGGAGGCGATAGGCCCGCTGAGCAGGATGACATCACCAGGCCGGGCGTTGCCCGCGTCGATATCCAGATGCGAGGGAACCACGCCCACGCCCGCGGTGCTGATGTACACGCCATCCCCCTTGCCCCGCTCCACCACCTTCGTATCCCCGGCCACCACCTGCACCCCGGCCCGCTTCGCAGCTTCAGCCATCGACTTGGCGATGCGCTTCAATGCCGCCACCTCCAGCCCCTCCTCGATGATGAAGGACGCGGCCAGCCACAGGGGCCGGGCCCCCATCATGGCCAGATCGTTCACCGTGCCGTACACCGCCAGTTCGCCGATATCCCCGCCCGGGAAGAACAGGGGACTGACCACATGCCCGTCGATGCTGAACGCCAGCCGTCCCTCTTCCTGCGCGGCGATGACAGCGGCGTCGTTCATGCGGGCGAGAACGGGATTGTTGAAATGCGCGGCGAAGACCTCGCGGATGAGCTCCTGCGTCATCCGCCCGCCCGCGCCGTGGGCCAGGGTGATGTATTTAGTAGATCGATTCATGAATTTTTTGAGAAATAGCGAACATTTGGAATACCCTCAAAGTCAACATCCTGTGTCCACAAAGTCGCCCGAAATACCCGAGCAGTTGCCAGGATCAAACTGTCAGCCATGGGGATTTTCAGTTCCGTCGAGAGCTTCGCCGCGGTTAGGGCAATTGCTTCATCCACCTCAACCACTAACGCTTGTTCCATAAATGCAATTGCCTGCAGCGCCTCTGTTTCTCCCGATTCCCGATGGATTTTCTTGAACACCTCATACAAATTGATGGTGGAGACAATCAGTTCGTCTACATTTTGAATAACTGGTCGAAAAAGATGTGCGTTCTTTCCTTTTGCAAAATACTCTATCCAGCCAGAAGAATCGACGAGATTCATATTCGATCCTCTTTTTCTCTCTCGATGGTCGTATCCATGCCTTCCAAAAAGCCGTAAGCTTCATCAGCAGACATCACAGGGATGAGCTCAATTCGACCATTGTAGGTGATAACCTGGATTTTTTGGCCAGGATGAATTTGGAGGCTGTCGCGAGCTTTCTTGGGAATAACAACTTGGAATTTAGGTGAAACCGTAACTGTACTCATACTAAAACCTCATCGATGGCAGATTGGTAAGACGAAATAATTATATCATAACTGGCGTACAGTACAAGTAATGCGCCGCACACGCACCTTCGTCCGAGACCATGCAGGGGCCAAGTGGACGGTCGGGGGTGCAGATTTTGCCAAACAGCGGGCAGTCGGGCGGTTCGATGACGCCCCGCAGCACCTCGCCGCAACGGCAGCCGGGCGGTTCGCGGGAGGGAATGTCGGGGAGGGTGAAACGGGTCCGGGCGTCGAAGGCGCTGTACTCGGGCCGCAGACCCATGCCGCTGCCGGGCAGGATGCCGAAGCCCCGCCAGGGCGCATCCGCCGGCTCGAAGACTTCGTGCATGACGCGCAAGGCGGCCGGATTGCCCTCGGGCCGCACCGAGCGGCTGTAGGCATTGGCCGCCCGCGCCTCGCCCGCCGCCACCTGCTCCACCAGCATCTTCACCGCCAGCAGGATGTCAACCGGCTCGAAACCCGACGCCACCACCGGGATGCCGTAGTCGTCGGGCAGGAAGTCCCACGCCCGCAGGCCGATGATGGTGGAGACATGCCCCGGCCCGATGACGCCATCCAGCCGCACCTCACCCGCGTCGAGGATGGCGCGCATGGCCGGGGGCGTGTATTTGTGCATGGAGTAAACCGAGAAGTTGGGGACGCCGCGGGCGCGGGCCATCTGCATGGCCGCGGCCACGCCCGGCGCGGTGGTCTCGAAGCCCACGCCCAGGAACACTACCTGACGTTCGGGATGACGCTCGGCCAGGGTCACCGCGTCCAGTGGGGAGTACACGACCCGCACGTCAGCGCCCGCGGCCGCGGCCTCCTGCAACGTCTGCGTCGTGCCCGGCACCCGCATCATGTCACCGAAGGTGGCCAGGGTGACGTCGGGCAGCCCGGCCAGGGCGATGGCCCGGTCGATGTCCAGCTGATCGGTGACGCACACAGGGCAGCCGGGCCCGGAGAGCAGGCGCACGTTTTCGGGCAGGGCCTGACGGATGCCGCTCTGCATGATGGCGTGGGTGTGCCCGCCGCAGAACTCCATGAAGGTCATGGGCCGGTCGGCCAGCTCGGCGATGGCGGCCAGCAGGGAGCGGGCGAGGGTGGGGTCGCGGAAGGTTGGCATGGGGAAGTATTCAGTAATCAGTAATCAGTGGGAGTGCTGGCGATGGCTCCCATTTCCGCCAGCATATCGAGGGTGATGCGGGCTTCCTCTTCGTCGATGACGCCGATGGCGAAGCCGGTGTGGATGAGGACGTAGTCGCCCGGTCGGGCCTGGGGCAGGAGCTGCACGCTGATGACGCGCTGCACGCCGCCGAAGTCCACGGTCGCGAGTTGGTCGGGGGTGATTTGCAGGATTTTTGCGGGAACGGCTAGACACATGATCAGTATTCAGTATTCAGTATTCAGTATTCAGTGAGCGGTGAGCGGTGAGCGGTGAGTGTGGGCGGTGATGGCGGCCTGGCCCAGGGCGATGCCGCCATCGCCGGGCGGGACGTGGCGATGGGTGTAGATGGTGAAGCCCCGGGCCCGAAGTGCGTCGGTCAGGCCCGTGAGGAGGATGCGGTTGAGGAAGCAGCCGCCGCTGAGCGCAACTTCGCGGAGGCCCGTGTCCGCGGCGATGCGTTCGACCAGGGCCGCGGCCGCGGCGATGAGGGTCTGGTGGAAGCGGGCCGCGATGACCGCGGGCGCCACGCCCGAGCGCAGGTTCGCCAGCGCCCGTTGCATGATGGCCTGGGAGGGAATTTCGTACAAGTCGGCCATGTCCTCAGGTTCGATGGCCCAGGCAGGCTGGCTGGGCGCGGTGCGGGCCAGAGTTTCCAGCTCCATCGCGGCCTGTCCCTCGTAGGTCACGCGTGTGCGCAGACCGATGAGCGCAGCCATTGCATCGAACAGCCGCCCGGCGCTGGAGGTGCGGGGACTGTTGAGCCCGCGGCGGGCCTGTTCTGCGACCACGTTGATCTCACGCAAAGGCGCAAAGGACGCAAAGATTTCATCTGTTTCGCCCGGCGTTCTGGCATCCTGGCGTGAGAGCAACCCCACCGCGATGCGCCAGGGCTCGCGGATGGCGGCCTCGTTGCCCGGCAGCGCGAAGGGGGCGAAGCGCCCGACCCGGCGATAGCCCGCCAGATCGGCCACCAGGAATTCGCCGCCCCAGATGGTTCCGTCGGGCCCGTAGCCCGTGCCATCCCAGGCCAGGCCGATGACAGGCCCGGCCACGCGGTTCTCGGCCAGGCAGGCCGCGATGTGGGCGTGGTGGTGCTGGACTGCGGTGCGGGGGAGGTCGGCCAGCCCGGGCAGTTGGGCCAGGATGGCGTCTGCGGTCTGGGCGAAGTCGGGATGCAGGTCGTGGGAGATGCGCGCGGGCCGGACGCCGAACAGGTCGAGATAGCGGCGGATGCTCTCGATCTGGAAATCCCACACCCGCACGTCATCCATCTCGCCGATGTGCTGGCTGAGGAAGGCTTTGTCCCGGGCCAGCAGACAGAAGGTGTTTTTCATAAAGCTGCCCAGGGCCAGCACCGGTTCGGGCGTCTCGAACGCGAGCTGGATCGGTTCGGGTGCGTAGCCGCGGGAGCGGCGGATGGGGACGGGGTGCTCATCCGCCACGAAAATCACGCTGTCGTCATTGCGGTTGTGGATGGGGCGGTCGTGGAGGAGAAAGGCGTCGGCCAGCTGGGCGAGATGCTCCCGGGCATCGTCGTTGGTGCGGGCGATGGGCTCATCCCGGCGGTTGCCACTGGTCATCACCAACGGACGGTTCAGGTCTCGCAGCAGCAGATGGTGCAGCGGCGTGTAGGGCGGCATCACGCCCACCGTGTCCTGGCCCGGCGCGATGGCGGGGCTGAGGTCGGTGTCGGCGCGGGCGAAGAGGAGGACGATGGGCGCGGCGGGCGATGTCAGGGCTTCGGCCTCGGCGGGGGAGACGCGGCAATAGCGGCGCACGGTCGCCAGATCGGGCGTCATCACGGCCAGAGGCTTGTGCGGACGCTCCTTGCGCTGCCGCAGGCGCAGCACCGCGTCGTGGTTGGTGGCGTCGCAGGCGAGATGGAAGCCGCCCAGGCCCTTGATGGCGAGGATGCGGCCTGCCAGCAGCAGGGCCTCGGCCTGGCGCAGCGCGTCGTCCCGCTCGGCCCGCGGGGCGCCCGCCATTTCCAGCCAGATGTGCGGGCCGCAGTCGGGGCAGGCGTTGGGCTGGGCGTGAAAGCGCCGATCCAGCGGGTTTTCGTATTCGGCCCGGCAGGCGTCGCACATGGGAAAGCGGGCCATCGTGGTTGCAGGCCGGTCGTAGGGCAGGGCCTGGATGATGCTGAACCGGGGACCGCAGTTGGTGCAGTTGATGAAGGGATAGCGATAGCGGCGATCGGCCGGATCGAACAGCTCGCGCAGGCAGTCGGGGCAGGTGGCCACATCGGGCGAAATCAGGGTGAAGCCGCTTTCCTCCTGGCTTTCCAGAATGACAAAGCCCGCTGCGGGATCGTGGCCGTTGGCGGGCAACATGCGGCGTCGGATGGCGGTGATGCGGGCCAGGGGCGGGGCCTGCGCGCCCAACGCCTGAGCGAACGCGTCCCGCGCGGCCTCAGGCCCCCACACCTCGATGTCCACCCCCCGGCTGCTGTTACGCACCCAACCGCTAAGCGCGTGCTCCCGGGCCAGGCGATAGATAAAGGGCCGGAAGCCAACGCCCTGCACGATGCCGTCGATGTGAATATGCTCGCCATCCATGATGCGTTTCAGGACTAAAAGGCCTCGATTTGTGCGGTCAGCCATGTGATCCAGGCGTCGAACCCCTCGCCTGTTTTGGCGGAGAGGGGGAAGAAGGCCAGGCCCGGGTTCAGCGCCTCGACCCCGCGGCGGAAGTAGTCCATGTCGAAGTCGAAGTAGGGCAGGATGTCGGTTTTGTTGAGGATGATGGCCTGGACGCCGCGGTACATGGTGGGATATTTGTAGGGCTTGTCATCGCCCTCGGGCACGCTGGCGATGAGCACATTCAGATGCACGCCCAACTGGAAGCTGGCCGGGCAGATGAGATTGCCCACGTTCTCGATGATGAGCAGATCGGTGCCTTCGAGATCGATCTGGCCCAGCGCGTTTTGCAGCATCACCGCGTCCAGATGGCAGGCGCCGCCGGTGTTGATCTGCACCGCGTGCACGCCGGTCTCGGCCATGCGATCCGCGTCGATGGTGGTGGCGATGTCGCCATCCACCCCCGCGATGCGATAACGGTCTTTCAGCGCCTTGATGGTGCGCACGATGACGGTGGTCTTGCCCGCGCCGGGCGAGGCCATAAAGTTGACGGCCACGGTGTCGGTGCTGTCCAGCAGGTCGCGGTTATCTCGGGCCAGATGGTCGTTGGCCTTGAGGATGTTTTCGACGACAGGGACGGTGGTGGTTGGGGACATAATGGTCTCCTCGGCTTGTTGTTGGAGGAATTTCTGTTTTTTGGTTAGGAGAAATAACGGGGCAGGGGAAGGATATTCGATATTGGGTATGAACGCGCTCCTGAATATCCAATATCGAATACCCGATATCCACCAATATCAAACGGCATTGGCCAGGACGCCTTCCATTTCTTCAATATCGATGCTCTCCAACCGAAATTCATCGCCCTGGATGAGATCGACGTGGAAGCCGCTGCATTGCGGGCAGATGAGGCTGCTTTCGTCAAAAGTAAATTCCGCGCCGCAGTCTCGGCAATGGAAGCGGGCTGGAATGCGCTGGAAGTTGAGGCGGGCGCCCGCGGCGATGGTGTCCTGGGTGAGGATATCCCAATAGAACTGCACGCTGTCATCCACGATGCTGGAGAGCTGGCCGATGGCCAGGTTCAGGGCCAGGACGCGACGGGCGTTGCGCCGGGCCGCGTGGTCCAGCGTCAGTTCCAGCAGGCTCTGAACGACAGGGAGTTCGTGCATGGACAGTTCATCAGATGTTAGGGAGAAAGCGAAGGGATGTTTTCCTCCCGATCTTACTCCTCGCCCCGCCAAAGTGATATGACGCGGATCACAACCTTATTCCCTTTTAGGAAATAGCTCTAATGTCCTGATTGCAGATTCGAGAATATCTGTTGAACCTGAATGAATGGAGGCAATCTGCCACAAGCCGACCATGGATGGGGCAGGCCCGCCTTCGGCGTATGGTTATGCAATCAGCTCTGATGTTTTGTAGAATGACAGGGAGTGCGACAATTCACTTTCAATCGTAACTACTCAGGTCTCTGCCATGTACGCTGCCGCGGGCGCGTCCTCTTTTGCATGATGTCGTCAAACGTCCTGCTTCAAACGTCAATAAACCCACGCGATGCGGGCGTCGCAATACAAAATCCCACGCTTGACGTTTTACGTTTGACGCCTGGGCGGTCAGAAACGCTTATTTCATGACATCAATCACGGTCAAGCATGCCACCTGAGTAGTTACTTTCAATCTTTACATGGAGAAGAAGATGAGTCCCGAAGATTACGCCGATCTTTTCGAACGCCCCTTGCTCGCCACTCTGGCCACCATCATGCCCGACGGCTCGCCGCAGGCCACGCCTCTCTGGTTCGATTACGACGGGCGATACATCCGCATCAATTCGGCCCGGGGCCGCGCCAAGGATCGCAACATGCGCCGGGAGTCGCGGGTGGCGCTGGTCATCGTGGACGATGGGAATCCATACCGCTACGTGCAAATCCGCGGCCGCGTGGTGCAAATCATCGAAGGCGATGTCGCCCGGGAGCACATCAATCAACTCTCGCGACGCTATACGGGCCAGGACTGGAAGCTGATGCGTCCTGATGAGGTGCGGGTGATGTACATCATCGAGCCTGAACACATCTCGGGCCTGGGATAAACTTTTCGCGTCACGTTTGGAGATGGGGCCCATCAGATTCTGAAACCCGGCTGAGGATTTTTGCGTAGAAAGCATAGAATCACATCTTCAGTCGGTCTTTCAGGAGGCAAAATGACCACGTCACCCAATAATTCGAGCATTCCCAATCAGCGGCAGTTGCCCGGCGGCGAAGGGGCGGCGGCGAAACGGTTCTTCCGTAGCGACGCCGACAGGCTCATCAGCGGCGTCGCCGGCGGCATGGCCGCTTATCTGAATATGGACGCCACCATCGTGCGTTTGCTGTGGGTGCTGGTGACCATCGTCACGGGAGGTGCGGCCTTCTGGCTATATCTGGCGCTGTGGCTATTGCTACCGGTGGGCGACAACGCCCGCGGCCAGGTGGAAGCTCCCATCATCCAGATCGGCGAGAAAAGTATGGGCATTATCGCCTGGGTCTTGATCGCCCTGGGGGTTTTGTGGCTACTCTCCAACTTTGGCATACTTCCGGCTATTTGGCATGGTTTCAGCGGCGTGCTTGGCATCCTCAATATGCTGTTCTGGCCCGTGGCGCTGATCGCTGGCGGATGGATCGTTCTCGCCAAGCTGGGCCGCACCGAGGCCATCACCCAGAAGATCAGGGGTGGCATGCCAGAGGGGGAATCGGTCAGGACCGGCGTCCGCGATGGGTATCGGTCCATACGGGAGAAAACGCCATTGAAGCGGAGCAAAGAAGATCGCTTGCTTTTGGGCGTGTGCGGCGGCATTGCCCGATGGCTGAATATCGATGCCATCATCGTGCGCATCCTGTGGGCGTTGTTCACGATCGCATTTCTGGGCACAGGCGTCATCGTTTACATCATCTTGGCGTTCATCATGCCAGAAGAGGATGATGGCGGAGCCATCGAAACCGTCGAGGGCGAAGTTCTCGACCCGGTGTCGCCCGCGAGCGGACGCTGATCCTCTTTCATTCGCTCCATCCCCACCTGACGAACCAACGTCTTGACCCTCGGGCCTCGCAACAGTAGCCCGAGGGTTTTGTTTGTGAAGGGGATTGGCCGAATGGTTCGGGGCATTGGGCGCGGCCCCTCCTTGACTTCCTTCCCCGCTCCGAGACGGCAGGGGCGGCGTTGAGGAAGGGGGATCCGATAGCGCCGGTGGTCGCGGGAGCGCGACCTGGACGGCGGCGGCCATCCCCTGGCCGCAGGCCTGAAGCGCCCGACTTGCCTCGGCCGGGAACGCAAAAAACGCCTCCATTCTGAATCGCTTCTTCGTTCCCTCGCGGGTTTCAATCGGGGCGGCTGTTCGTGATAAAATGGGCTACATTCATTTCCATCCACTCATCCAGGAAAGCCATCATGCGATCACAAGCGAAATTCCCAACTCTCGCCTGGGCCACGCTCATTCTCAACGTCTTCGTATCCTTATGGGGGGCGGTGGTGCGGGCCACCGGCTCTGGGGCTGGATGCGGCGCTCATTGGCCCACTTGCGATGGTGAGATTGTGCCCGCCCTGCAATCTTCCGCCCAATGGATCGAATACACCCATCGTCTGAGCAGTGGGCTGGCGCTGCTGGCCGTCATCTGGATGCTTGTTTGGGCGTATCGGGCCTATCCGGGCGGGCATCCGGTGCGCAAAGGCGTCATGGCCTCCATGATTTTCATGATCACCGAGTCGTTGGTGGGCGCTTCGCTGGTTCTTTTCGGCTGGGTGGAAGCCGACGACTCGATGCCCCGGGTGTACATCATGGGCGTGCATCTCACCAACACCTTATTGCTTCTGGGCTCTCTCTTCCTGACCGCGTACTGGTCATCGGGTAAAAAGATGTTCTCTTTCAAAAAGCAGGGCTCGTTGGGATGGATGTACGGCATCGGCGTCATCCTGGGGCTGGTGCTGGTGGTGACCGGGGCCATCATTGCGCTGGGCGATAGTCTCTTCTTGCAGATCGGACTCACGCCCGAGCAATCGCCCGTGGTCGCGGGCATTCTCGCCATTCGGGTTTACCACCCCATCACCTCCATCATCGTCGGGCTATTTTGGATATTCCTGGCCCGTTACGCCGCGGCGGCCCGCCCAACGACCGGAGTCATCCGCTCGGGCAATGCGCTGATCCTCGTCACCATCCTCACTTGGCTGGCGGGATTCATCAATAACTGGCTCCACGCGCCGGTGACGATGCAGGTCATCCACCTGCTGCTGGCCGATCTCTTCTGGTTGGGCATCGTATGGCTCAGCGCAGAGGCTCTGGCCGAAGACGCGCCCCGGGCGGAAAAGGTGAGTTGGTCCGCCATGTTCAGCCTGGGCTGAGCCCCCATTGAGCAACAAGCGTCATCCTCCCCCATGCCCGTTTCAATCGAACCTGTTGAAACGGGCATGGTGCGCGATGGGAGGAGCAAAAGGCTGGGCGTCCATGAAACCAAACCCCTCCGAGAATCATCGGAGTATAATGGATAAACAAAACCCCAAAGTAAAGTCATCAAAAAGAAGGAAAGCCGACCATGACCGATAAAGAAATGCTGGAAGCAGAACAGCAGCCAGAAGCTGAAAATGCGGAAATCCAACCTGAGGCCGAGATCGAGACCCCCGATATCGAGGAGAGCGAGACGGCCGCGGAGGCCGCGGGCGAGGCTGAAGCGAAGCTTGCCGACGAGGTGACCGAGGCGGAAGAGGCTGCCGCGGAGGCCGAAGAAGTGGCCGAGGAAGCCGAGGAGACTGTGGCCGAGATCAACCCGGAGATGG
>Ga0256914_1003020_pt1 | contig 13571 bp, 9 predicted proteins | sample HulkmetaG_FD_191571 | JGI IMG/M metagenome (GOLD analysis project Ga0256914, IMG submission 191571) | Hydrothermal chimney microbial communities from Main Endeavour vent field at the Juan de Fuca Ridge, Pacific Ocean - Hulk | ecosystem: Environmental > Aquatic > Marine > Hydrothermal vents ... | reverse complement strand
CCGGGAGAAGATCGAAACCGATCCCCTCTACTACCGAAGTTCCCGGGGAAGCGAGCCGGGGCTGAGCCTGGGGATGGAGTATCTGACGGAGTGCTGCGACCGGATCGGCGAGTGCCGCTTCACCGAAAGTCCTCTGAGTATCGAAGCGGAGCGGGAGCCGCGGAAGATCTCCCTCGACGTGGAGCGGCTCAACGCCGTCATCGGCCAGGAGATCCCCAAGGGAACGATCCATACCATCCTCAAACGCCTGGGCTTCACCATCCACGGAGCGGGAGCGACCCGTTTCGGGGTGACGGTCCCGCCCTGGCGCCACGACATCGTCAACCTCCAGGATGTGGCCGAGGAGATTCTCCGGATCGTGGGAATCAACCGGATCGAGCCGAAGCCGCTGGAGCTGACGGAGCGCAACCGCATCACCGAGAGCGCCGTGCGGTTCAGGGTCCGCCGGGATCTGCGCCAGCGGGCGACGGCCGCCGGATTCTACGAAGCGGTCACCTACGCCTTCGCCGAGCGGAAGAAGCTGGAGGAGTACGGCTTTCCCACCGTGGAGGAGGAGAAGGAGCTTCTCAACCCCATCGTCGAAGAGCTCAACACCCTGCGGAGCACCCTGACCCTCAACCTTCTGGAGGCGGCGAAGCGCAACGTCAGCTACGGCAAAAAGCGGATCCCCCTCTTCGAGATCGGTTCCGTCTTCGACCGGGAGCGCCGGGAGACGGAGCGTGCCGCGTTCCTCTGGAGCGGTGAGGCGGAGGAGCCTTCGGTCCTCAACCAGGGCAAGCCTCCCCGCATCGACTTTCCGACCTTCGTCCGGCGGCTGGGCGAAGTGCTGGGAGCCTTCGAACTGCGTCCCTGCGAGGCTCATAACGCCCTGATGCATCCCCACCAGTCGGCGACGCTTCTCGTCGAGGGGCGGGAAGCGGGCTGGGTGGCGACCCTGCATCCCACGGTCGCCGAAGCCTTCGGCCTGGAGGCGACGGTGCTGGCGGAGCTGGAGTTCGAGGCGCTGATTCCCTCCCACCGCAACGCCCGTCCCGTCTCCAACTTCCAGGGAACCTTCAAGGACCTGAGCCTCCTGGTGGACCGGGCGCTTCCCTACGAAGCGATGGCCCGGGCGGTCGAGGCCCTGGAGGAGCCGCTGCTGCGGCGTTTCTTCCCCATCGACCGCTATGAGGACGCCCAACTGGGAGAGGGACGCAAGAGCATGACCCTGCGTTTCTTCCTCCAGTCCGACGAAGGAACCCTCTCCGACGAAGAGATCGACGGGGCGATGGCGCGGATTCTCCAGGCCCTCGAAACGGGGTGCGGAGCGACGCTGCGATGAGCCGCGCCCGGATCGCCCCCGCCGCGGGCCCCTTCGACCTGAACCTGGAGGCGATCGCCCCCGACAAGTCGATCTCCCACCGCTGCGCCATGTTCTCCCTCCTCAGCGACCGCCCCTCCCGGATCCGAAACTTTCTCACCGGCGAAGATACCCTCGCCTCCCTCTCCATCGCCGAGCAACTGGGCGCCCGGGTGGAGCGGGAGGGGGGCGAGGTGCGCATCACCCCTCCCAAGCGGCTGAGCGAACCCGACGACATCCTCGACTGCGGCAACGCCGGGACGGGGATGCGCCTCTACTGCGGCCTCCTGGCGGGGGTGGAGGGGAGCTTCGTCCTTACGGGAGACCGCTACCTCCGGGCCCGCCCCATGAAGCGGGTCACCGAGCCCCTGCGGAAGATCGGGGCGAAGATCGACGGCCGGGAGTACGGCAACCTGGCGCCCCTGCACATCCGGGGCGGAGAGCTCCGGGCCTTCCGTTACGAATCCCCCATCGATTCGGCCCAGGTCAAATCGGCCCTGATCCTGGCGGCCCTGCGGGCCGACGGTCCCAGCTACTACCGGGAATCCTTCCTCAGCCGGGACCATACCGAACGGATGCTTCGGGGGATGGGCGCCTCCGTCGAAACCGACGACGAGGGGTGGATCGTCGTCGAGCCCATGAAGGGACCGCTGGAGCCCTTGGAGATCACCGTGCCTGCCGACCCCTCCAGCGCCTTCTTTTTCGCCGTGGCGGCGGCCATCGTACCCGGGGCGAAGGTGCGGATTCCCGGGGTAACCCTCAACCCGACCCGCATCGAAGCCTTCCGGGTCCTGGAGCGGATGGGGGCGGAGATCTCCTACGAAACGACCGAGGATCTCTATGAGCCCATCGGGGAGATCCGGGTCGCCTACGCCGGCCGGCTCCGGGCGGTGGAGGTGAGCGAGCGGATCGCCTGGCTCATCGACGAGCTCCCGGCCCTGGCGGTGGCGATGGCCGTGGCCGAGGGGACCAGCCGGGTCCGCAACGCGGCGGAGCTGCGGGTCAAAGAGAGCGACCGGATCGCCTCGGTCCTGGCGGCCCTCTCCGCCTGCGGCATCGCCACCGAGGAGTATCCCGACGGCTACGCCGTCACCGGCGGCACCCTCCGCAACGCCGTCATCGACAGCCACGGCGACCATCGGATCGCCATGAGCTTCGCCGTGGCGGGGCTGCTCTGCGGGATGGAGATCGAGGACACCGACTGCGTGGCCACCTCCTTCCCCAACTTTTTCGAACTCTTATCCCGGATCACGGAGGTGACGACCGATGGAGATTAGACTCGCTTCCTCCTACGGCTTTTGCTACGGGGTCAAACGGGCGATCCAGATCGCCGAGGAGCATCCCGGCAGCGCCACCTACGGCCCCCTCATCCACAACAAGGACGAGATCGCCCGCCTCAAGGAGAATTTCGACATCGGCCTGGCGGAGAGTTTCGAGGAGGCGGAGCGGGCCGACTCCATCGTCATCCGCACCCACGGCATCCCCAAAAACGAGCTCAAAAAGCTCAAGGCCGAGGGGAAGAAGATCATCAACGCCACCTGCCCTTTCGTGACGACCCCCCAGCAGATCGTCGAGCGGATGAGCCGGGAGGGATACAGCATCGTGGTCTTCGGCGACCGGAACCACCCGGAGATCAAGGGGGTCGTCAGCTATGCCGAGGATCCCCGGGACGCCTTCGTGGTCCTGGAAGAGTCCGATCTGGAGGAGCTTCCCCTCAAATCCAAAGTGGCCATTGTCGCCCAGACCACCCGCAAACCCGCCGATTTCATGAAGATCGTCAACGCCTTGATCCTCAAATCCAAAGAGGTACGTGTCTTCAACACCATCTGCAACGCTACCTTCGAAAACCAGGACGCCGCGGCGGAGCTGGCCCGGGAAGCGGACGTGATGGTGGTGATCGGCGGCAAACACTCCTCCAACACCAAACAGCTCCACTCCATCTGCAAAAACTACTGCGACGACAGTTACCTGGTGGAGAACGAAAAGGAGCTCGACCCCGCCTGGTTCGAGGGCAAAAAACTCTGCGGCATCAGCGCCGGCGCCTCCACCCCCGACTGGATCGTTCGGAACGTCATCGAACGAATACGGGAGATGGGTTGATAGTCGATAGTCGATAGTCGTTGGTCGTTGGTCGTTGGTCGTTGGTCGTTGGTCGTTGGTCGTTGGTCGTTGGTCGTTGGTCGTTGGTCGTTGGTTTCGGGCTGATAAAATTTATTGAACGATATCTGCTCTCAGCTCTCTGCTCTCAGCTTTTCGCTCTCCACTGCCACCACCAAACCACCCCCAATCCCCCAACTCCCATCCCCTAAACTATCCCCCTTTAAACAAAAATGAGTATAATTAGCGCCAAACTCAGTGAAAAGTAAGGATTGGTATATGAAGTTCGAAGACATCGAAATCGAGGATGTTGATTTTGAAGCGATGCTGGAGGAGTCTTTCAAGAAGGAAGACAGCAGCAGCGGGGACCTGACCGAAGGGACCATCGTCAAGATCAACGAAGATGAAAACCAGGCGATTATCGACATCGGCCGTAAGAACGAGGCCTTTGTCTCCCTGGATCAACTGCGGGACGAAGAGGGAAATCTGCTCTTCAAAGAGGGCGACACCATTCCCGTCGTGATTACCGGTATGCGGGGTGAGCGCCCCATGGTCTCCTACGATCTGGCCAAGAAGCGCCAGGCGATGAACGAGTTCATCGAGGAGTACGACGAAAACCAGGAATACATCGTCGAAGGAACCGTCACCAAGAAGAACAAGGGCGGATACGTGGTCGAGGCGGACGGGCTGGAGTTCTTCATGCCCCGGACCCTCTCCTACCTCAGCTCCAAGGTCGACGCCATCGGCAAGAAGGTCAAAGGGGTCATCGTCAAGGTCGACAAGGACAAAGGATCCGTCGTCATCTCCCGCAAGGAGCTCATCGAGCGGGACAAGGCCCGGGTCGCCGAGATCGTCGAGAAACTCCTGGAGAGCAAAGAGCCCGTCGTGGGCGTGGTCAAGAAGATCACCAGCTACGGCATGTTCGTCGACGTCGGGGGCATGGACGGCCTGGTCCACTACTCCCAGATCTCCCACAAGGGTCCCGTCAACCCCTCCAAATATTTCCAGGAAGGAGATGAGGTCAACGTCGTCGCCCTCGACTACGACAAAAAGAAGCGCCATCTCTCCCTCTCCGTCAAAGAGGCCAATCCCGATCCCTGGGAGAACATCGACGAGGTTCTGGGAGTCGGCGATGCCGTCACCGCCACCGTCAGCAACATCGAACCCTACGGCGTCTTCGTCGACCTGGGCGAAGATCTGGAGGCCTTCCTCCACGTTTCCGAGATCAGCTGGGACAAGAACGTCAAGCATCCCAAAGACTACCTGGAGGTGGGCCAGGAGATCAACGTCGAAGTGATCGAGGTGGACAAAGAGAAGCGCCGCCTGCGGGTCAGCCTCAAGAATCTCCTGCCCAAGCCCATGGAGGAGTTCGCCCGCAAACACCGCGTCGGCGACGTCGTGACCGGGACCGTCTCCTCGCTGACCGATTTCGGCGCTTTCGTCAAAATCGACAACGTCGAGGGGCTGCTCCACAACCAGGAGGCCTCCTGGGACAAGAGCAAGCGGGCCAAGGATCTCTTCAAGGTCGGAGACGAGGTGGAGGTGAAGATCATCAAGATCGATACCGACGCCGGCAAGATCTCCCTGAGCAAAAAGGCCCTGGAGAAGTCTCCCGTCGAAGCCTTCGCCGACAGCCACAAGGTGGGCGACATCGTCACCGGAACCGTCAAGGACAAGAAGGACTTCGGGGTCTTCATCGCCCTGGACGACAATGTCGACGCCCTGATCCGTACCGAGGATCTCCAGCCCCTCAAGTTCGAGGAGATCGAGCCCGGCCAGGAGATCAAAGGGGTCATCAGCCACATCGATCCCCGCAATGACCGGATCCGGGTTTCCGTCCGCCGCCTGGAGCGCCAGGAGGAGCGGGAAGCCCTCAAGCACCTCAACGAGGAGCAGGACGACAGCATGACTCTGGGCGATCTGATCAAAGATCAGCTCCAGAAGTAAACCTTTTTAGACAGGAATCGATTCGATGTCCAAATATACCATCGTAGTCTGCGATCATATCCACGAGAGCGGACTCAAAATCCTCGCCTCCGATCCGGAGGTGGAGCTCGTCAACGCAGCCGACGAGCCCAAAGATGTTCTTCTCGAACGCTACATCCCTCTCGCCGACGTCGCCATCACCCGCAGCTCCACCGACGTGGACGACAAGTTCCTCGCCCGGGCCAAAAAGCTCAAGGCGGTGGTCCGGGCCGGCGTGGGGGTCGACAACGTCGACATCCCCGGCTGTTCCAAGCTCGGCATCGTCGTCATGAACGTTCCCACCGCCAACACCATCGCCGCCGTGGAGCTCACCATGGCCCACATGCTCGCCTGCGTCCGGAAGTTTCCCTACGCCCACAACCATCTGAAGCAGCAGCGGATCTGGCGGCGCCAGGATTGGTACGGGATCGAGCTGAAGGACAAGAAACTGGGGATCATCGGCTTCGGCAATATCGGTTCCCGGGTCGGGAAACGGGCCAAGGCCTTCGAAATGGAGGTGATCGCCTACGACCCCTATATCGATCCCAAAAAGGCGACAGATCTCGATATCGCCTGTACCGAGAACTTCGACGAGATTCTCGCCTGCGACATCATCACGATCCACACCCCCAAGACCGAAGAGACCATCGGGATGATCGGGCGGGAAGAGATCGCCAAAATGAAAGACGGCGTCATCCTCATCAACTGCGCCCGGGGCGGTCTCTACGACGAGGAGGCGCTGGTGGAGGGGCTCAAAAGCGGCAAGATCGCCATGGCGGGGATCGACGTTTTCAACAAAGAGCCGGCTACCGACCATCCCCTCCTGGACCTCGACAACGTTACCGTCACCCCCCACCTGGGGGCCAATACCAAAGAGTCCCAGCGCAACATCGCCGTCCAGGCGGCGGAGAACGCCATCGCCGCGGCCAAGGGGATCGCCTATCCCAACGCCCTGAACCTTCCCATCAAGGAGAGCGAACTGCCCGATTTCGTCGCTCCCTTCCTGGAACTGGCCCAGAAGATCGGCTACATGAGCGCCCAGGTCCTCAAGAGCGGGGCCAAGTCGATCAAAGTGAGTGCCGAAGGGCCGGTCTCCGAATACATCGATTCGCTGACCACCTTCGCCACCGTCGGGGTCATGAGCGAAGCTCTCGCCGACAAGATCAACTACGTCAACGCCGAGTATGTGGCCAAAGAACGGGAAATCGAGATCCTCAAGGAGACCCGCCCCGACGCCAAGGGGTTCAAGAACCTTTTGACCCTCAAACTGACCGCCCAGAACGGCAGCGTCATCCGCATCAGCGGGACCGTGTTTGAAGAAAACCTGCAGCGCATCGTCGATATCGACGGCTACACCCTGGACCTGGAGCCCAAGGGTCGATTGATCCTTTTCAAGAACAACGACGAACCCGGAGTCATCGGCGATGTGGGACGGCTCATCGCCGAGGAGGGGCTCAACATCGCCGACTTCCGCCTCGGACGGGACAACCGGGGGCAGGCCCTGGCGGTGGTCCGCATCGACGGAGAGATCCCCCGGGAGCTGGTGGAGAAACTGGCGGCTCTTCCCGCCTGCATCAGCGTCAAATCGGTGGCTCTCTGATCCCCTCTTTCCAAAGGGCGGAGATCCTGCATTCCCGTTTCGTTCGGATCAATCCTCTTAAAGAGTGTCATAAGCTAAGCTCGATATAATTCCGTCTACATTCATATTCTGTTAATCTGTTATTATTCAACTATACACATTTTCATATTTTTTGCTATAATGCAGGAAACAGCGTAAATGACGAGGAGTAAAAGATGTGGCGTTTTGTGGCAATTGCCGTAATCGGAGCCCTGCCGGCGATGGCAGGGGTGAAAAACCTGAGCCTCTCCCATGCACTGGGAATGCTTGACGAAAAGAACATCGAGATCAAGGTTTCCCAGTACGAGGAGACCATGAAGAAATACGACGAGCTGTCGGTGGAGGGGATGAACTGGGGTTCGGCCTCCATCACCCTCCAGGCCCTGCGATCCAACGATGCGGGGAATGTCTTCGGTTTCAAATTGCAGAGCCGTGAAGCGACCTTCGGGGATTTCGGTGCCCAGGAGTTCATGTACAACATGGGTCTGTGTCAGGGGGGGAACATGCAGGCCTGTGCCGATATGTACAACAAACCTCCCCATGATCTCAACTTCCCCGCCCCCCGCAACCACTTCGTCACCAAACTGACCTATCAGGTGCCCCTCTATACCGGCGGGAAACTGACCGAGTACCAGACGATTACCCGCAAACTCTACGAAATGAGCAAGCTGGATACCCGGAAGCTGCGCAACGAAAAGATCTTCCAGGTCAAAAAAGCGTTCTACGATATCACGCTGGTTCAGCGCTACATCTATAACCTCAGGAAAATCCGGCGCAACATGGTCAAACTCAAAAAGACCATCCTCGCGATGAAGAAGGAAGGCTACACCAAGAAAACGGATGTCCTGGAGGTCGAGGCACGCCTGGCCAAGGTCGACAGCATGCTCAATCAGGCCAAGCTCAACAAAGACCTTGCCTACCAGTTCCTCTCTTTTCTCCTGGATTCCGAAGTCGATTCCATCCGTCCCGTCAGCCTCCTGGTCAAGGCGCCCAAAGTGAGCCGGCAGGATGTGGAGCGGATGAACATCGACATCCAGAAGGCCAAGATGGGTCTGCAGGTGGCCGAGCACGCCATCAAGACCGAGAAGGCCAACTTCCTGCCCACCGTGGGAGGGTTCGGGGAGTATGGCAGCGCCGACAACACTCTCTGGAACGATTTCGCCCACAAATCCTTCTGGACCGTCGGAATGCAGGTCCAAATGAACATTTTCAACGGAGGCAGCGACAAAGCGAAACTTGAAAAAGCCCGGGTCCGACGGATGAAAGTGGCCAAGCAGGTGGAACTGGCCAAAAAGGGGATCTGGCTCCAGGTACGGAAAATGCTTACGGAGGTAAAGTCCCTGGAATACGATATCCGCAGTGAGCAGAAGCAGCTCAACCTCGCCCGGGAAGTCTATAAGACCTACGAAGAGAAATATAAAGAAGGACTTGCCTCCATTACCGATCTTCTGGTCAAACAGTCCATCGAATTGGAGGTGCTGCTGAAGTATCTGCAGGTGGCCAACAAGCACAGCGAAAAAGTTTTCGAACTGGAAAAAATTCTCGATCTTGGAGGTCGTTCATGAAAAAAATCCTTTTGACGGCAGTGTTGGCCGCCGGCGTCAGCTTTGCCGGGGTCCTGGAGCTCAGCGGTACCGTCATCTCCGACAATCAGAAAATGATTACCAGCCGCTTCATGGGCTTCATCAAGAACATGAGGGTCAACGAAGGAGATATGGTCAAGAAGGGGCAGGTCCTCTACGAGATCGACTCCAAGGAGATCGAGGCGGCGGTCAAGCAGGTCGACCTGGCGATCTCCCAGGCCCGTCTGGCCCTGCAGATGAACCAGAACCAGCTCAACAACGTACTGCTCAACCTGGCCAGAAACAAACGGCTCCTGAGCAAGGATATGGTTTCCAAATTCGAAGTGGAGCAGCTGGAGCTGGCCGCCAAGAACATGCGGGACATGGTGGAGATCGCCAAGAAGCAGGTGGCCCAGGCAGAAGCCCAGAAGAGCGCCGTACTCAACCAATACAAGTATTTGACCATCAAAGCTTCCAACGACGGGGTCGTCGTGGCGAAAAAACTCAACGAGGGGGATATGCAGATTCCGGGGATGCCCGCCCTGGTCATCACCGATCTGAAGCATCTCAAAGTTCTCCTGGGAATCAGCGAGAGCAATCTGGCTCATATCAAGATCGGGAAAAAGGTCGAAGTGGACATCCCCTCCATCGGTCTGAAGACCGAAGGTCGGATCTCCGCCATCATTCCCGCCGCCAATCCCATGACCCACAAGTTCAAAATCAAGGTGGACTTCGACAAAAAGGGCGCTTTCGTCATTCCCGGGATGTACGCCAAAGTCCTGATTTCCGTCAAGGATAAGAAGCGATGATCAACTACAAGCCGAAGGATATCGCCGGGAAGCTGGCCCTGGGCTTCCTCAAAAACCCTTTGACCTCGGTGTTGGGAATCTCCCTGCTTCTGCTTGGGTTCATCTCCCTCCAGGTGATGCCCCGGGAGGAGGATCCCCAGATCGCCATCTCCGGCGGAGCCGTCATCGCCCCCATGCCCGGTGCGACTCCCCGGGAGATCGAAAACGTCATCGTCAATCCCCTGGAACGGAAGATGCGGGAAATCAAAGGGGTCGATCACATCTACGGGATCGCCATGAACAACGTGGGAATCGTCAATGTCGTCTACAAGATCGGAGAGCGGCGTGAAGACGCCAACCTAAAGCTCTACGACAAAGTGATGCAGAACATGGACAAACTCCCCAAAGGGGTGATGCAGCCGCTGGTCAAACCTTTCGATATCGACATCGACATTCCCATTCTTACCTTCGCTTTCTATCCGCTGAAAGGTCAGAAGGCGGACTACGAGAAACTCTTTCCCATCGTGCGCCATCTTCAGCAGCGGATCAACGCCGTCGAAAACGTGGCCAAGACCACCCTCGTCGGAGCCCACAAACCCCAGTTCAACGTCGAGGTGGATCTCAACAAACTCTCCGCCTACAACCTCTCCATGGGCCAGATCATGAAGGCGATCCAGGCGATCGCCGTGGATGTTCCCGACGTCAAGGGACGCACCAAAAACCATAAACTTCTGATCTTCGGAGTCAAAAACGCCATCGAAGATGTCGATGACGTCAAAAACATCATCGTCGCTTCCTACATGGGGTCGCCCATCTACCTGCGGGATGTGGCCAAGGTGAAGCGGGGCATCGATTTCGAAAACTTCAAAACCGCCTACGTCGCCTTCAAGAACGCCAAGACTCCCGAAGAGGCGGCCAGGGAAAAACTCTCCCCCGTCAAGGAGCAGATCACCCTCACCGTGGCCAAACTGGCGGGTACCAACGCCGTCTTCGTGGCCAACGACGTCCTGAAAGTGATGGAGGAGTACAAAGACCGGCTCAAGAAATACGGCTTCGGCTACATCGTCACCCGGAACTACGGCAAACGGGCCGACGACGCCGTCAACGAGCTGGTCCACCACCTGGAGATCACCATCCTCATCATCGCCGTGATGCTGGTCTTCGCTTTGGGGTTCAAAGAATCGATTATCGTCACCCTGACGGTTCCTGCGATCCTGGCGGTGACCCTCTTCATCGCATGGATCTCCGGACAGACCATCAACCGGATCACCCTCTTCGCCTTCCTCCTCTCCCTGGGTCTTCTGGTGGACGCGGCGATCATCGTCATCGAAAACATTCACCGACATCTTCACGCCCACGATGTGGACGATCGGAGTATGGAGGAGATCCTGGTGGAGGCGACCGACGAGATCGGCGCTCCGACCAACATCGCGACCCTGGCGATCATCATGACCATGATCCCCATGCTCTTCGTCGGGGGAATGATGGGCTCCTTCATGAAGCCGATTCCTCTCAACGTCCCGGTAGCCCTGGTGGCGTCGTTGATCGTCGCCTACATTTTCACCCCCTATCTGAGTCTCAAACTTCTCAAGAAGCCTCAGCATAAACATCACCACCATCATGGAAAGGAGACGAAGTGATGAAGAGGTTCGAGAACTTCGTCTATGCCATTCTGGACCGGAAGAGCAACAAGACGCTGGTGATTCTCCTGACGCTCCTGGCCCTGCTGGGATCCATCGCGATGTTGCCCACCAAGGTGGTCAAGGCCAAGATGCTTCCCGGAAAAAGTGACAACACCTTCTCGATCTATATCGATACGCCCACCGGCAGTTCCAAGGAACAGACCTATACGGTGGGACGCTGTGTCGTGGAACATCTCAAAAACGAACCCAACATCCTCAACATGGAGATCTACGCCGGCATGGGGATTCCCCTCGACTATGCAGGACTGGTCAAGGGATCGGGGATGAAAAACAGCGAAAATGTCGCCGAGATCGCCGTCAACCTCACCGACAAACACGAGCGGGACGAGACCTCCTATATGATGGTGCACCGTCTCCGCCCCGGGATCAAGAAGGCGTGCGAACCTCTGGTACCCGGGACCACCATCAAATTTATCGAGCAGCCCGCCGGTCCGCCGACTCTGGCCTCCATCGTGGTGGAGGTGACCGGCCACAACCTCAAAAAGCTCCGGGAGCTTTCGGTGGAGGTGGCCCATATTCTCCAGAAGACTCCCAAGCTGGTGGACGTGGACGTGATGGCCGACGACATTTTCGAGAAGTTCGAGCTGATTCCCGACAAGGAGAAGATCGCACGCAGCGGTCTGAGTGTCGAACAGGTCAACAAGATCGTTTACCTCGCCTTCGAGGGGATGGCGGTGGCTCACAAAAACTCCGCAAACGAGCCCGACCAGATCCAGATTTTCCTGGTTCTCGACCGAAACACCAAACGCTTTGCCGACCGGAGCGAAGTGGCATTGCTCAGCAAACTCAACACCCTCAACCTGATGAACAGGAAGGGGATGATGGTCCCCCTCAGCGAGGTGGTCCGTATCAAAAAGGTCCACTCCAACCCCAGCATCATGCAGAAAGATCTCCACCGGATGATCAACGTCACGGCGGAGACCGACGAGGAGTCCCAGGTCTATCCGCTGCTGGAAGCCCGGGAGAAGATGATCGAGTATTTCAGCAAAAAGGGCTACAAGGTGGAGAAGGAGCCGGGGATGAGCACCTACATGTTCGACCTGCACCTCACCGATCCCAAGACGGGAGAGAAATATCTCCTGCGCTGGGACGGGGAGATGAAGGTGACTCTGGACACCTTCCGGGATCTGGGCGGCGCCTTCATCGGAGCCCTGGTGCTGATCTTCCTGCTGCTGGTCATCTATTATAAGAGCTATACCCTGGCGGGGATCGTTCTTGCCGGAAGCTTCCTGAGCATCATCGGGGTGATCGTCGGCCACTGGGTCGCCGACCTGGTGACCCGGGACACCTTCTTCCTGACGGCCACCTCCCTCATCGGCTTCATCGCCCTGATGGGGATCAGCTCCCGGAACTCCCTGCTGCTGATCGACTTCGCCAAGTCGCTGATGGAGGCCAAGGGAATGCCCAAGCGACGGGCCATCGCCGTCGCCTCGGCGACCCGGGCCAAGCCGATCATGCTGACGGCCATTGCCATCATTCTCGGCTCCGCTTTGCTGGCGTCCGATCCCATCTTCGGTGGTCTGGGGGTCGCTCTGATCTCCGGAACGGTGGCGGCGGTCTTCGTTTCGCTGATCTTCGTTCCGATCCTGATGGACAACGCCAAGGCGATGGATCTCGATGACGAGAATCCGCTGCATCACGATCCCGGTGACATCTCCATCACGCGCTGAGGCTTCCCGCCGAAGCGTTTCGAATCCGTGAGCCGGGAGTGAAGATCCCGGCATTTTCCGCTCTCAGCTCTCCTCTCTTCGCTCTCCGCTATAATTTCCCATCTTTATTTCACAGGAGTGACCATGGCCACAGTCGGTATGGGTGATATGAAAAAAGGGGTCCGCCTCGAGATCGACGGCAACCCCTACAAAGTAATCGAGTTCCAGCATGTCAAGCCCGGGAAAGGCGCCGCCTTCGTCCGGATCAAGATCCGCAACCTCTCCAGCGGCAAGGTGATCGAGAAGACCGTTCACGCCGGGGACAAGTTCGAGGTCCCCAACCTGGAGCAGAAAAAGATGCAGTACCTCTACGACGACGGGGAGTTTCTCCAGTTCATGGATACGGAAACCTTTGATCAGATCGGACTGACCCACGAGCAGGTGGGGGATGTCTTCGACTTCATGGTCGACGGGATGGAGGCGCAGATTCTCTTTCACAACGGCAAGCCTATTACCGTGGAGATTCCCCAGAGCGTCGAGCTCAAGGTGGTCGAAACGCCCCCCAACTTCAAAGGCGACTCCCAGGGCGGCAAAAAGCCTGCCACCCTGGAGAGCGGCGCCGTCGTGCAGGTCCCTTTTCACATCCTCGAAGGAGACGTGATTCGCGTCGATACGACGGAAGGGAAATATCTCGAGAAGGTGAAATAAATTTCACCTTCTCGGGTGAAGAGTGAAAAACGAAGAGTGAAAAGTTTTGGAGGGCGTTGCCTTGCAACGCTTTCCTTCTGAAATCGTCGCCGAAGGCGACCCCATAATCTACGAACGACTAACGACCAACGACAACCCTCCC
>Ga0256914_1003019_pt1 | contig 13577 bp, 9 predicted proteins | sample HulkmetaG_FD_191571 | JGI IMG/M metagenome (GOLD analysis project Ga0256914, IMG submission 191571) | Hydrothermal chimney microbial communities from Main Endeavour vent field at the Juan de Fuca Ridge, Pacific Ocean - Hulk | ecosystem: Environmental > Aquatic > Marine > Hydrothermal vents ... | reverse complement strand
GGGATTTCCTCCTGTTTTCCTTGAGCCGATCCGATACCATCATCATCCGGAGCGCTACGAGGGCACGGATCCCCAGATGGCACAGAATATCCATACGGTTTATCTTTCCAGCCTGCTGACCAACATTCTCTATTCGGAGAAACCAGAGGAATACCACAAGCAGTTCCGGATGGAGGCAAAGCGGCTTCTCGGTCTCAAGGTGCTGGCCATCAACCGTATTCTGAAAGAGGTTCACAAGGAAGTCGACAAGGCGGCCGATTACTTCGGCCTGAAGATACAGCCCACCAAGTCGGTGGCCGAGATCCTCCAGGAGGCCAACCTGAAACTCAGCCTTCTCAATCTCTCCTATGAGGAGATGAACCGGGAACTGATCGCCTCCAAGATGGAGCTGGAAAAGCTCACCAGGGAACTGGAACACAAGAACAATCTCTTGGAAAACCTTGCAAATATCGATGGGTTGACAGAGGTTCACAATCACCGTTATTTCCAGAATTTTCTCGATAAGGAGATCAACAGGTCCATTCGCAACGGCCGGACGATCTCCATCCTCCTGGCTGATATCGATCATTTCAAAAAGTTCAACGATACCTACGGACATCAGACCGGTGATTTCATCCTCAAGGAATTCTGCCGAATCACCAAGGAGCGGATCCGCCAGTACGACCTTCTGGCTCGCTATGGAGGTGAGGAGTTCATCTTTGTCCTGCCGGAGACCGAACCGGCCGATGCCCGCACTGTGGCGGAAAAGATCCGCAAGGTCGTGGAGGAGCACACCTTTGACGATGGCGAACAGACCTACCATGTCACGGTGAGTATCGGTATTGCCAGTGCTCGACCCTCGGGGGGCGGAAATTTCAAGAAGCATGAGTTTATCGGTTTGGCCGATGAGGCTTTGTATGAGGCCAAACGGCGGGGCAGGAACCAGGTGGCCATGTATCAGCCGAAAAAAAAGAAGAAATGGTTCTCTTTTTAGGGCGGAAAACATGGAAAGGTGGTAATGGTTAAGATTCCTGTTAGACTAATTCACCATGACAGATTATTTTTCCATTGTCTATTCTGGCTGCCGGTGATCCTGCTTGCTTTCCTGTCGGAACAGAGGGCGGACGGTGCAGAGCGGGACTGTCTCGACCTGCTGAAAAGCAAGTGTCTCGATTGCCATTACGAGACCAGGATCTGCTACAAGGTGAAAAAACGAAAGTCCAGCTGGTCCTGGAAGCGAACCCTCAAGGCCATGCGGGTCAACGGGGCAGAGCTGAGTGACGGAGAGATCCGTCGTCTCGTGTCCTGCCTGAGCCGGCCGGACAGGAAGGTTCTCAGCTATTGCGGCGCCAGCAAGTAAATCAGTTTGATTTTGTCATTGAGTTATTTCGTCAGTTGACCAATGGCTCCAGCTATCGATGAACGATTGAAACACCTTCGTCATTCCCTGCGCTGTGTCGAGCACCGGTATCAGGATCTGCTGGATTTTTCTCGCCAGCTTCTCGGTGCCAGGGAGCTTGAAGAGATTTACCGTCTCTGTAACCGTTGGAGCAAAAAGCTGCTCTCCCTTGATTGCGCCACTCTGCTCTGGTTCGATCGGAAGCAGCGCTGTTTCAAAGTCAGAGATTCCATTGGCGGCCTGGCGCCGGAAATGATCAGGTCGCTGGTCATCAGCGAGAACGAGGGACTGCCCTCCATTACCCTGCGAACCGGCAAACCGGCTGTCTCGGTCAATATTGTCAACGATCCCCGTTTCCGGGTGCCCCCTGCCGTGGCCAGGCAGGGAATCACCTCGGCCCTGTGTGTGCCAATGCTCCATGAGGAAACCCTGCTCGGGGTATTGGTTGGCCACACTGTCGCCCGTCGGCGTTTCAGCAAAAACGACACGGAACTCTACCAGTTGTTGGCCAATCAGACCGCTTTTGCCATTGTCAGCAGGATGTTTCGAGATCAGCAGCACCAGAGCGACAAGCTTCTCCACACGATATTCAATGCCCTGGCGCATCCATTTTACTGTCTCGATCGGCAGGGGTGTTACCTGCAGTGCAATCAGGCCTTCTGCCGGTTTGTTGGGTTGGCCGAGGAGGAGATCATCGGCCGGAATGCCGCTGAGATCTGTCGTCGGTACAACATCGAGCCGGCATGGCCCGATGCGCTGAGGATGCAGAAGGATACCCCTGTTATTCATCAGACTGTCTGGCAACTGCCCGGTGGAGAGAGCCGGGAGGTAATGGTCGTCCGCATGAGCCATGGGACAGGAGCCGAAAACATTGGTCAGATCGGAATCATCGTCGATATCGGCAGCAGACTGCAGGTGGAAAAGGCGCTGGAAGAGAGTGAGACTAGATATCGGCAGCTTTTCGAGAACCTGGACAGCGGGGTTGTCGTGTTCACCGCGTCCGGCCAGGAAGAGGATTTTGTCTGTGTCGACTTCAACAGGGCGGCAGAAAACATCGAGGGTATGTATCGGGAAGAGGCGGTGGGAAAGACACTTCTCGAGCTTTTTCCCGGGGCCGCCGAGTTCGGCCTGCTCAGCCTGGTCCAGGAGGTTCACCGTACCGGCCGTTCCCAGCATCAGCCAGTCCGCTATTATCGCGACGAGCGTGTATCCGGCTGGCGGGAGTATTTTGTCTACAGTCTGTCGGGCGGCCGGGAAGTGGTTCTCATGTACAGTGACCAGACTGAAAGAATCCTGGCCCAGCAGGCCCTGTACCGCTCCAATACCGAGTATTCGGCCATCTTCAACGCCATCTCCGATGCGGTCATCTACGTCGATACCGAGCGGCGAATCCGGCAGGCCAATCCGGCTTTTACCAGGATATTCGGCTACACCCTCGAGGAGGTGATCGGCAGGAAATCCCGTCTGGTCTATGCTCGGGAGGAGGATTTCGAGGAGCAGGGGCGGTTGCGGTACAATCCGGATTCAGCAGACGATCAGCCCTGGTATGTGGTTGAATACCGCCGCAAGGACGGGACCATATTCTCTGGTGAGACCAAGGGGGTCCACCTGCGGGATTCCAGTGGCAGGATTATGGGATTTTTGGCCGTTGTTCGCGATATCAGTGAGCGATTGCAGGCCACAGAAAAACAGAGACAGCTTGAACGGCAGATGCAGCATGTGCAGAAACTGGAGAGCCTGGGCGTGCTTGCCGGTGGCATTGCTCACGATTTCAATAACCTGCTGATGTCCATCCTGGGAAATGCCGACCTGGCCCTTTTGGATTTACCCCTGGGATCGCCGGTACGGGAAAACCTGCTCGAGATTACGGCAACCGCCCGGCAGGCTGCTGAACTCTGCCGGCAGATGCTTGCCTATGCGGGCCAGGGACAGCTTCTTCCCGAGCTGATCGACTGCAACAGCCTTATCCGGGACACCATGAAGATGCTGAAGGTGTCCATTTCCAAGAAGGCACTCATTCATACGAACTTGGCCTCGGATCTCGCCCTGGTGGAGGCGGATCTCGGACAGCTGCGGCAGATTGTCATGAATCTGGTGATCAACGCCTCGGAGGCTCTGGAAAACGATTCCGGCATCATCACCATCACCACCGGAACGATCAGCTGTAATCAGGATTATCTGGATGAACTCTTCTTCAGCGATTCCATGATCCCAGGTACATACACCTATTTCGAGGTCAGGGATACGGGCTGCGGCATGGATGAAGATACTGTCGAGCGGATGTTCGACCCATTTTTTACCACCAAGTTCACCGGACGCGGTCTGGGCATGGCAGCGGTTCTTGGGATTGTCCGCCAGCATCGCGGCGGTCTGGATCTGAAGACCAGAAAACATTTCGGCACGACCATTCGGGTGCTTATCCCGGCCACTGATCAACTGGCCTCTTCGCTGGCCGCGAAGGAGAAGACCGGTACTGCGGATCAGTGGTCAGGCAATGGCCTGGTCCTTCTGGTCGATGACGAGAAGAGCGTCCGCCATGTGGGAAAGAAGATGCTGGAACTGCTTGGATTCACGGTCATGACAGCGGAAAACGGTCAGGAAGGGGTGCAGAAGTTCATCCAGTACAAGGACAAGGTCAATTTCGTCCTCATGGACATGACCATGCCGCGTATGAACGGTGTGGAGGCCAGTCAGGAGATGCGGCGACAGAAGAAGGATGTCCGGGTGGTGCTCGCCAGCGGTTACAATGAACAGGAGGTGACCAGTCAGGCGGGTAACGGTCTGGCCGGTTTTATCCAGAAGCCCTTTCAGCTCGCCGAACTGCGTCAGCTCTTTCTGAAGATTTCTTCAGGTTAGGATTGATGGTTCAATCCTTTTTCAGGACAGATGAAAACAGCCCGGACAGGTGCCTCTATCCTGTCCGGGCTGTTTTGTCGTGAAACAGGTGTATTCAGCAGACCATGTGTACGAGCATCATCAGGGCGAGCGTGGAGGTCACCAGCATGGCGACCGAAGCAAGTCCGATGTAGATATTTTCCACCTTGCTTTTCTTGATCATTATTGCCTCCTTGCAATGAATTCCGCCCTTGCGGAAGGTGTTCGATCATGTTTTTGTTCATACCCGAAGATGCAGCCAGCAACCCATGAGTGATGCGGCTCATGGGACATGATCAACAACCTGTTCACTAGTAGTGTATAATCTCAGCTGCGAATCACCAAAGGATTTTGTTGGAGTTGACTTGAAATGGATCTTCTCAGACAGGCTGTTCGATTGATGGAACAGGGAGTCGGTGGAGTAATGGCTACCATAGTGGCCAGGGAGGGCTCCGGTGCCAGGCCGGCGGGAACAAGGATGATCGTGTTGGAATCCGGAGAGACCAGGGGCAGCCTGGGAGGAGGGACGTTCGAGGCCAGAGTCATCGAAGAGGCCGGAAAGATCTTTCTGGAGCATGAACCGCGGCTTTTCAGTTATGTCCCGGAAGATCAGGCGGATCGGTGCGGAGGCCAGGTGCAGGTCTTTCTGGAACCCTTGCAGGATTTACCGTTCCTTTTGATCATCGGCAGCGGCCATGTCGGTCAGGCCCTGGCCGCAGTGGCATCGCTGGCCAGATTTCGGATCCTGGTTGTCGATGATCGGCCAGAGCCTGCAGGAAATTGGCCCAGGGGTGTGCGTTACCATCGGGTTGACCTGGCCGACGTCTTTCGGGACATTCGGGTGAACAGGGAGACATGCCTGGTGATATGCACCCGGACCCATGCCCTGGATTATGGAGTTCTTGAGCAGGCGCTGGCAACACCAGCACGCTACATCGGCCTTCTTGGCTCCAAAAAGAAACGCACCTCGTTTTTTTCCCGTCTTCGGGAAAAGGGGGTTTCGGAGAACGAGCTGCGGCGGGTTGCCTGTCCGGTTGGGCTCGATATCGGGGCAGTCACCCCGGAGGAGATCGGGATCAGTATTGTCGCCGAGCTGATAGGCCGTCGGCACCTTTTGTAGCAGCAGGGTCTGTCAGGCAGGAGAGCTGAGCGTCTCCGGACCGATGTTCCGCCAGGTAGACCACGAATTCGGTACCACTGTCGTCGGAGTGCAATTCGATGCACCCTCCGTGGTCATCGACGATCTGCTTGACGATGGTCAGCCCCAGCCCGGTACCGCTTCGTCCCAGTTCTTTCGTACTGAAGAAGGGAGCAAATATCTTTTCCTGGTCCTCGATCCGGATTCCCGGACCGTTGTCCCGGACCGCAAGGGTTACATGGGGTCCTTCCTGAAGTAGCGGACAGTTGTCATCTTTTTGCAGGTGGCCGTTTCCGGTATGGATGGTCACGGTGCCCCTGCCATTGCACGCCTCGGCCGCGTTGTTTACCAGATTGGTCAACAGCCTGGATATGTGCGGGTCTGAGCAGAGAACAGAGGCGGGATCACTGTGCAGCTCTGCCTTGATTTCCAGAGCTGGATAGCGTTTCTGGAGTTCATGATACTCCACCGAAGTAAAGTAGGCGCTGACGATTTTGTTGATGTTCTCCGGCCGCTTCTGAGCGGCTGCTCCCCGGATCGCGAAAAGCAGGTCCTGGACCAGGCTGTTGGCCCGCCGGATGGCCTGTTGAATGAAGACGACCTCTTCACTGCATTGTATATCAGCCGGCAGGCCCAGTTGCAGCAATTCGGCGCAGGAGTACATGCCGGTCATGATATTGTTCAGATCATGGGCCACCATACCGGCAACCTCACCCAGCAGTCTGAGGGGCTTGCTCCTGTTGAGTTGTTCCTGCAGTTTCTGCTGTTCCCGGACCGCTTTATAGATATCGGACATGTCTCGGACCGCTGCCACGCTGATCGACTGGTCCGGATATTGGAGTGAGCGGATCCGGATTTCAGCGGGAAACACATCTCCGGATTTCCGTCGGCCGGTGGCGGTGAACAGTTTGTATTGGCCCTCTACGGTGGGGGAGACCGGTCGGATAGAGGCTGGATCGAAGAGGAGATCAAAAATTTCTCTGCCGCGGAGTTCATTTTCCGAATAACCGAAAATTGAGCAGAGCTGGTCATTGACTTCGATGATTTTACCCTCTTCATAGGTAAAGATGCCCTCCCAAGTGGCTGCTGCCAGCTGCCGGAAACGCTCCTCGCTGGCCCGCAGCTGCAACTTGGTCTCTCTGTGGCTGAGTCCCCGCTCCAGAGTACGGAGCAACTGGTCAGGATCAAATGGCTTTCTGATAAAATCATAGGCACTGTTGCGCAGAGCCCGGATGGCACTTTCCACCGAAGGTTCGCCGGTAATGATGATAACAATGGTGTCCGGATGGTGCTCTTTCAGGAGCCCTGCCACTTCGTGTCCAGAGGTATCTGGCAGATTCAAGTCGAGGAGGACACCATGAAATTGCTGATGTTTCAGGGCCTGAAATGCTTCCATGCCGCTGCCGGCGCTGGTGACATGGTAGCCGGCGGTTCTGAGCAGTGTCGCAAGACTGGCACACAGGCTGCCTTCATCGTCAACAACTAGGATGGAATGATTTTTGGGGTGCATCTGGAATCCAATCCCGCTGGCACAATATCCCGTGTTACTCTTACTGGAAATGTCCGTACTGCACGTATTGTCTGCCCTGGAACACAGCAATGAATAATTGCTCTTGATTCAACTCTACAGGCCGCTGTTACTGGGAACAAGTAAATGTTTGGTAAGCCGGGAGACAGGGCGTTGAGGCACTTGCCGGCTTGACGGGGTATTATTCCGGAAGCTCGTCCTTTTTCGGTAGGCTGATGTGAAAACAGCAACCATGGTCCGTGTCGTCCAGGGTGATTTTTCCATCATGGGCCCGGACAACCTGGTCTACCAGGGCAAGACCGAGACCAAAACCCTGAGAGGAACGGCACTGATCTCCCCGGAAGAAGGCATTGAAGATGTATGGCCGGATTTCTGCCGGGATTCCTGGTCCATGATCCTGGATGGTGATCAGGAAATGATCAGGAAATTCCTGGAGGCGTACAAGGATCTCATTACCGGCGCTGCTGAACTTGATGCTGTTTTCCAGGAGATTGATCAGAGCCTGCTGGAGGAGGGTCTCGTCCCCACTGAAGGTGACCGTTTGCTGGTCAGGCAGAATGGTGTGTATGGAGATATTTTTTTCTCTGGCAGGTTCCTGCAGGGTGGCTATGGCCTCCTTGATGAGGCTTGCCAGGTTGATCGGATGACTGCGGACGTGCAACTCTCCCTGCTGTAGCCTGGTGATATCGAGAAAGGCGGTTATCAGGCGGTTGAGCCGGATCGTCTGGCTGGAGATGGTTTCGGCATAGAGACGCTGGCGGGCATCGAGAGTGTCGACGAGCATTTCCGCATATCCGCGGATGGTTGTCAGGGGGCGGCGAAGTTCGTGGGAGACAAAGGAGACTGTATCGTCCTTGAGCCGTTCGAGTTTTCTGATCTTGGTCACGTCGGAAAAGATCGACAGCAGGCCTTGAAACTCTTCTCTGCCGGTACTGTCGATGGTTCGGAGGGTGACCTGGTAATAGTGTGATTCCCGCTTTGTCGGTAGGACGATGTCGATGGTCGTGTTTTCCGGCAGTGCTGTTTGCTCATTTACTGATGTGCCGGTTTTTTCGGCATCGAGCCGACTGTTGAGAAGAAACTGTCTGAAGCGCTGCAAATCTGGCGCTGCAATCTCGTCGTCACTGTTGTACCGGTGCCAGAACGCGGTAAAAGATTCGCTGAAGAGGATCGGCTTGCCATCCTTCCGGTTCCAGAGGACCAGGGGCAGCATGTCTTTCTTGAGCAGTCGGTCGATGAAGTTGTGTTGCAGGGTCAGGGCCGCCACACACTGTTCCAGCCGGTTGACGTGTTGGAGCAGGCCGGATGAGTGGGTGGTGCGGAGCTCCTGGCGGAGCTGGTGAGAATGGGCGAATGCCTGGTAGAGATCATTGGCAAGTTCCCGGTCCAGTGCATTGATCTGGCGGGCAATGTATCCTGTGGTCCAGATACCCTGAAAGAGCAGGTGGATCGACCAGGAAATGAAAAGAAAAAGCAGGACCAGGCTAAAGTTGAACAGATAGTTGTTCTGGAAAAGATGGAGTGCTGTCAGAAACAGGCCCAGGGAAAGAGCGAGGTTGAGACAGAGTATCTTGATTTCGCTCAGAAAGGGCCAGACAACAAGTTGCAGTATGATCACAACCCCCAGGAAGCACCATACCAGCCACGTCAGCGGGATGAGAAAGGACTGATCCAGCAGGTTCTGGAGAATGGTGGCCTGGATCTCGACTCCTGACAGCATGTTGGTATCGCTGAATGGAGCAAAACAGTTGTCTCCTGTCCCGGTCGCCTCGAGACCGACCAGGATATACCGTCCCTTCAGAAGATCGACCGGAACCTCGCCTTCGAGAACATCGAGATAGGACAGGGTGGTAAAGGTCCGTCTGGGACCATAAAAGTTGATCAGCGGTGCATTGGGCAGCTTTTCCCGGGGACTGTCCAGAGTGGTGCTGTCCAGTAGAGCCTTGCTCAGGGCGGGTATGCCGTGACGGTCTTTGAGAACCACCCGTCGGACAATGCCACCGTGTCCGAGGATGACCTGGATATGGCCGATTCCCCGGTGCCCCTGGACTGACTGGGGAGGGATGAGAAAGTGGTTCTCCATGGTATGGGTGGCGGCCAGAATGACAGGCGGGCCTGCCTGGAGGGCGGCGGAAAGCAGATCATCGTCCAGAGCCGGTTCGACGAACAGGATATCGAAACCGATGGCCTTGGCCTGGCCGAGACGCTCGAGCAGTTGGGCATGGTATCGTCTGGGAAAAGGCCAGGCCCCCAGGGAATGGAGGGTATTTTCATCAATGGCTATGATGGTGATATCATAGCCTGGCTGGATGGAACCCCGCAGCTGGAACAGGAGATCAATGGTCTTTTCCTTGACGATCTGCCTGGTTTCGGTGAAGGCGAGCATACCGAAAATAGACAGGGCGCAGACAAGAATGATGAGGCGGCGCCGCACCAGTTGTGCACTGATTTTACGCAATGTCTTTAGTGGGTTGACAAGCCTTCTGCTCAGCAACGATCTGGCCGGAGTCCAGGCGGCCTGTCCTTACAGCACAATGAGTCCCAGTAGGCCAAGACTGAGAATGAACAGCACTACCGGATTGAGCGGCGGATCGATAAGGATAGTTTCCACATTGCTCCATGGTCCTTGCTGATCCCCAGCTATTGCCCGGATTCTGATAAAATAAGTTCCCGGATCCAGATAGGTGTCCATCTGGAAGCTGTTTCCGGAAAGATCTTTTTCCTGAACGACGATCTGGCTGAATCCCCTGTCTGCAGCGATCTGGAGTTCATAAGTACAGTCATCGTCAGCCTGTTGCCATCGGATCGGGATGGGGCTGTCTCCAGAGTAGCGTTCAGCCTCGGATGGAAGGAGGACCGGCGTGGGAAGAAGCGTCCATGATGTGGGGGCGGAGAACAGTGTCGTAAAGCCGTCCGCAGTCTGAACCCGGACCCGGGCAAAGTAGGTTCCAGGTTCACTCAGGCTTACAGCCAGCTGATTTGTTTTCAGGGTTTCCTCCCGGATTAGGGAATGGAACTCCCTGTCACCACTCACCTGAACGAGATAGGTCTCAGCCTGATCATCGGCAGACCAGCGCAGGATGATGTCCGGCACAGGTGTCTTCAGGGGATGATCCGGCACGATCCATTCCGGTGCAGCGGGCGAGGTGCGCAGCTTGAATGCCTGCGGCCCGGCCGGAAGACTTTCAAAGTCTTCCACGTCAATGGCAGTCAGAAAAATAAAATAGCTGCCATCGGCAAGAGCATCGATATGCACGGTTTCCCCGGGAACGCCGTAACGTTCCTGGACTATTTTCCTTCCCTGTTCATCGTGGGAGATGATCAGGTGATAGCGGCGGATATTGTTCTCTGCCGCAGGTTCAAGGGGTAGCGAGATGGGCAGGGTCCTGTAGAGTGGTTTCAGAACCGGCATTGCAGGAGTGGGGGGCAGAGGCCGCGGTGTTTCAGGTCCGGCCCCTTTCTTGACCCGTGTTCCGTATCCTTTGGGAACAATCAGCTGCCGCTGCTGGGCGGTCACTGCAACCTTGCCCTTGAGGGTCTCGGTGATGCCGGTTTCCTGGTCCATCATCTTCAGCCGCAGGGCGGTCCCGCGTACCCCGGTGACGGCCACCGGGGTCCTGGTGGAAAAAGAATCTCCCTTTCGCAGTTTGACCGGCACGGAATGGAGCAACTGTCCGCGGTTGAACAGCAGTTCGATTTTTATCTGTCCGTCGGTCAGGCGAAAGAGATACTCGATGGCCAGCTCCGATTCAGGGCTGAGCAGCGTTGTTTTTTTGCCGGGAAAGAGCAACTCGGCATACCCCTTTTTGCCGGTGATGACTTTTTCTCCCGCTCCCAGCTGGTCCCCCTTTTTCAGGACGGTTTTTTCTCCGTTCTTCTTTACCAGGAAGACCTCACCGATGACGTTGACGGTCCTGGCATAGAGGTTTTCGGTCAGGAGAAGCGAATAGGGTATTCTGATGGTAGCCCCGTCCCGAACACGGTAGGGGGGGCGCAGATGGTTGATCCTGGCGATGGTCTTCCAGTGTTTTTTGGAAACACAGTAGTGATTGGCAATGCGGATCAATCCCTCACCCTTACGGATGAACAGGGGGATAAGCGGATCGGTTGCAGCCCTGGCCGGAATTCCAGCCAGGAAGACGGCGATAATACAGTATACAAGGGCCAACCGGAAGCTGGTCAGCCGCTCTGGTGCGCTTGCTGTGGCGGCCATGTCGATTTCATAGATGTTGCTGTACGCTATACGCTGCCCCTTAGAGGCTTACAAGATTATTGGTTCGGGTTACCTTTTCATGAAAATGTAGTTTACTGAACACTGTCCGGTTGTTCCGGTAAAATTTCAGTAAGTTTGTATCCAACCCCCATGACGGCCTCAATGGCGATGTCCTTGACACCGGCCTGGTTCAGCTTGCGCCGGAGATTGCTGATATGCATGATCAGGGCCTTGGTCTTGCTCTCAGGGCTATAGCCGAGGACAGATTCCAGCAGTTCCTCATGGGGCAGGACCATGGATTTGCGCACAGCCATGTAATGGAGCAGGTCGAATTCCGTCTTGGTGAGGGGAACGCGGAAGATCCCTCCCTGGACGACCTCCCGTGTGACAGGGTCGAGGGTCAGCTCACCGAAGTGCAAGCGTTTTCCCGGATTGAGGTTGTAGTAGTCGATCCGCCGCACCAGGGCGTTGATTCGGGCCTGCAGTTCCTTTGGACTGAAAGGCTTGGTGAGATAGTCGTCTGCTCCCAGCTCCAGGCCAAGGACCTTGTCTTCCAGGGAATCCCGGCTTGTCAGGATGAGGACTGGAATATTGATACCGTTGGTCCGCATCTCCCGGAGAATGGAAAAACCGTCCCGGCCGGGTAGGAGGATGTCCAGGACAATGACGTCCGGATGAAGTTCTTCCACGGCCCGCAGTACCTGGTTGCCGTTTTCGACGTGGTGCAGGGTGAGGTGCTCTGGATCGAAGAAATGTTCCAGCATCGTATAAATATCTGGATCATCTTCAACAATGAGGAGCTTGTAGGTCTTCTGCGCAAACAGTGCGTTCATAAGGTTTGATTGGCTCCGTATTTCAGTCCCTTTAACGGGTCGCTCAGGTATTATGAATTGTTCATTCCCCCTTGCATCTCCTGGGATGGCAATATCTGCCGAAAAATTGGTGCCTCTCATCCTTCTCCTGTTTTGCGACAGAAAAAACAGTTCTTTCAGTATACACGTTTTTTATTTTTTTTATAGTCGAAAATGCGGCGCTCAAACGAGTTGTTTGGCATACAGCCATTTCCGCCGGTTCGGTGGTCAGGCGCGATTGAAGCTGAACCAGGTCAGAATCAGATAGACGGCCAGCCAGAGCAGAATGACGGTCAGGACATGGGACCGGATCCGGGAGCAGGAGGGGAGAAACAGGAGGGCGAGAACGACAGTGGCGGGAAACACGATACCGGCCCAGAGCGGGGGAAGAAAACGGAGAAGCTCCTGAAGGCCGAGAAAGAACCAGGGACCGGCGATGTGCGTCAGTCCGGGATGATCGGCTTCCATGGGCGCCCGGAACAGAACCGCCAGCAGGAGGGTGGCGGCCACCAGGCCCCACCTGTTGGCCACGGTCCAGCCGTACCGGCGCAGGTGTGGCCAGCAGCAGTATGCCCCGATAATGACCAGAGTGACGAGATGGTGCACATAGACCTTGCGGATGGCGTTGGCGGTGATATCGAACAGGAGATAGTTCAGCGGTCGGCCCAGGAGTGGCAGGGACAGGGTGATGTGTTCGGCGATGATGCCGGCCGATTCACCGGTGGCATCACCGCGCAGAACGTATCCGGTGAAGAGGAAGAAGAGGGCGAGGATCAGGCTCGAGGTGATCCTCAGCCAGGCGGATGCTGAGAGCTGGTGATCGTTTCTGACTATGGTGACGGCAAGATGGATGAGTAGAAAAAGAAAACAGAGCTGGCTGGAAAAATAGTGGAGGCTTCGCCAGAACTCGCCAAAGGGAACGATCAGCTCGATGGTGGTGGTGGAGTAGAAGGGATCACCCGGATCGTACTGGAGAGCGAGAATGATCCCCGACAGGAGGGAGGTGTAGAGGCTGACCAGGGTGTATCGTCCCCAGGAAGCGGACAGAAGGTGTTCTGCCGCACGGGTGATTGGATTTCGGCCAGCCTTCACAATCGTATCCGGTAACCTGTGGTTCTGCCCCGGCCATCCCGCCGGATCTCCACCGGATAGGTCGGCAGGTCCCTGCGTGCCGGTCCGGCGATTCGCTTTCCTTCCGGCGTGAACCGGCTTTGATGACAGGGACATTCGATGATATCCTTGTCCTCCTGATAACTGACCCGGCAGCCCAGGTGGGTGCAGATCCTGGAAACAGCCACCGGATTGCCTTTACGCAGAAAGAGGATCACCTCCCGTTCACTGTGGTAGTTGCTGGCCGGCAGGGGTGCCTGGATGGTCACGTAGCGGGGTTTCGGCCTGACCCGGAAACCGAGAAAGCGAAGCAGGGGATAGAGCAGGGCCAGGAAAAGGGTCAAGGCACTCCAGCCGCGGAGTCGGATGAGGAGCGCCCGGCGTTCCCGGCTGGCTGGGACCGATCTGCTGGCCATGGATCCGTCGTTCACCGGCCGAACTTTTCTTTCAGTGCCGCCTGCACATGGGCCGGCACCAGGGTGCTG